>JAEEGL016781640.1_pt1 | contig 18917 bp, 17 predicted proteins | sample 9134231 | NCBI WGS metagenome assembly JAEEGL01 (sample SAMN16246548, study PRJNA631951) | gut metagenome | biome: gut microbiome; feature: rumen; material: fiber-attached | host: Bos | place: Iran: Karaj | collected 2018-10 | reverse complement strand
GTTTAAAGGTTCCCCTATCACGCAATCGTTGCAGATAATGGTGTTGTCGCCTATCACCACATTGTCGTAGATGACAGTGCGGTCACCAATCTTAACGTTATTTCCGATTTTGGCCAAGGGGCTGATACGGACTCCCTCGCCAGTGAATTTATCCAATTTCATAAGACACTTGATTTTTATAATTGCAATAAGAAATCTGCAAAAGCAGTATAATTCTTTACGGCATTGTAGTGATTATCCCAAAAATCTCTTGGCGACAGCCCACTATTTAATACAGCCTTAATAGCTTCCGCCACCTCTCCTGGGGTTGGATTGGCACTAACCAATTTACCCGTTTGTTCGTTTACTATTTCTGAAGTACCTCCCACATCGGTAGCTACTACAGGGATATTACAACAAATAGCTTCCATTATTGACACAGGAACACCCTCATTGGTACTAAGATTTATAAAAACATCAAAACCATGTTTTGTATAGTACTCAAGCACATCTTCATGTTGAATCCAGCCTGTTAAAGTCACTTTAACACGAGAGGTTTCATTTTGTTGTATCAACTCCTTAAGCTCCTCCATATCCTTTTCCTCTCCACCCCCAAGATGAGTCCATTCTATTTCCAAGTCTTTCAATTCAAGAAGTGATTGATAAATCAATGGTACCCTTTTTATATAATAAACCCTTGAACAGCTCAACACTTTAATGGCTTCGGTTTGCAAAGACTTAGCATATTGAATATCGTTGGATCCCAAAGGGAAGAACTTGGTTTTACAATTGGGATATTTTTCCTGAAAATATTTCTCACCCTTAGATGAAATAAAAACTGCGACATCAAGTGATTCCACTACCTCTTTTCGCAATGGCACATAACCTTTGTGGCATTCTTCCCATAAATCACCTTCGCCATGGAAACGCGACACCAAATGACACCTGCCTTTCCAAAAATAGGCCAATAGGTTACTCCACTTCCCCCAGTAGAAATAACAAATGTCTGATGGCTGTAGGTTTTTCTCTATTCTCTTTACTTCTTTGTGGTTCAAAAGATTATTCACCGTAAAATAAGCCCTAAGCCAGTCTCCCATGCGAACTTTGTCAATCAAAGTGCTGTTTTTAAACAACAGAGGGAACATCTTTCTGAAAACCCTCCAATTAAACAACCCCTTTAGTAAGAAAGATAATTTGCCACTGAATACAGGCTTTATTGAATTGCAATTACTTGGCAAAAGTTTCGTTTCTTGTCCTTCCTGTTGAAGAGGAATAAACTCAATGTGGTCAAACGCCTTTGACAGATACTTCACTTCATCCTCAAGAAAACATTCTGCGGTTTCTGAATATGGGTATTTAACTGTGAAAACAAATAAATTCTTCATTATATTAATTCTTTGTATTTCCCAATAAACGCAGTTGCCGAAAACAAATCCATTGCTTTTTGCCTATTTGCGATTGACATTGCTTTTCGCTGATATGCTGTCATATTTACAAAAGCCTTGATCTTTTCGGTCATGTCTTCCACACTCTTAGGGTCAAATAGTAAACCGTTCTCGCCATCTGTCACAATATAGCCATTGTCGCAGACATTACTACAAAGTATCGGAGTTCCACAACTCATGGCCTCACAAACCACATTGGGGAATCCCTCATAGAACGATGGCAGACACATCACATCATACTCACGATATACCGAACGGATGTCGTTGGTTTCTCCCTTGAAACAAATCATATCATCAAGTCCCATGTCATGAGCCTTGACTATGCATTGCTGACCATAGTCCGTATTGGTACTACCGTACCAGTCAATCTGTAATGACACTTTATCTTCTTTCAGTCGTTTCACAACATCAAGGAACCCCCATACGTTTTTTTGTTCTGCCAATCGGCTCACACAGGCCATACGGCATATTTGAGAATCAAACGACCGCTCATCTTCTGGACAGAAAAAGTCAGTATCCACAAAGTTTGTTATCACTTTAACCTTAGTCTCATATTGAGGATAATGCTCTTTAACGAATGCCCCTTGTGCGTAGGAGTTTGGCACAATTACATCAGCCCAACGGCAGAAGAAGAACTTGCTTTTCTCACGCCTGCTAAGCACTTGGGTGGTGTTACGTTCCGATACAATGAGTTTGAATTTGCCTCCAAGTGCCTTTAGCAAACCTGCTATCATGCTTGTGGCTGGCGAATAGGAAATAATCACATCTGGCTCGCGTGAGCGAATGTATTTGCGAAGCACGAAGAAACGCTTCTTTGCGCTGGCAGCCTGCGGAAGGTAACACGAGACAACGCCATTATCCTGCAAGCGAGAGAGGTAGAATTCTTTCTTTATATAATAACCCACCTCTACATCATAGCCTTGCTGTTTCAATAATATAGCCAAACCTGAGAGCTGTCTCTCTGCCCCTCCAGAGCCAAGGCTTTCAATCAGACAAAGTATATGTTTCATAAGTTTCATAATATTAACTCCAATACATACGTAAGAAAATTAATTGCTTCCAGAATGTCGAAATAAAAAATCCTATTATGAGTACTTTTTCCAATGTTATTCGCTTAGTGTTATCTAAATTATTATCGAAACAATTAGATGCGCATAAAACCAAAGGGAATGATGCTGCATGTAACGATCTATCACTTATCCATCCTGAGGTTGCTTGCCCCATAAAAAGAAACGATACATATATTAGTATATAAGAATATTTGTACAAAAAGAACAATGGTTTAGATGTTTCCCTCTTTTCATAAAGGTATTTTCTTCCCATATGGAAAACGAGTAGTATATACAAAGCACTTCTAAAAAAAGTCATGATAAATCCATTAAGATTCATTTCGGTTTTTTCTCTCTCTATATAATCAATCATCCAATCTGACTGGTTAATAAAAGATATCCTTCCTGTTAAAGTCATAATTGAACCATACAAAAAAGGAAACAATATTACAGAAATAATAATAGTTCTTTTATTCAATGGCAAGAACATTGCTCCAATAAGCAGTAACACAAAAAGAATCATTGACTTATGCATGAAAATACTCCCATAAATACCCAAAGCAGCCAATATTACCAAACCGATTTTTTTTCTATCCAAAGACTGGATAAAAAGAATTGAACAAAAAATCATCAATGAAAGACCAATAGCGCCACGAGTTACTGACAATTGGGTAATAAACATCAGGGCCGCCATAAAGCCAAACACATTAGCATTTATATTAAGCCGTTTGGCTGAAAGCACCATAAGAACAGAAGCCGTACCCCATATAGCCACACGCCACAGCAAATATGATTCCGGAAGAGTTTTTATTAACCAAAAAAAGAAATGTTCAAAACTTAAATTATATCCACTCGCTTTTGTACTTTCATACATTCCATAATAATGATAAGTGTCCCATTCCAAAAAGCCCAACACCGAATATAATGCCATAAAAATAAATACAAACCAATAATTATTGGATCGTTGCATTGTTCCTGAATAAACCTTTCGATTCCTATAAAGCATAATAAAAAAAATCAAAAGGCAAATCAGTGCCAATTTACTATTATAGTGGCCATACCAACCCATAACTACCTTTTATTTAGGGTATTAATAAAATCCTCAATCTTTAGTTTTGTTGAGCCAAATACATTAAAGTCGCCTTCCTCAAATACAAAGTCACCGTCTTTATAGAGATAACGACCATGATGTCCGTCAATACTCATTTGGTAATCAGCGTAGGAACCAAAGAATGCTTGCAGTTCATTGATATAATACTTGCCGTCCTTGGTTTCAAAAACATCAACATCCATACAAGGGAAACCTCCCTTTTCACATAAGTCATGCGCCAAATAAAGCAATTCCATTGGTGGTGCTACCCATCCAACAAGCCCGCTTCCGCTGGCAAAACCATCTTTTAACAGTTTCTGATGTCCAAAATAGCTGTCACCAATCTTAAGGATTCTCCACTCATGTTTAATGTCTTTTACATAATCTTGGACAATAAAATAGTCTTTCTGGCGATTGCGAATATCCCACATGGGCGGCATATACCAACGATTGAATCGCATTTTATATGACCATCCACGTTTGGTGAAGAAGAATAAAGAATCAGTAAGACATTTTTTTGCCATCCGTTTTGCCTTAGCCTTGCTCTTTAAAATAACTACTTTTGATGCTCCGGCTCCAACATTGGCTTTTGTAACAATAGGATATTGACAATTATCAAGATATTCAAGGGCTTCCTTTCTGTTTGTAAAAGTTCTGGTCTTGGCATGTGGATAGCCATTGATTTCAAGCCAAGCGGCCATATTTCGTTTGCTCTCATGAATATATAGCCCTGTAAAATCAGGGTATATGGGGCGATGCATAATCTGAGAAACAAAATAATAGCGCTCATCCTGGATTGTCTTAAGTTCCTGTGACACGCAGTTGGATGGACAGAAAAAGCCGTCAGCATCTGATTTTCTGACATTATCAACCCATTCCGCTGAAGTTAAATCAACCAATTCATAATCAACACCGATGGCTTGGCATGCTTTTAATGCGTTCTCAACTGCATGATCCTTCAAAAAGGAGGTAAAAACACCTATTTTCATAATTATTTGAATAAATCCCAGAAGCGTTTAACATCTTGTTTATACACCCACTCGGAGAATGATTTGCTGATCTCGTAACTGGTCTTACGATAGAGCAACGATGGCGCATTGTTCACTTCATAGAAGAACAAGCCGTCTTCTTCGTACATGGGCTCTGCTATCGACATATAGCGAGTTCCCTCAATGGCATTGCCTGCATCGGCTGCAGAATCAATGATTAGACACCCACGTTTTACTTGTTTCAACTGCTCTTTGGTAATAATATGAGCAACAGAACTGTCAACCTCTATACCATTGATGATAATGTCATATTCACCAATAGTTTCATAAAATTCATTCATAGTTTTACGATAGAACATGCGCACATCGGCATTGTATTTTGAAATATAATTATATGCACCTTGCGAGCAGCTACCACTTGCCAACACCGCAATCTTGTGATTCGAGTCGGGATAGAAACCAAAATGAAGTAATGCATGTTGTACACTTGCCACACCTGCAAAAAAACTGTTCTTCCACACAAAGTTCTTCTTGATGAATGGAACTGGTATATGCTTATCTCCAATGTGGGCAGTAGGATAAATGTTGTCAAGATCAATAATATGCAGACCTTTCTTGCAGGCCACATTCTGATAGAATTCCGTGCCAGAACCCGTGGGATGCGTCCATCCGATAATCATCTGTCCTTCACGCAGACGGTCATAATCTTCGGACTGAATTAGCTTCAAGCAGAAGATGGTGTCACAGTTTTTGAATATGTTGTCACGGCTATCTATTATGCAGCCTTTGGCCACGTATTCTTCGTTACTGATAGCCATGTTGCTGCCGTAGCCATCCTCGATAATGAGTTCGTTCTCAAAATCAGCAGTGATGTGCTCGGGCAATAAGGCCACTCTTTTTTCGCCCGGATAAGTAGGCTTGATAAATCCTAATTTCATATTTTTAATGTTTTTAAAAAATTATATTCTTTGCAAAACAATCAAATGTTCACAACTGTCTTTTCTGTTAAAAATAATTTCTTTTTTATTATTATTATGTAAGACCACCAGCGTTTCTATCTATATATTAATCAGTATTGAATGTTTGTTCGGTGCATAATTACTTAACCACTTTCATTGGGTCAACCTGTTTTTTTTACTTTAAAGATGTAAACCAGCCAAATCCCATTCTACCTTTGTTTTTCAAACAATAATCTATAATATCATTAGCAAAAACCCCATAAAGAGGTTGTGCAGTTGTTTGTAAAAAGAAACTTGTCAAACAATGTGTGTTCACTTCAATAATTTTCGGGTTATTATTTATGTCTAAAGCAATATCGTGTGCAAATAGACTCATGTGAGGAAACCTCTTTGACACCCTTATTGCCAATTCTTTGCAAGTTTCATAATTAGGAATGGTGAACTCATTAACGGAAAAATCAATCCCATTATGTTCTGTCTTTTTATTTCCATGATGGTCAACAGTATAATTACCTAATTTCCCATTATTGTCTATTCCTATAAATACCCCCCCTCCAGTTGCATTGTCGGTAACAGAACCTTTTTGACCTATTCTGATAACAGAACCCAATACATGTATCTCACCAGTATAAACATCCCTATATGTATTCATTCTGATAGTATTCACCGATGAGGGATTAAACTGAGCTGTGTAATCTGATTGTACAAAGAACTCTTGAACCAAGAAATCCTTCCCGTAGTTTTTTTCTAATAAACTGATAGATAAGGCTCTGTTTTTTGAATCATAATAATTTCCATCAGAGGATAATTTGAAAACAGCGACCCCTTTTCCTCCTAAATCCCGAACAGGTTTCACTACCACTTTTCCCGCACTTCCTAAAGATCTGACCAAATCATTCTCTGTAAGAGGATTGTAATCGTTGTCATAATACTTGCCACCTATCGACCTAAAATAAGTTTTGGGCAAATCCCGTTTGTCTATTATCAAATTAAAAACATTTTTATCGTTATAAAAAGATTCCGTCCAACCAGGATTCAACACGGGCTCTATATAATTACGGGAAATATCCATTGGAACAATATTCAAATTATTGCCTATGTACCTTGAATAAACCCTATAGAACAACACTGAAGGTTCGTCTCCAAATCGGGACCAAAACCTCACCCACTCCTTCTCTCCCTCCGCAGGTTCATTTAGAGATGGATTTCTTTTTACGAAATCCATCATATCTGATACCATCATCTTTTTATTATGACGACGATAAAGAGACATTACTATTCCTTTAATTGTATTGTTAATAATTCTCATAACATAAAATATTTTACTTGTATAAACGTCAACGTTTAAGTATGAATTGTTCTTCGTATAAATCTCTAAAACCTCCATTGCATATTTGCGGACCGTTTATTTCCCAATCGTCATTCCCTTCGATAAATATTGGCCCGTTCTCACCTATTGCGATATCCCACCCCACCGATTGTATTCCCGGCAACATGGAATGGAAATATAAGGCCTGCTCACAGGCTTCTTTCAGATATGGGATGGTGAATTCTGTAAAGATAATATTACTGTCGGGATGACGGTCGGTTTTAAGGCCAAATTGAGGCTTATAAAAACCCCATTTTTTCAAACGGCAAGTGTCAAAGTCAATTCCAGCATACACTCCACCCTGTGAGGTGTTGTCTACTATATTGTTGCCTGTCCCCATGCGCAATATAGAAGGCCATACCCTGATTACTCCATCATTCACACTTCTTACAGTTACAATACGCATAGAATTAACAGACTGCGGATGTAGCAAGGCCATATCAGGGTGTTGCTTTACGACCTCTTGGGCTAAATATCTCCCTCTTGTTAAACTCTGATATGCAGTTTTCTCATCACATTTTTGCCCATCTAATACAAATCCCGTTCCGTCATGCTCCAATTTGAAAATACCTTTTCCACATTCCCCATCAACCAATTTGCAAAACAATGTATTCTTTGCATACTTACACAAATCCACGGGGAAGACTTCTTTCTTGTTCTGAAAATCGTAAAGTTTACCATTGGAAGCATACAAAACATTACTTGGTGTGCTGATACCAATACCGTTGGCAAATATATTAAAAAGCATCTTATCACGAAGTATACACGTACAATTAACTTTACTTGCAAAATTTAGTTTGTCTCTTTGTATGTTATGATAATTATAATGTAGGTATTTTTTGCACTCTTCCTTTGGTTTAACATCAAGCCCATAGGGGAAATAAAAATAATCTGCAGTATTGTATTTTAAAACATTGCAGACTTGTTCCCAAAATATCTTTCGAGTAGATTTCCGTCTGTCACCACATTCCGGGAAATAGGTTTTATGTTTATACAACTCCTTATTCTTGATTAGATAAACTAAGTTAACTGGTTTTTTTCTTAATAGGAAATAACACGACACTAACAACTTCTGAACAAAGTTTAATATCTTATCCATATTTCTATTTTTTCAATTAAAAACAATTATTTAATCAACCCTAATCTTCGCAAAACCGCACTGCTGTATCTTTCCACAAAGACTATTTGGGGGTAAAAACAGCTTTTTAAGCGACTTTCTCTTTTTTTAAGAATATCTGTTATGCCATCGTCTTTGTGAGTCATCACAATGCCATCTTCACCTTCACGCGTTAATGTATATGAGGATTTAATTCTTCCTTTCTCTATCTCAGCCGTCACTATCATCCCTACTCGTGCCAACGGCTTCCATTTCTTATATGTCAACTCTTCCACGTAGGGATATTCATCCGTTACAGGCAACGAGGACAACTCAACGGGTTCTTCGGGATAAAATGTGGAGCGTGGTTTAACAAGCAGACGGTCGGGGAACAGGAAGTTACCCATGCTGTAGGCAACCGAAGCATGCTTGTAATTCACAACAGGCTGCACCCTATGAGGGTGGCTGCCAAGTATCAAATCTGCACCGGCTTTCATCATTTTCCTTGCCAAGCGATAGACATGCGTGGTGGTTACCCAAGTGTGTTCAATTCCCCAATGAGGCATTACAACTAAATAATCGCATTGTACTTTGTATCTCTTGATTTCAGCGATAACATAATCATCATACATTGGGTTTACCCCCATCTTATCGTCGGTAGCAAATGGACACCAGCCCACCGTTTCGTTCCGCCAATCACAGAAAGCAAGAAACGCTACGGACATCCCATCTTTGTTTATGATAACTGGTGCACTTGCTTCTTTGATATTCCTTCCTGCACCGATATGTTTTATTCCCAATTGGTCAAGCAACTTGATGGTGTGCAAAGCACCTTCAGGTCCAAGATCAAAAAAATGGTTGTTTGCCAAACTAACAATGTCAATGGAAAGATGCTTCAATTTGATTAGGTCATGATCTTTCGCATAGATAACATCGGCCAGGCGCTTCATTTTCTCTTCGTAAAAGTTAGGCTCATCTCCAATTGCTGTTTCCAAAGTTCCCACCCTTATATCTGCATTTTTAAGTATGGAGAGAACTTCTTGCGAGACATAACCTTCGTCAACACCAGCAAGAATACCTCCCGGCATTATATCACCAACTGCTGCTATGCGAATCATTTTTTCTTGTTTTTATAATACTTATTCCAGACATTAAAGCAATCCATAACTTCATTGCGCCAACCGTGACCAATGAAAAGTTGACCTGTTGTATCCCACCAATTATTTATTTCTATTATAACAGGCCCCTCATCGGTTAATGCAACATCCCATCCTATCATTTTCAAGTATGGAATTCTAGACTGATAACCTTTAACTTGTTCTACAATGTTGCTCCAATTATCAATAATTAATCCTTCAATCGTAGTATTTGTGTCAGGATGATTTTTGACATGTTTTATATCTGCAAAAGAATTGAATTGCAAAGTGTTATAGCAACTTCCGCTATTAACATCTATTGCACAATCCACATTTCCTCCACCACCAGCATTATCTACATCAGACCCTTTTCTTCCAATTTTCATAAATGTGGCAATTACTTTCACCTCCTTATTCGGATACAAAGCTGTCATAAATCTAACAGTATTGACCGAGCTGGGATTTATTTTACTAATTTGTTCTGTTTGGGTTATTCTTTCCTCAAACAATAATGGTGTATATTTACTATTATCCAATAATTGCTTCAGTGATATCTTTTCTCCATTGCTTTTTTCAAGAAAACAATCTTGTTCATCATACAAAATACTCCTACATACAAAAACACCTTCACCATGGGCACTATCACCAGCGGGCTTAACAACGCATTGTTGCACATCTCGTTCTTTCAATTGTTTGCAAATAGACCTATAGTCATTGTTAGCTTCTGAATTATAGTAAGCGTACAACATTGGCATTGGGATATTCGCTTTCTCTAATGTTAAATGCGATAAATATTTATCTCGTGCAATGGCAGCATATTTATTAGGATTTAGTACTAACCAATACTTTTCTGCCTCTCCGTATGACAAAAAAGATTCTTTGAAATCCTTATTTTTTAATAAGTATTTATAATTTAAATACTCTCTTGCGGAGATACCTTTTTTACAGAAAAGTTTGGTGTATTGAAACCATGTAACAGGTTTGAAACCAAATTCTTTATAATTACGCAACAATTTCACTCCATTCCGAGTGATACTAATAATCTTACTTATTATCATGTTTATTATTGATTAATTTCTCTATTACATATAAAAACACTTTGTTTTTTGTGACAAATGAGATTCCAATGTATAGTAGAATAAAACAAATAGAACTCAGTAAGAGAGATGTAATATTAGAGAAAGTGATAGGAAGAACCTTATTAATTAAAAATGTAACAAGGAATGGTAAAATTGCCAATATTATGTTTTCAAGTACTAGCTTAATCTGTGACCATATACTACTGTGTAACAATGAAGTAGAAATATAAGCAAACACCAACCATGCAACAAATACATAAAGGTTTATTCCCCATATCAGCCCAAAAACATCTCCAATTCTTGCTCCCACAACCATAAAAACGACAAATACAATTAACTTGCCAAGATTGAAAAAAAAAAGCAATTTACTTTTACCTTTTGCTGCAATAATATTGAGATTTACATCTTGTAAGGCAACAAATAAACCCGCGATGCAAAGAACTTTGAAGTACGGAATACAAACAACCCATTTTTCTCCATATAATGTTTTAATCAGCGGGTCTGCAACTAATATACAGATAAGCATAAGTGCAATTACAAAGTAAGATATAATTTGCACACTAAAATTCAATTTATACAATAATCCTTTGTCATCTGTTTGGTTATTCGCAAAATCGGGATACAAAACTTGGGATATGACGGAAGAGATACTATCTGATGCAACGTTTCTCAATTGTCGAGCTTGTGTATAATTTCCTAAAACTGCCGGATTGAACAATTTGCCCATTACCAATGTTTGAATATTATTAGTAAAGGAATAAACAATGTTCGATAACAACATAAAGCCACCAAAACCGAACAACTCTTTAAAAGACTGTTTGCTAAAAACGAGCAAAGGTTTCCATTTGCCAATAATCCAAAGCGATAAAGAAGTAACAAAACCAACCACAAGGGTTCGAAGAACCAGGCTCCAAACCCCATAACCCATTAAAGCAGCGACAATTCCAACCACAGAACCAACAATATTACTTACCAGATTACAGATGGATAGTTTCCGAAAATCCATTTTTTTACGCAAAATAGCGGTTTGAATGATGCAGAAGGCATTCAAAATCAACACCAAGCCTTGTACTCGCAACAATGGTCTTAAGATCTCCACATCATAAAAACCTGCCACCCAAGGTGCCCCAAAAAAGAGGATAGCATAAACGACAAACGACAGTCCGAGGTTGATGAAAAACACCGTTGAAAAATCCGTTTGGTTTGCATCCTTTTTTTGTATCAAGGCAGAGCCGAAACCGCTATCAACAAAAGTGTTGGCAATGGCAAGAAACAGTAGCAGCATCCCTATGGTACCGAAATCATCAGGGGTAAGCAATCGAGCCAAAACGATATTAGTCACGAATGAAATAATCATCGTGCCAAACCGTTGGAACGAAGCCCAAATTACTCCTGTAAAAACTTTGGAAGTAGCCATTTAAAATATTAAAGTTAGAATATAATAGTATTATTACAATCAACTATCTTTTGCTGAGGGCATGAGTCTATCGGTTTTGCTTTTTCTTCAACTATTTCTAGCACGAGAGTTGTATCAGGATATGCTATCGTCTCCGTCAATCCACGCGTAACATTGATTATATTCACAGCATCAAAATGGCAATATATGCCACTCTGGGTGTTTGCAGTGAAAGTCAATGCAACCGACTCTTGTGCTTTAGACGGCAAGAATGACAGCAACAGTAATAAAAGTAGTAAATACTCTTTTTTCATAGGTTTAACGATACAATAGCCGTAAAAAATAAACTTATAATTGTTTCTTGCGGAATAAAATGGATGTTTGTGAATTGTTTTTTCTCTTTGAAACCACTTTCATCACATCATCAGTGTAATTTCCAAACATTGGGCCGCTTGTAAACTGGAAAGCCCAACCTCCATAGCCTCCAACATTAACCTCAAGTATATGCGGTATTCCTTTAGTATCTAAAACAACATCCCACGCAATTAAATCACAATGAATTATATACTTACTCCATTCCTTAACCTTTTCAATAATATTATCCCAGCAAGGAATAGTAAACACGTTATTATTGAAATCTATTTCATTAAACTCTGACTTTGTTCGTCCATATTGATCACAAACATAATTTCCTAAATGTCCATTAGGTGAAACACCAACAAACATTCCTCCAGCATGAGCATTATCCACTACGCTTCCTATTGAACCTATTCTAACAAAACTATTTAAATACCTTATTTCCCCTGTCGAGTCTCTGTAAGTAGCAATTCTAATGGTGTTTACGCTACTTTTGTTAAACTCCGAAAAGAATTCATGCTGAACAAAAGCTTCTTGAATGATACAATCATACTTATAATTATCATTTAAAAAGTCAAGAGTTAATTGCTCCCCTTCTCCATTAATAAACACATTATCCTTTCTCGAAAATTTAGCAACACCTCTTCCTGAACTTGATAAAGTGGGTTTAACAATCACTCCTTCACAATCAATTTCACCTAATAACTTTACAGTCTCAATATTGTTAACCAAATTGTATTTTTCATCATACCAAATCCCTTTGATTTTTCTCAAATATGTCTTAGGCAATACACCCTTGGGAAATAACAAATCAAAAGAATTCTTATCTGAGTAAAAGTACATGTATTGGGAAGGTGTTAAATATGGTTCAATATAAGTTTGACAGATTTCCAGTGGTACAATATCTAAATTATTACAAATGTATTGCGAGAAAATTCTAAAACTAAAGGGGGTTAATTTGGAATCATATTTCTTCCATTTTTTCAACCAAACCTCCTCTCCTTCCACAGGTTTTTTCAATTGAGGATTATATTTAAACACGTTGTTATAAAAGGACTTACTAATTATCCGATTTTGCTTAATCAAATAATTATCAAGGATATTTCTAAGTACTTGTTTCATAACTTAATTCCATTTGTTTTATAAATAATTATTCTATTCTGATTATAATCAAAGTAAAAGTAACATTATGATTTGATAAAAGAAATCAATTTTGAAGTAAATAGCCTCGCACCTGTATCATTCATGTGTGTTCTGTCTTGAAATAAATCTTTTTCATCACTTATTCCTGAACAAGCTCCATAATATAAAAATGGAACATTGTTTTTTTTACACAACTGTATTATAGGTTCGTAGTTGCTATCGACCAATGGAGCCTTGTAATAAGGCGAAGAACAACACACCAATTCAATATTTTTGTTTTTTGTCAGTTGAATAAACTCTTCAAAATAATGCAACTTCAGCGTGTCAACTGTTTTTTTATTTTCTTCTGTCTTAATTTCGGGTTCATAATCCATTGTTTTACACAATGCTAAATACCCTTTCGGATAGTTGGTCATAGGATGAATATAATTACCCAACACCCTCAAACATGTTGTATTATAACGATATAGATTTGAAAGCATCAAATAACGCGTTTTAGGCTCAACCGACCAAAAAATGGAGTCAATACCAGGCTCGTGGTAGAAAGGTTTCATTAAGTCCAAATATTTCATATTGTCATCCTCGTACATGTCGAAACCTGTTACATCATAGATTATTATCTTAGGCGAATACCTTTGTGTAATCATTTTGAGGAATCCATAGCAAAGAATAATGCCATTGCCATCTTCACCAGTATTGTAACAAGTCATACCAAGACTGTCCTCAATAATGTCTGGCACATAATGATGTTTTGCTCTGGAGGATCCAAATATCAATACATCTTCATTCGACTCTTTGCAAACATAATGGCGGCTTTTGATTCCGCCTCCCTTGGAATGGTCATTCATATATTGGCAAGCGATGCCGAATAGCACATCAACTATTGCAACAGCCACGAAAAACAAGGCGATTTTAATCAAATACTTCTTCATAATGCTATTGCTTTAAAAGTTGACATAAATAAACTGGCCACTATCAAGTACGCCAAGCGTGAGTATCATGGCGAACAAGGTTATGTAGATGCTCCAACGGAAGAACCCCTTCTGGAGAAATGCAAACCTTGTTGGCATAAACTCGTCTTTGACATCCTTGAACACTAAAATCAAAATACCAATTGCAAGTATCAGTTTGGCAAAAATATCTAGGCCTGAAAGATCCAATGCTCCTAAATCTGTAAATATCTTCCCTACCACAGTGCTTGCACTGGCAATATCGGGCATACGAAAGAATATCCATGCAATGTTTACCAGGAAGAAGGTGATGCAAATCCTAACCGCCTTCACCGCCCAGTTATTCCCCTCATACTTCTGCCAGCCCAAAACCTTCTCAATAATCTGTATGATACCATGCATACAGCCCCAAACAATGAACGTCCAGTTGGCTCCGTGCCAAATGCCACTCACCAGGAAAGTGACAAAGATGTTCCAATAGGTGCGGGGCTTACTGCAACGGCTTCCACCCAACGGGATATACACCTGACGGGTGAGCCAACGAGTGAGCGAAATGTGCCAGCGTTTCCAAAAATCGGTGATGCTTGTGGCAAGATACGGACGGCGGAAGTTGTCGATCAGGTTGAACCCCAGTGTTCGTGCAATGCCTATGGCCATTAGTGAGTAGCCTGCGAAATCGCAATAGATTTGCAAGGTGTAGAACACACTGGCCAAGAAGCAGGTGGTGCCGTTGTAATGAATATAGTTGGCATAAACAGTGTCAACAAACAATCCCAAGCGGTCGGCAATCACCAGCTTGATAAACATACCCCAAAGGAGTTGTTTCAAGCCTTGCTTGCCTTGTTCATAGTCGAACTTGTGAGGGGCCTTGATTTGCGGCATCAAGTCCTCAGCCGTGCTAATAGGGCCTGAGGTGACTTGTGGGAAGAACGATACGAACAGCACATAATCCAATAGGTTCTTCTCGGCTTTCACCCTACCGTGATACACATCCAGCATATAGCCCACAGCTTGGAAGGTAAAGAACGAGATGCCCACTGGCACCGCCCAATTCAAACCTGGCATTGAGAACTTTAACCCTACGGCGGTAAGACCATCTATCAAACTATTATTGATGAAGTTATAATACTTGAATACCAACAGTGGCAGCAGCCCAAGAAAGGCAAACAGCCAAATCAGTCGTTTCCGCTTACCAACTTTTAACTCTTCACTCTTAACTTTTTCACTATCAAATATTTGCCCCCCCCAGTACGTAATTAGCGTAACTCCAAGTAAAACAAGGGCAAAGGCTGGTTTCCAGTTCATATAGAGCAAGTAGCTCGCCACAATGAGAAACACCTTACGCCACTGGTTCCACTTAGCTGGAATCAGCCAATAGAGTCCGAAGATGAACGGGAAGACAAGCCAAAAGTTGAAACTATTAAATGCCATTGATGGTTATGTATAAATTATAATTTTTATCATCTATCGTATGTGGAGGTTGGCAAACCCGCAGGGAATTGAACCATATTTTGAGAGACCTGCGGGTTCACCTCCTCTATAATGTGGGGCATCCAGGCTGTGCGGAAGACCTTTCAGCCCCGTCAGCATCGCTGGCTGCGCGTAAAGACCAGAGACGCTTAAAATCTGATTACTGACCGCACACTGGGCACTTGGTTTGAGCGTAACCATCTGGCTTTCTTGGGTGAATCTGATTCTCCAAATATCCATACTGGCCCCAGCAGTGATAATCCTCACATTCACGTTTGTAGGCAGCAAGAACAGAGTCGGCTGCATTCCATTCAAAATAGCAATCACCCTTAAACTCTCCTACATGCTCTATCATGCGGTCTTTCAAACCGCGATCCTGACGAGAATCTACACGACCAACATATATGACGTGATAATTCTGCCCAACCAAGCGGCCAATCCGATAGTTGGCAGGCTGTATGTCATCAGGGATGTGCATCTCAATAGACTCTTCATTTAAAGGGTAGACAATTACCGTGTTTTTCCCTTTCGTACAGGGACAATTATTGTAGTTTATTGTTAAAGCTTGTGTTTTCATATATAATTTACTTTAAATTTCTTAGTATCTATTATATTTGTTTATTAATCTACACTGAAATAACTGATTCCACCGTTTCGGTAATAAATCCTATTGCCGGCCTGATAATCCCCAAAGATTTTCTCAATGGTGTTAATACAGCCTTCTAAATCTTTTTCAATATCAACAGAAGAAAACCTGATAGGAATTATACCCTCGCAAAGTAGGTTGTTGTCCCTTTGTCTATCTGACACATACGTAGATGGTGTAGCGTGATATTGCAAGCCGTCACACTCAATAGCTAACCGACCTCCATTTGGTGTGGGAATCAGATAATCTATCCGATAGCGACGCTCAGGCGCAAGTGCCTGATATTGTGGCATCGAAAGGAATCCCGCATCTATTAGAGCCTGCTGCATTTTCTCCTCTATCGGAGAGCATGGTTTAAGCGAGATCCAACTTATATCACTTTCCTTCCCACTCAACAATTTATTCATGTTGGTTTTGTTGTATGCAATTACTTTAGAGTCCTCACAATACACATACATCATGTCAACAAGTTCTTGAAGGCAGTCGTACATATCAGTCCTAAATGGACAGTGCTTGTCGCAAGACAGGAATTTTTTGCTACAAAAACCAGTAAACGCCACACTTATCATTTCAGCTGCAAAGCTGAATGGAACTTTTTTACCATCAAAACCAATCGGTTGATTGTTTTGCAGGTAATTGTAAGCCATATCCATTACCCTCTCAGCAGAGATGTTCATAAAGCAAAAGCGATTTATCCAGTTTTTAACTGTGAACTCGACCTTTTCTAATTGGATATCAGCATGACGGTTGCTACTGAACATATAGTCATGAAAGAATATCTCACGATTCTGCTTATACTCTTCCGGGGCTATTGCTTCGTCGGGAATTCCATTTTGTTGATGGTAATCATACACAAAACGTGCATTTGTGTTCCATTCTCTCCAGGATGCTGCAAAATCTGGATGCAGCATATCTTCTAAAAAACTATTGTCGCACCAAACTTTCATCAACGCCAACAAATCACTATTTGCTCCTCTAGCAAGACATCGACCAGTCTTATATAAAGTAACATAAACCACATCGCTGCCGTTTGTCACTTCGTATTGTACACCGCCCTGAACTTGCTTTTCTGAGCCAATATTTAATCTCAGATTCGAGCAAAAAAGCTGTAAATTTAGTAAGCGTTCATCCATGAAACAGTGTTTTCTTTATTAAATAAACCTAAATCATGAAATGTGCTATCTGCTCAGATGTTAAAATGTTAACTTGTTACCTGTTAATTGTTAAATGTTAAAAGTAACCTTATTTATAATACTCCTTATACCACTCCGCGAATTTGCGGAGGCCTTCTCTCAATGTAATCTTCGGGGTGAAACCAAAGTCGCGCTCCAGTGCTGTGGCATCAGCGTAGGTGGTGGGTACATCACCTGGCTGCATCGGCACCAACTGCTTGTGGGCTTCGAAATCGTAGTCCTGCGGCAGCACTCCGGCACGTAAAAGCTCTTCTTGAAGGGTCTGCACAAAGTCGAGCAGGTTCTCGGGCTGGCCGCCTCCGATGTTATACACAGCGTAAGGCGGGATGGGCAGGCCGTCTTCGCCATTGCGTTTTTCAGGTGCACGGGCCATCACCCGCACAATGCCCTCCACAATATCGTCCACATAGGTGAAGTCGCGACGGCAGTTGCCGTAGTTGTAGATCTGGATGGTTTCGCCACGCAGCAGCTTGTTGGTGAAGCCGAAATAGGCCATGTCGGGCCGTCCGGCAGGGCCATAGACGGTGAAGAAGCGCAGGCCGGTGCTGGGGATGTTGTAGAGCTTGCTGTAGCAATGGGCAAAGAGCTCGTTGCTCTTCTTGGTGGCGGCATAGAGGCTCACAGGGTTGTCAACGCGGTCGTCGGTGCTGAAAGGGACTTTCTTGTTGCCGCCATAGACGGAACTGGAAGATGCATACACCAAGTGTTCTACGGGATTGTGGCGGCATGCCTCAAGGATGTTATAGAAGCCAATGATGTTACTCTGAATGTAAGCATCTGGGTTTTCTATACTATAACGAACTCCAGCTTGAGCCGCGAGGTTGACCACGATATCGAAGTGGTATTCCGCAAAAAGCTTATTGATTAAATCCTTGTCAGCTATAGAGCCTTTGATGAAAGTATAGTTATGCTCAGGATGTGTTTCAGCTTTTTCAGCAATCACACCCAAACGATATTCTTTCAGACTAGGGTCGTAATAATCATTTAAGTTGTCCAAACCTATTATTGTGAAAGGCTCTTGGCTCTCCAAAAGACGAAGCACAAGGTTGGCACCTATAAAACCAGCGGATCCAGTAACAAATATATTCTTCATTTTTATTACGTTGCTTATTTTTATTTGCTTCAAGACTTCAACTCCTCTATCACCTTCAATAAATACTGCCCATACTGGTTCTTCAGCATCGGCTGAGCCAACTCGCGCATTTTCTCTTCAGTAATCCAACCATGACGATAAGCAATGCCCTCAAGACATGCAATCTTCAGACCCGTGCGTTTCTCAATGACTTCCACGAAAGTGGAAGCCTCAGCCAAACTGTCGTGAGTGCCAGTATCTAACCATGCGAAACCACGACCGAGCGTCTGAACCTTCAACTCACCGTCTTTCAAAAACTCTTGGTTCACCGTTGTAATCTCTAACTCTCCGCGTGCAGATGGTTTAATGTTCTTGGCCACCTCGACCACTTTATTCGGATAGAAATACAACCCCACCACGGCATAGTTACTCTTGGGTTCCTTCGGCTTCTCTTCTATGCTGAGGCAGTTGCCTTGCTTGTCGAACTCGGCCACACCAT
>JAEEGL014973831.1_pt1 | contig 18917 bp, 14 predicted proteins | sample 9134231 | NCBI WGS metagenome assembly JAEEGL01 (sample SAMN16246548, study PRJNA631951) | gut metagenome | biome: gut microbiome; feature: rumen; material: fiber-attached | host: Bos | place: Iran: Karaj | collected 2018-10 | reverse complement strand
GAAAGTTCCTATTCTTCATAACATCCAAGTATCGAAGTATCTGGAATAATAAGAATCGAAAGGTAAATGCTCAAAGTATTCCCTGTCTAGATTTCTGTCAGCCTCAAAGTATATCTTCTTGCAGAACTTATACCACCAAGACTCAAACGATTCATCATGTTTTATTAGTTCTTCTCGGTTGAATCGGAATAAGTCTCGAACCTCATCAGTCACCCTATACCTGTCCCGAACACATTCCAAATCGTTTTTTAATTGTGGAAATCTTCGTAAAAAACGTTGAAATGTCATTTCTAACACATAGCCCTTACTTAGTTCCATTTTTTTTGAGAGAATATCGTCTTTCGGACACAGCAATTCGCCTCCTTCAAATTTATCAAGCATCCGCTCGGAAAGTCTCTCGTCTTGATAAAATACGAGTCCTGTCACTTCTGGCAACTCAAAAAAGTCCTCATGTGGTCTTAGTTTACATGAGAATTCCTTATTCAGTCCAGGCCTATCAAACACTTGTAGTCCAATCGGGAAAACACGTGATGTTTGAGATAATGGCTCTTTGAGTTGATAACAACTCAAAATACCATATTTTTTCTTAGTCGGCAGAAATCGCTTTAGATTCTCATCATAATCGGTAACAGCATAAAAAAGCGCTATTTCTTTATCTGCCGTTAAACTGATATAAGGTGATGACATACCATAGCTGTGTAATAAAACAGATGATGATACTCTAAAATATTCATTTTTCTGGTTAGGAATCTCAATTCCTCTTGACAAAAGCCTATAGATAGGATGTGTTCTTAACAGTGTTAATCCTAAGTCTTCCCATCTCATCCTTCTATATAGCTTATCTGCCATATCTTCTTCTATCAAGCTGGCCATACTGTATTTGGGAGATATGTTTCCATGCTCATCCAAGTTAATGGCATCACCACGATATAGCAACCCCTGATTTGTTATATTTGGACATAGTACATACCCTCTCATTCTCCATGGTCTCGGAATAAACAAATCACCCTCCACCCTAAATTCATTTAATCTAAGGTGTGAGACCTTGGTTACCCTTTCAAGGGTTTCCATTGCTTTTATCGCATTAACACCTGTCGGTGTTCTTCCTTCAAGAGGTTTTTTAATCACTGTATGACTATTTAATAAATGAAATTACTCTTTGCTCATAAATGTACACAAAATCAAAAAAGCACGAACCACCCTATCTACCATTCCAATCACTTTTCCATAGGATTATCCAATTGCTTTTATCTCTACCAGTTTAGTAAGTTTTCCAGACAAATAAACGAGCTGCTAATAAAAACGTCTATTATGCTTATAATACTCTTCTGCCCGCTTATTGAGTTCTTCGTATTTAGTATAGCTACTATCAAAGAGTCCCTGCTGTAGCGGTTCCCAACCATCTTTCTTGTCTGTTGCAGCTCCGAAGAACTGAGAATAAGTATCACCGCCAATCATGGAATTTCTCAACACCCTTTCCCCGAGGAAGAGTCCTATTGGGAACACTTCACTTCCTGAATAGACAGAGCTCTTATAATATACATACATCATTGAAAACAAACGTTCCCAAATTGCGAATCCACTTCTATACTCGTCATCATTCAAAAAACACCCTTGAAGAAATGGCTTCAAGGTCCTTGAAATAAGTTCACTATACGGGTAATACCAATTGGCCTCCATATAACCATTCAATTCATCATGCCTCCAATGATTTGTACCAGCTAAATGAGCCAATGAATACGGATTGTTATAGCTTAATGCATGTCCAGCAGGTACGCCTTTTTTCATCATTACAGGCAAAATCTGGAAATAACCGTATTTAACACATGCAATCCCTATTGTATGAAAAAGAAATGTCGCTCCAAACAAATGAAGATTAGAGGTTCCTCGTATCGATGATTCTCCATTTCCCAAAGGTTTTTTCATACATAGCTTCACCATCACATCCACAAGTAGTTCCTGTTGTTTAAGTGTCCCATATCGAACAATTAAAATAGATGCTGCAATAAGTTTCTCTACTGCTTTCAGATGATACTCCTTGTACTCATTGAAATTAGCTGAGTTAATGCAGAAATTATAATCTGATTTATCTAGAATCTTTTCATGAACCTTATCCCCTTCTCCCTCAATCATTTCTGTAAACAATATCTCACTGTTAGGTGTTGAGAGAAGTCGCTTGATCTCACTAACAAAAGCCTCAATTGTAAGTTCCACATTACTGGTCTCATGCGAATTAGTTACAGCAAAAGAAGGTTTAGGGCCAAGTGCCGGAGCAGCATTAATGGGATTGTTCCACAGATCGGCGGCAAGTCTGTGGAGTGTTTCTTCATACTCATCATCATCCACCATGCTATAACCTGTTCTGGTTTCGATAATTGATGTAAATGAAGTGTCAAATTTGCCTTCCCTTAAAATGGGAATAAACTTCGAAGACCCCATTTTATGATATAGCTCAATCGTTATAAGCTGATCTTCATATTTTACACCGCCACCATTATAGAGTTCAGACTTCCTACGATATTCTGGAGTACCAATCAGCAATACCCTGTCTGCTCTTTGAACACCTTTTGTCATAAAAGTAATCAGATCATAGCCGCCTCTGTTATTTTGGTCTAACAGAGTATAAACAGAGTATTTCTTACGCAAGTCGTTTGATAATTTCTTAACCCACGCCTTATGTTCATCATTATCCCAAGAATAACTAATGAAAACCACAGGATGATCTTCCGGGATATTATCAAATGGTGATGGTATCTGTGAAAATTTCTTTTCCATTGCTTTCTCCATTATTCTTCCTCACAAATTCAAAAATGCTAATATCTTTCCCTCCTTTCGCCTCCGTTCCCTACGGTTCTCCGTAGGGCCATTACTTCATTGTACTCATCTCACTCTCCACCATCTTCATCAGCTGTGGCATCATCTGCTCTATCTTCCTGCACTTCACCTTATCGAAATGATAGTCGATATCGTCGAGCAACTCATTCGCCAAGTCTTCGGGCATATCGCCAGCATACCCAGCAGCAACCATAGAAATAGCTGCAAGTTTCCTTGCATCCTTCTCTGTTCTCAAATGCGATGCCATCAGTATAGTGGGCAGCATCTCATATAGGATGTTGCAATAGTGCAGAAGTTCCGAGAAATAATCGTCATCCTGCAAAAACGCATCCAGCATCTCTTCTTCATACTGCCGCAACAGCAGAAAAAACTTCTCCTTCCTCATCTTACTCTTGAAGAACTGAGGCAGTGTCATAGTCCAGAACATAGCATGCGACAGCACAATCCTATCCTCAGTACGATGATAATAGAATAGACTATCCTCTTCCGATGACCACGACTCATGCAGTTTCTGCTCCATCTCGGCCAACATCTGCTTACGCACCTCCATCAATTCTTCTCTACTTTTCGCCATATCATTCCTCATCAACAACAACATTATATGTGCAGATTCTACCTTTCAGGCCTACACCGCCTTTCATGACAAGCGCAAGAGCCAAATCCTCAGCATCCCGCTCGTCAACGGCAGTTACACGCACAATTTCCTTCTCGCCAAGTTCCGTTCTTACCTCCACCTTATAATGATGAACCTTGTTACGTTCATTCTTGCCTACAGCATCGACAACCATGTTCGACTCCCAATTGATGAGCGTTGCCGGTGCTTTACGGACATTCTTCAGCATCTTCACCTTCACTGGAACATCCGTTCCATCCCTATTCACCTTTCTGAAACGCCGGCACCCGCAGACACACTCCCATATCGGTGGACGGCGCGGAATATTGTCACCCCCCATCATCCCCTCTCTGCGATACTCCATAAGAAACTCAATCTCCGTCATATCGCCAGTACCATAGATGATGTCCACCACACGCTCACCACATACAGGGCATTTCTGTGGTTTCCTCTCCACATCGATTATTCTTGGTCGCTTATCTATCATCTCGTCTTTTCTCTATAAACCGACAGCGAGCCATGTTCCCTGTTGGAGTTGCTCATAACCAACAGTTCCACGGCTCGCTTGTCAGTAGCTCTAATTATCTTCCTAACCACCTTTCATCCTGCCTCATTCCCCCTCCTCCGCTTCAATCTCCTTGGCTATCAACTTATACTTCGCGCGAATTTCTTCTCTTTGGTAGAACTCCAAAAGGTCAGCCTTATTCAAATACCCATCCTCCAGATACTTTGCCAGATACTTCTGGTCAAACTCTATCGAGAGCAGGCTCTTCTCTATGTTCTTCAGTATCTGCTGGTTGTTCTTGATATTCGTCTTCACCAGCGTTTCAATACTTTGCACATCACGGATATCCTTCAGCAGTCTCTGGATGAGCATATTCACGAACTCCACCTCCACATTCTTTCCATCCTTCCGCAGAGCCAGTCCGCGCGCCAGGTTATACGCCACGGCAAGGTTCTGATAGTCAGAGGCCTCATAGTCGATGATACAGATAAACCCAATACCGTCCACATACGTCACGCCATCCACAGCCCGCTGAATAGAAGCGTCCGCCAGCGTCTTGTCAAACACGATAATACTGGCATTGGCATCTCTGTTCACCGTCGCCTCCAGCAGTTGGCTCCATGCCGTGTCATACTTGTTCGATGCGATATCCGGCGAATCAATATCCCCCAGTTTGATGCTCTTGTCAAACTTGCACTCAATAGCCACTTTCCGTCCGCTGCTCTCACCGCCAACGAAGGCCATGATATCACCGGTCTTGTTGTTCTTCAGGAGCCCTTTCGACGTTCCCGTGAGCGACACCACATCTCCCAGATGATTCCGCTCGATATACTCCTCCAAGAAATCAAGAATATCATTCTCAGCCGCCACGCCCTTGATGGCTGTCTTGTGAAACACCTCCTGCTTCATATCAAACAGCAGTTTCAGATTCTCCAACTGCACACCCAGGTCATCCGTGGTCTTCGACAGAAATGCAGAGAACCTGTCTTCCATCGTGGCCAACACTCCAATGCGGATAGCGCGAAGCAAAGCCGCCTCACGCTCTGCCTCAGGCAAAGAGTCAAAATACCGATATACTAGCTCGTCCGAGATTTCAAAGCTGTCCACCTGGACGCGCTGCAACTTATGATCTATCCGCATACTTTATACTCTGGCGTAACTGTAGCCACCTCTTTTGATATACTCATTCAGATATTTTCCGTGAGAGTCGGCTGCCATCAGCCCCTCATACAGTGCTTCAGGCACATCATAATACTGGTAGATGCTACCATTCAGAAACTCTACTTCCAAAACCTGATTCATCGAGTCATAGCCGATTGAGGCAATGTTCGACGACGATACATACTTTCTGTCCATACTCTTATTCCACTTTTGTTTTTTGCGTTCTCCAAGTCTTTGTAATATCAGAATAGTCCCCTGCACCAATCCGCAAGGCCTTTGTCCATCCCTTCAAATCCTCATCTTCTTTCCCAACCACCTTCGGATCTTGACTGTCAGGTCGCAGAGCCTCCGGCGGGAAGAAAACATTCGCCCGCATAGGCATCCTGACGGCCTCACCTACAATAATCGATTCTCCGGTCTTCAGGATAGGTAGCATATTCACCAGTCCCGACAGATTATCCGACACGGTACTGGCAACAATGCCTTTATCATTCGAGTTGGTCAGTCGAAGCGAAATCGTAGTGCCGCACTGAGAAAGTATCGTTGGATCTATCTCCGATGGTCGCTGACTCACAACCATCGCACCAATACCATATTTTCTACCCTCTTTCACAATCCTACGCACCACGGTAGCGGCTCTATTGTCATTATTCGTGCCAAGATAGTTATGCGCCTCCTCCATCACAATCAGCAGCGGCCTCTCCCTTGCTCCTTGCAGCATCCGTCTGCCCCAGAAGAGCGAGTCATACATCAGTCGCAGCATGATGCCCACAATATCTATCAGGATACTGCTTGGTACCCCGGAAACATCAAATACCGCCAATTGTTTTTCTCCGTACCACTCCTTCAGTAGCGAATCCAAATCGCTACCCACAGTGCCCTTCTCGTCAGATGCATAGTCATCAGGATTCAGGATAAAGTCATATCTGGGGTCAGCCATCCGCGCCAGCAGTTGCAGCAACTGCCGTTTCAAACTCACCGTGACCTTTGCCAAGTAAATGTGCTTATCCACAGTAGCTTTATATATTGGCAAGACAAATGGTTCAATGCTACCAATTAATTTGTTGCCATCTCGTTCTTCGAACTCCTCAGTTGTATTGACAATGTTAAATACATCATCTATTTCGCAGTTCTTTTGTCCCGACGGTTGAGCGTTATGGGTTGCAAACACCAGCCTATATAGATACAACACCAGTCGCCTCAAACTGAAAGGCACCGGCGTATCTGCCGTTATCAGGTCTGCATTCAGATAGTCATACTTTCCCGGATTCTGCCGGATGGTCAGCTTCTTCAGCCGCAATACGTATTCCGCTATCTGTGCGCGGTCGCTGTCATTCACATCCCCGAAGGTAAAATCTACGAACTCGTCAAAACTCATCGCCCAATAGGGAACCACCAGTTTCTTCTCGTGTTCGCTGTCTGGAATAATCCTGAATACATTGGCTTTTTCTTTGAATGTCTTTCCGTACTCTCCGTGAATATCTATCAGCACAATACGTGATGACGGGAACTTTTCTGCGCTCAGCAATGTATTCACAAGTCCCGCTACAGTAGTTGACTTACCAGTTCCGGTCGAGCCAACTACCGCACTATGCCGCGTAATCAGCTTGTTGATATCCACAAGTGCAGGAATATTCTCTGCCCCTGCAATTGTTCCTATCGAGACGAACTCCGCTCCTTTCTCCCGTCCATAGATATTCACAAGGTCTTCTTCTGTCACAATATGCACCTCGTCATCTATCATCGGATACTGTGAGATACCCCTCTCAAAGGGTTGGCCTACAGCTCCTTCTCCCACCAACTGCACGGTCATCCAGCGCACCCCGACACCAACATCATTCCTCAGTGATTCGGGTATAGCATCTGCTCCTATCTGGACAATCGTTCCATACAGATTTACGTAGCCCTGGGGTATCTTCACAAATCCCCCCACCTGGCCTATCTTGTAACCGTTTCCGTTGATATACGAGATGGTGGAGTTCAGGCTTTTATACAGTTGCACAGATACATTAGTGCCCGAGATACTCCTCACCACGCCTATCACCGCCGGATTGTTATTTGTCTGCATCGGGATGGTCTCCTATAAGTTCCGAAAGGAAGGTCGTAAATGCGTCAAAATCTCCAAAGCTTACACGGTCGCCAACCATCTTCAGGGTGAAGCTTGAAAATTCTTTTTTCTGATCTTCAAACTTAGCCCATTCCCTGCGTTGCGCACCTATCACGGCCTCTTCATCATGCCATACACTCAGGTTCGGTCGTTCCGTTGCCCGCTTTACGGCCTCCGGGAAATTGGGTTCACCAGCAGGGGCTGCTTTTTTCATAGCACCATACATCAGGGCAATCACGTTGGCGGTCTGGTTCACTTTCAGTGCATTGATGATGGTGTCGTTAATGTGTTCGTCACCAAATGAGTAGCCGCAGACAAACAGCACTGCTTGCGGTTGCAGCAGGAAGTTTGTCAGTCGGTCAGACATCGCCAGGAAGGGCATCTTCCTGCTCTGGTCGTATTTCAGTTTCGATGGGTATATCAGTTCTGGCGACCCTGCCACGTCTTTCGACACCCTGCATACTTCTCCTCTCACCGTCTTCCAGTTCACTGAGCCATGCAGTTTCCATAGTCGTGCCCAGTATCTTGGCAACTCGTTTTCTTCTACAGAGTGGATGTCAAAGAAGGGATATCTGGAGCCTGAGAATCCATCGAAGAAGGGCACACTCTGCTCTTCCAACGCTTGTTCCAAGAGCAGGTCGTAATTGGTGGTAAATACCTCTACAGGCACATCGCGGTCTATAGAACCTATCCACCTCGCAAACTTTCTGTACGAATTATTGCCGTCTGGCAGATCTTTGGTAACAGCACCTGATATGGTGGTGCAGATTTCTGTTTCCAATGTGGCCAGTTCAGCCTCCGTGAAGCCACGTACCGTTCCGCCGCCCGTTGACACTTCTTTCATCGAGCGGATATAGGTCAGCACGTCTTCCAGATTCTTGGTATTCTTTCCTGCCTTAGCAAGCTCTGCCATCAGGCGTTTGTAGGGTGTACCGTCTGCATCCGTCACGTGTTTGTCACTGATTATCTTCGTCAGCCCTGCCATATCCGGAAGAAGTGCATTCCCCGTCGCCGGGTCTTTTACGGATAGCGGACACCCTGCTGCCAGCAGGAAGCCCAGAGGCGACTTGTTCTGCGATAGCAGCAGTCTCAGGTTGCGTAAGTGTCTTAATTGGTCGTGGGTCATATCACCAGTCCTCCACTATTTCGTTACTATTCTTAGTTTCTGAATCTCTTTCCATTCTCCTTTCTCGTTCATCATCATACAACCAGACAAATCTTCCATTCCTTTCAATGTCGCATAGTCTTTATTGGGGCCGGATTGTTTACTGCCCAGGAGGAAGGTAAACAGAGCATACTTTTTCTTCTTAAGAAACTCACACAACATATCTTTTCTCACAAGAAGTCCTGTGGTTCTATTGATAATGCTCATATTTATGGCCGCCACAGAATCGCCAACCACGCACCTAACAATTCCTCTCTCTGCTGTGTACAGATTCATTTCCTGCATCATTTCAGCGCAGGGCATGGAGGCGGAATAGCTGAAACTCTCATCCTGATGCAAGAAACCATCAACTTCCTCTTGCAACTGTTCGTCATATGCCACTTTAAGCTTGCAAGGATAAGGATTAAAGCTATCTCCAGCAGTCCATTCGTCTCGTTTCAGCCGTCTATAACTGTCACTCCATGGCATTTCATTCCACAAGAATTCATTACAGTCGGTTCTTTCTTCCATCCAGCGCCCGTTAAACGTCTTCTCTTCAGCCCAGGGTATCAATAATCCCACATCAGACTTATGCGCGAACAAGGTGTTATAATAGAGCATTGTCGCCCGTTTTTCGTCAGCGTAAAGATGATCCTTCATCTCAAATCCGTAAAATCTCACCCACTCTTGCCCGTTTCTGTCTGTCCATTGCATATTAACAACAGGATGCGAGGCTTCTGAGAGAATCCACTCATTATAATCGCTTATCGTATCATGCCAATCTACATCCTTTTCAGGAAACAACTTAAATTCTTTTGAATACTGCTCTATTTCTTCATTCGACGGCATCGTCGGGTCAAAGCGGTCGTATCTACGCGTCATCCACGGCCATGCCTTTCGAGTCAACTTCTCCCCGTTATGTCCAATGTCCCAAGAATCGCTTCGCTGGTCTTTTACCCAATAATTGTCGGTAAGCCTCGCATACACGGAATCTAAAGCCAACCATTGATACTTTTTACCTATACGTTCCGTTCTGTTATGGTGACGTTCGCGGGAATGACGGCCTCCATCGTATGTGGACAAGGCATCACTGTATTTCAAGTCACGCCGGATAATCGGAGCCATCGTATCAACAATATCCTGAAGTTTGACTGGTACTGGCCCGTCAACTTCATCTTTAGTAAAGAATTCATGACTATCCGGGCCGTTGTTACTCCCTATTGTATAGCGATGAAAATCAGAATCCCTGTTCATTGAGAAGTAAAGCATGTGTGCTCCCCTCCCTTCTCCAAAATAAATATCACCAAAGCCCTCCTTCAATTGACTCAACACAGGATCTTGGCTCTTGAATGGCAGAACAATCCGCTTGAAATAGTCAGCTATAGGCATGATAGATTCCACCCGCTCCAATATCTTCAATGTCCATTGGCGCAGAACTATATCTACAGGCACATTCGTTGGAGATTCATAAAAACGTTTGTAAACCCTTCGTGCAATCTCCTGCAATAGTTTTTCCTCTTTACTCCTCAGCGTCAAACCATATATCGCACAATATAAACCCTGCAACAAATAGTGATCGTTACAATGTTCGAACAAATCCATCATGGTAAGAACGTCCTGAGGATTCTCCATTAATTCTCTGTACAACAACCTGATAAGATACTGCCGGTATTCGGGATCAGAAGTGGTCAGCATCCAGGTAATCAAAGGCAGAAAGCGATGGCGATATTGAGGGTTCTTACTCATTCTCTCAATATAGTACAAAGCGCCGTTACCTTCCAAAAACTCGTTTACCTTGATAGTCCACTTCTCGTCTCGTTTACTCATCTCCATGTTTTGCAAATAGGGATGAAGCGTATCGAACAAGGGCGTTTTTTTGTCATCCAATTTATGCAGTAACTCTCGCGGATCGTATTTTTCCTCAACGAAGGTATTTCTCTTCCAATTTGAAATAAGAGCAGTATTCCGTTCACCTGGATAATCCTTTTCTACACTGAATAATTGCCTATTGAACCTGCCGACAGTAAATAGATCAACATTGGTCACATCTGTTTTCCTGTCCCATAAAGCAATCAGAGCGCAGACCATATTATGGAATTTAGCTTTGGAAAGTTCACGCTGTTCTAACTCATCATTCGTTCGCACCAGAAGTTGAACTATCTGGTCATCCGTGAGTTTCGACATCAGCAGACTTTCCGCTTTCATTACATCCGCTATATTCTCAAACTCAAACATCACCATGTCTCCGGGAATCTGGTCAGAAAGCGTATCCATCAGAAGATTCTCGTCCAACAGCGCGTGAAGTAGATTGTTTCGCCATGTTCGCATAGGGCATATCTTATCTGCCACTCTGCGTGCTTTTTCCCTGGGTATCAATCCTGCCAAACACTGCTCAACAGAAAGCCATGCTAATTGCCTCATACAAGTCAGCGTCACGTTCCGTTTCTCGTCCTCTTCTGCTCTCCTTGACACCTCTACATTTCTGGTGGTCAGGTATGTTTTGTAAAGAAGCCTCAAATTAATATGATCTCGCTCGTACTGAGACAGAAGCCAATACGATTCACAGAATATCACCAGAAACAGGGGCTTGCGGAATTGTTTTTTGTATAAATCACGGTACTGGTCGCCAATCTTGTACTTATCAAAATACTTATCAATGGCTTTCTGGGTGCTCCGGGGCGTGAGCCCTTCCAACTCAATCATATGCAGCCACCCCTGATCAACCTTCGTAGTGATACCTTCCACAAACGGAACCCTGATGGAGAAAATGAGCTTGAAATGAGGATAAGCGATAATTTTTTCCACCAATAGCCTTAGTTGCTGCTTCCAATAGATGTCTCCTACTCCTTCATTCAGTGCATCAATAATAAAAACAGCATAGTGATTTTGATCTTTAGCCCTTTTCTCCAAGTTATTGATATCATCTTCCTTCAGTTTCAACAAATCAAGCATACAATCCCATGCATCCTTTTTAGCATCGAACTGACTGCCAAAAAGTAGAAAGACGTTGTTCTTTCTCTCGTCAATCATCTGTCTAGCTATATGGCAACTGATTTGCGTTTTCCCTGTTCCTGCTTTTCCATGCAAACAGAGAAGCGGCTTTTTCATTCGTTCCATCTTCTCCAGTTTTTGGATGGCGCTCTGCTCTAATTTCTTGAGCTGGTCTCTGTACGCTGTTCCTTTCGCCACAACTTTTCTTAAATCACGGATAAAATCCGGGAGATTGTCGAAAGTGTTTTCTGTATAAACGGTCTTAAATCCTGTAGGTAAAGGACTAAGAGCATTACCAGTGTTCAGCGCTTCTCTCAACTGTTTGGCAGCATTGTCAGCAATATGTCGTAAGCTATTTTGATTTCTCTCCCTTCTGTCGTAATCAGTAAAATCCTTGATTTCATCTTCAAGTACAGCTAGGTTTGCATGAGTTTCCTCACGATATCTTCCAGCTGTACGTAAGAAAGCCTTTTCCACCTGTTCCCTACTGTATTGCAGCGATAAATTCGAGTCTTCGAAAACTTCCCAGCGGCTTTCTATATCCGTCACGCCAAGTTTCTTCAGCGTCCTAGCCATCCTATCTACAGAGCAGTAGGTCAGCTTGCCAAAGGTTTCCGTTGAAACCACACCCACTACATACCCTGCTTTTGTCAGCACTGGTGAGCCAGAAAAACCACCATAACTGTTTAACTCAAATTGTCCATCTCTTACCGTGACAACATCATATTTTGAAGTTGTCTTGTCAACGCGGGAATGTGGTCTTACAACAGTTTCTATCTGACAGCCCCCGCCCGCAATTTCCGATGGGAATCCTATCACGCTCAATGTCATATCCTCTGATGGGGCATACGGAATTGGCATTAGTTTCAGATACATCTTCTGAGCCAACTCTGTGGCAGCAAACCTCGAGTTCGTGCAGTCCAGCACTACCACATCCATCGGGTTCCTATCAGTCCCCACTTTCTGAGGAATAAAGGTGTAGTTCACTCCTAAGAAACAGGCCACAACAGGCTTATTTCCATTGTAGTATTCATCTACAACGTGACGGGCTGTCAGCAGTTTCCCACCTCCCACTAGGAAAGCGGTTCCTCTCATACTGCCACACCTGATAGGCACTATAGCCCATTTGCGTTGATTTTCAGAAAGTGAACACCTGTTCATTCTTTATTGTATCTACAGCAAAGTGATATTTCTTCTGTAAATCTTTGTCTTTTTTCAATTCTTCAACAAGTGATGTCGAGTAATTGAAATGAAGACATCTTTTCTTTATTCCTTCGGGCAACGGGTTCAGTATAATTCTTCCAACTGCCTCCTCGCTGGGCCTTTTCCCTTCTTGACCTCCAGTAAAGAAAAAGTGTTCTGAGTCTGCATGCCTCAACAGTTCGTCCGTTGTATTGTAATGACTGCCGTGGTGAGAGACCTTGATGGCGTCGAATATGATAGGGAATGGCTTATCATGGTTATAATCTAGCAGTCCCTTTACAACAATGTCTGGGTTCGCATCGCCCATCACCAGAATCTTATGTTCCCCTTTTTCCCATACAAAGGCTAATGAGGCCTTGTTGGCGGATGACAGACTGTTGGTGTTAACTGGTTCATTTTTAGCCTTCTCTAATCTATCTTCAAGCGTATCTGCTCCTGCGCTATCTTTCTCAACGACCGCATCCCTCGGTGCTTGTAACATAGCGTATCGAAGCAATATCTCATACAGTTCTTCTTTTTTATTCCATTCGCCCATGGTCTGATCCACATTCAATTCGTCGAACAGAACATGGCGGAATTCTTCATCTAGCACTTCTATTTCTTTCATGGTTGGTGACAAGAAAACAATCTTTCCCCTCTCCTCAAGGTCTAGTTCCTTTCCTTGCAAGGTATAGCCTCTGTCCCATACCCGTTTCAATGCGGGGTTGCCAAGGATAGTGGCTGCAAGTCCTTTCATGGCATCTGGTGCGCCAATATTTCTTTCTATTATATCCCCCACGACGAGTCCTAATTCCCTTTCAATTTCGCTAAGTCTTTCCTGCTGGAATTTGGTCAGTTTTTTCTTCTCTCCCAATCCGTTTCGCTGGTAGCAGTTAAAGATAATACGCCCGACCTTGATGTCAGGCGTACTTAACATATCCTTTACACCGACAATGTGGTCATTGTCGATATGCGTCACTATCAGGAGGTCTATCTTTCCACCCAATTCGTCTTGCACATAGCGCCCTATCAGTTCTTCGTCATTGTATGAGCCACAATCCGTCATGATGACATATTGTTGCTCTCCGTCTTGTAGGCGGAGGAAGATACAGTCACCTGTACCGGAGTGGAAAGTTTTAATTTGGATGGTCATACTATTTGTCGTACTTTAGTTGCACTTTGATAACTCATATCATTTTAAACCTTTCAGTAGCGTCCTGAAATTCCTTTCAACAGCAGCCTCTGCTTCCGGCCTACCAATATTCCAATTACCGGCAAGCACATTCAATAGTTTTCCTATATCACACCGCTCATTATACGGAGCATCCGTTTCTGTCAGCACCCTTTCCCGTGGAATACTTTCAATAATGGCTCTACCATTCTTCGCCAAACACATCGCTTCGTTAACCGAGAAATAGTAGCCTTGCTCTAAAATGGCGGGTATCAAATTGACCGGCCCGCTATACCAGTGAAAAATCACATTCTCTATCTGATACTCACAAAGCAAAGACAACAATTCCTTCTCTGCTCTTCGAGAATGCACACTGACAATCTTCTTTTTGCCACGAATGGCAGACAGCAAATCTCGAAGTACCGCCACCTGTTCATCTTTAGTCGTAAAACCTTCTCGGGAAAAATCCAATCCTATCTCCCCTATATATGAAGTTTGGTCAATAAGTCTATTAAAAAGTTTCACCTCATTCTTACTTTCAGCAGCCAACAGTGGATGAAATCCCAACGCTAATCTAATATGCTTATACCCCTTCAAATGCGGCTGTCCCATCTGAAAGTAACTTGGCAGATTTGTCATGCCAATCACAATGTCACCCGCCTTTTCCTTCTGCTTGATATATGCTTCAGGTTGGGGCATCATATCAAAATGACAGTGCGTGTCAATAATCATATCCCGGCCAGGCGTTTTATTTGGTCATTACCATATTTTGCAACCCACTCCTTTACTTGCTCATAAGAATGAAGTAAGAAAGTTGTATATGCATCCAATTCCTGTCTGTCATACACTCCATTTGCAATGAGTTCACCCTCTATGGTATCCCTGTTGCATCGTTTCCTCAGGAAATAGAGTAGGGCTTTGAAATCTCTACTTTTCTTGATATCTGGGTTCAAAAGGCCTATCTCATTGACATTAAATACATTTACTCCAACCGGTTCCTTCTTAGCCCAGCCAACAGCCTCTAATGCCACACGTCTGTAAATACAAGGCAAGCAGAATCCACAATGAAGTATCGAATTGCCATTCCTGTCTCGTCTGCGATTCCACGATTTCTTATGCGAACGCTTTGCACAAGAACAGGAATCTTTGTACAGCACCTTGAGAGCAGCTTTCTTTGCAGTGTCTTCACAACATTCCTTCATCATATCTGCTTTCGATTTCGTCTGATAGGGATTCACCAATTGGTTGTGAATTCCCATAAGGTTAAGCGCCTCCTGTAGCCTCTTCAAAAACACGGGATGTGTTGTTCGCGTACTGCAAGCGCTCCGTCTTCCTTGATCCAGAGGAATATTGAGTGAAATTGTCCCGTTCTCAGGAATAATCAGCGGCATTTGCGGATTGATAGCGTGTGCGCAATAAATTCCCGCCCCAATAAACAGAATAGACCGCGCTCTGAATGTACCTTCACATACAGCCCTCTGGCTTATCCATCCTTGATTATTGATACCGGCATTGACTAATAGTTGTTCGTATTTCCCCACACAGAGCTGATTCCTCTTGCAGTCATCCAATATTCTTATCTGGTCTGACCACTCCTTGCCAAGTTCTTTATGTGACACTAGAAGCACTTTCTTGCCTGTTTGTAATGCAGCACAACCATCCACAAAACCTATCAAGGAATCCAAACCACCAGAGAACAATGATACACTTCCATATATTGAACGGTCAACTATAGGCAGTTCCTGGTCAATCTGATAGGGCTCAGCCTGCTCAAAGTTCAATTCCCAGTCATCTCCTGTAAGGAAATTCAAAGCTGAGGTCAGTGCATCTTTCGAATTATTCATTTCAGAAACATGTAGCACTGGCACAGTCAGTTTCATCCTTCTACACCATCCCTCTTCAGAATAGATAGCCCTGCTAATAGCCCTATCAGCATTATACACCGACAAAGAGAAAACCAGGAAGTCAAACGCCACGGAACTTGTATCCTGAGCCATACTCCTTAGCTCGTCAAAACCGAATTTCAGTTTTACCGAGTACGCTATCCCATCAAATCCTGTGAACAAGAGAACATAATGCCCAAACTCCCTTGTCGAGGAGGCGGGTTCATATTTAATTGTGATATTTACTGCTTCCATATATCCAATATTTTAGCAGTTAACGATTCAACATACCGCTTTCCTTCTTCCGAAAAGAGGTTTATGTGTTTCATCTCGTCAGACAAGCGCTTGTCTAATTTGCTATGAAGCCACCTTCTTATCTGTCCGGCCACTTTGTCAGGGTCCTGGGCTTTATCAAAGATGTGACTTTGAAATAGACTTCCTTGGAATTCAATAATGTAATTCACCTCAAAGTCAATAATCCAGGCATCAATGGTGTCCGCGTCTGACTGCTTTATGATATCCTCTACATCAGTGAGGTTTTCACACGTCTTAAAAATCTCCGAGAGCAGTTTACGTTGTGCCGCGTTGGCCGCCTCGGAATCAAAGTCGGCATCAGTGTCAACCGCTGACATTCCACACAAAAAATTGATCAAATCTCTTGGAGATTGCGGCACCTCAACTCCAACCGTGTTGGCAATCTCAATGGCTTGTGAAAGGCCGTTGTCTCTGACGTCCGAGAAGAAGCCTATTAGATTTGTTGTAGCAGATGCACCGGCTCTACCAAATGAGCGGCTTCCTCCTTTTGACCCTCCTCCACGACTCCTGTGAGATGATCCTCCGCCGCTACTGTTGTTACCTGAGCTGGTTCTGCCGCTACTTCCTCTAGAGGTTGTGGTTCCTCTGTATATTCCATCACTACCAAGTGCCTGGTAGAACTTCAGCATGAAATTCTCCAGCTTGGCATCATTCTCCAAGTCATTCAGCAACCCGGTCATTGCTCTTTTGGCTGATGACCACTGTGGGGTTGTTTTCAATGTCAATCCTTGTGATGTTCCCATTATTTCATTGCATTTCTCAGTTGCAGACTCAAGCTTATGCCATCTATATATGCTTTACAGGCTGCATCATTGCATTTCCTCATTAGAAAATCAGCATATTCTGGGCCGAGCTTATTAGTATCTACCCCCATAAACAGATCTTTAACATCCTGAACGGTTTGGAATAACTTATTGTTTTTATCCACATCAACAAACCTTATCACAAGCTCACTCTCAGGGTTAGCCATCAATTCCTGGTTTAACAAAAGTATCAGCATACTGAACTCTTCTTTGGTAAACCTACTTGTCTCGTTCCAAATCTTTTCGCTCAGCGCTTTTTCGGTTTGATTCACCTTAAGTCTATCATAAACGCCTTGTACAAGTGCCGACACTTTGCTCTCTATTGGCGTAACGGTTTGTAATGCTTCTCGCGAAATCCAGAAATAGTTTCTGAGATTTTTCTGGGCCAGTGATGGTTTTGCGGATAGCCAACGTTTTCCTTCTGGTGTGTTCCACAAATCTTTCCACCCGCTTTCTTTCACTTCACCTGCCTCTGCCTGTTCTTCCACTTTCTTCATCCCCTTTATAAATCCAGTATCCTTCTGCCTGGCATAAAGGTCATCAATATATTGCCTTAGTTGGCTATTATACTCCAAAACCATCAGCTTAACCAGAACCTCTGGGTCTATTTCCCTGAATCCTGCAACGCCAGCCATCCGTCGCCTCATGTCAAATGTATTGAGGAATCGTTTCAGCTGACGGGGGTTGCCGTTCAGAAAACTGGCCATGATGGGGATAATGGACAGATAGCCACTGGTTGTTCCAAAATTGACAGTACGATTATCCTTCTTTATCTTATCCAGGTCATACTTTGTGTGCTTGTCCTTTTCTCGGAATTCCAAATACTTCTTGTGTATGTTCGGAAACAGGTTTTCATTTTCCATCTTACTGCAAAGAAGCAGCGTTACGTAGGTTTCCTGTTCTGAGAACGACAACTTGGGTAGCTTGTATGGCAGTTGTATCAGTTTCTCCAGATAATCAGAATATGGGCTTGATATGGTTGTCTGTTGCAGTGGGGTCTTATAACGTTCGTGGATGGCGTTTTCTATGATTCTTTGGTCCGCACCTATAACGAACGCCGTCTTATCAACATTCACAAACAACTTGACAGCCTCCAGACACTGAATAATACGTTCTGGTGAGCACCTATCGAGGTCATCAATATACACAATAACTGAACGATAATCGCCGTTTGCTATAATTTGGGTAAAATCTTCTCTGAATCGCTTGATGAAGTTCGATGAGTTAGACTCCTTTACCTCATCCAGTAGCAGGTCTTGGTCTTCCTTACTTATCTCGTTCCACTCCTCTTTATTTGGAAGCAGTTCCTGTATATCCTTAGGAATAATCTTCCGTGCCAGATTTTTGAGGACGACTACACCCAACTTTAGATATTTGATCTTCGAAAGACAGGCATCTGCTTTTTCAAAAACATCGCGATGTCCTTCAATATCTTTAATGACGCCACTCAATATGGTTTCAATTAGCGTTAGTTTAGTGTCTTCGTAATCCTCAAACTGCCAACTATTGAACATGATTTGCAGTATTTTGGTGTTCTTCTTCTGTTCAGCACTCTTTTTCTTGTTTTCCTCTTCCGTTTTAGTTTTCCATTTCTCAATGGATTCCTGCATTAAGAGCATAAGGGAACTCTTTCCTGACCCCCAATCGCCAAACACTCCGATAGAAATTGGGAGCATCTTGGGGTCAAGAACTACATCTCGTAGCAAATCTGCATGTACTTGATAACCTAAAAGGTCATCTTTTGTTTCATTATCTGCCCACATATAGTTATTGTTGATAATTGTCGCTTATATCTTGGCTACGTCCCCATTGCGGAACAAACACGAAACTGCCAAATTGCCATAAGGCTCCAAGTATCCGTTTCATCCGTCCATCCGTGTTCGTTTTCGCTATGGTTAGCGTTGCTACTTATAGAACTCTTTATACCACTCTGCAAACTTCCTCAATCCCTCTCTCAACGTTATCTTGGGTGTAAACCCGAAGTCACGTTCAAGGGCTGTGGCATCAGCATAGGTGGTGGGCACATCACCGGGCTGCATGGGAACGAGCTGCTTGTGGGACTCGAAGTCGAAGTCTGCGGGAAGGACACCAGCCCTTACCAACTCTTCTTGCAGAATATTCACGAAATCCAGCAGGTTCTCTGGCTGACCACCACCGATGTTATATACTGCATATGGAGGGATGGGCAGGCCATCTTCACCCTTCTT
>JAEEGL013113116.1_pt1 | contig 18917 bp, 17 predicted proteins | sample 9134231 | NCBI WGS metagenome assembly JAEEGL01 (sample SAMN16246548, study PRJNA631951) | gut metagenome | biome: gut microbiome; feature: rumen; material: fiber-attached | host: Bos | place: Iran: Karaj | collected 2018-10 | reverse complement strand
GTTGAAATCCTTAACTGCTTCGAAGCCGTTAGGATAAACCTTGGTGATATGCTTAAGTGAAAGACTTGCCATATTTTTTAATACTCCTTTCAGAATACCTATTACAGACGGATCTGGCCGCCCAATACATGTATGAAGTATACTATCCGCGACAATCCTTGCAAATAACCGAGATAGACAAACTTTTGTCACAGGTTTGGGCATTTTGCCATGGAAAATAAAAAAATACTAAATCTATTGGCATTTTGTCCAAGGCTTGCTCAGAGGGTTTCGTCGTTTTGACAGTAGTCAAGAAGCCTTATTTAGTATCTCTTTTCATGGCTTCCTGCATTGCTTCCTCGACGGGATCGGTCTCGGGAGCAAGTTCGGGGTGTTCCTCATAGAACTTGGCTTCTACCTGTTCAAAAGCTTTTCTGTAAAGCAGTGCGCTGACATATCCCGGAGCACTGATGCCGAACATGATGACAATGGGGATCAGAGCAAACCATTTAAAAAATACGTAAATAGGTACAATGTACAAAATACCCATGAGAATTGCCCTGGGAAGGATCGCAACCGTCATATGAAGGCCGCTCTTGATGGTTCCCTTCACATTGTTGTCGAATCTGGCGAGCACCGGGAAGATCATGATGCATGCAACATATACGAAAAATGCGATCGCATAGATGATCGAACGAACAACATTGATGCCGGATCCTTCGAGACCTATGGCAAATAAGACATCAACAACCACAAAACCAAGAACCACCAGCATCATGATCCATATTATGGTTGCCTGTTTGAAATTCTGTTTAAAAGAATGGAAAAAGCCCTTTGTGATTCCGGCTTCTTCATTCTTGACAAGCTTGTAGCACATATAGTCCTTGGCAGTAAGAGCAGCGCCTGCGGTTACCACGGGAATACACATAATGATTGTCAGGATATTGAGCCACATCAGATCTGCTACTTTGGTCAATATGACCATTATTTTTGAATCGGGATTAAGAAAATGCACTTTATACCTCTCTAAAAGATCAGTTCCATGGTCGTAACCCTGATTCCCTGAATGTTTCTTTCGGGTTCAAGAGGTACAAAACCGATCTTTTTGTAAAATTCCACGGCATAAGGAGCCGCTTTAACCATCATACAATTCTCGTGACATATATCACGCAGATATTTGCACAGCTTGTCTATGAGCTGCGTACCTATTCCGAGCTTGTGGTATTCCTTGTCCACAAACAGCAGGGATAACCTGTTTCCGCTTCGAACGGAGCCCACTCCCACGATCTTACCGTCAAGTTTGGCTACCAATACGGGATAACCGCCTCTCAAAAAGGCCTTGTGAAGGTCATCGTCCGTTATGAATTCGAAAAAGTGACCGACACCTTCCTCACCGTAATCTTCGGCTTCAAACTCCATGAAAGTCGCCCAGACTAAAGACATTGCTTCGGTCCAGTCCTCGGGTCCTGCCCATTCATAGCTGATTCGGGATATTAATGAAGCCTTGCCGTTATCCATTCAAGGATATCCTCTTTAACGGTTTGTTTATTATCCTCATTGAGGATCTCATGTCTGTCTCCGGGATAGAGTTTGACCGTTACATCTCTTACGCCTGCTGCCTTATAAGTCTCGGAAGCAGCCTTTACGCCCTCGCCGTACTCACCGACGGGATCGTCCTGTCCTGCTACGAAAAACAGAGGGAGATCCTTGGGAACCGCATCCACATTCACATCCAGCTCCATACGTCTGATAAGCTCAAACATTCCCAGATAGCCGTTTGCGGTAAAACCAAATCCGCAATCGGGATCTGCGATATAATCGTCTACATTCTTCTCGTTTACGCTGAGCCAGTCAAAAGGAGTTCTGGGATTTTCTATCTTCTTCAGATATCCTCCGAAGCTCATCTTGGTAACAAGCGCGGGTATGCATTTCTGACCCTTAAAGAGTGCGGTCAGTTTGGTGAGAGCCACACCTGCATTTACTGCGCCCATGGCAGGGTGACCGGTTCCCATGATTATCGCCATCTTTATTCCGGTTCCGTAGCGATAAATATAGTTTCTGGTGATAAAAGAGCCCATACTGTGACCCAGAATGATCACAGGCAGTCCCGGGAACTTCTCCTGGGTGATCTTCTTAAGCCTGTGTACGTCTCTTACTATGACGGTAGCGGGATCCTGCTCGCAAAAGTATCCCTTGGTCTGGCCTTCCGCTACGCTTCCGCCGTGTCCGAGATGGTCCTCGCCGGTTACGATAAAACCGTTGGAAGTCATGAATTCGGCAAAATCCTCATATCTGCCTACATATTCTTCCATGCCGTGGACGATCTGGATAATACCCTTGGCGCCGACTTCGCCCTTATCGGGCATCCATCTTACACCGTGAATACTTGATTTTCCGTCTCTGGAATCAAAATAAAACTCTTCTTTTTTCATTCATGTACCCCCAATGCACATTAATGATTTACTTCTTGGTGATACCTGCTTTTTCGAGATTTTCCTTGGCAAGAGCCTGAGCTGCCTCATACTCTGCCTTCTGCTTAACGGTGATCTCCGCAGCCTGTGCAAGAACCTCGTTAACATCCTTTCTTACGAAAAGGATCTCTGCCTTCTCAACAACCATGGTTCCGCTCTCATAAAGACCGGTCTTTCCGAGATCTGCAAAATCACGGAGAGGAGCATTGAGCTCTTTAGCGATCTTCTCAGCGGTTTCGGGCATGAAGGGATACAGAAGTGATGCACCGGTCATGATCGAATCGCAAAGGTTGTAAAGTACGGTAGCAAGACGGGGCTTCTTGGATTCGTCTTTTGCAAGAACCCAGGGCTCAGTCTCATCGATATATTTATTACATCTCTTAAATACGTTGAATACTTCGGAAAGTGCATCCGCAACTCTCAGAGACTCCATCTTGCTCTCTGCTGCTGCATATGCTCCTGTAACGACAGCCTTAAGATCTTCGTCGATCTTCTCATCAGCCCACTCGTTGGTAACAACACCGCCGAAATACTTGTTAGCCATTGCGATGGTTCTGCTTACGAGGTTTCCGAGAGTGTTTGCAAGATCGGAATTGAATCTCTCTGCCATGAGCTCCCATGTAATAACACCGTCGTTTTCATAAGGCATCTCATGAATTACGAAATATCTTACGGCATCAACTCCGAAAAGGTCAGCAAGGTCATCCGCATAGATAACGTTGCCCTTGGACTTACTCATCTTCTCGCCGCCCTGAAGGAGCCAGGGGTGTCCGAATACCTGCTTGGGCAGAGGCTCGCCGAGAGCCATTAAGAAAATGGGCCAGTAAATGGTATGGAATCTGATGATGTCTTTTCCTATAAGATGAAGGTCTGCGGGCCAGTTCTTCTTATACAGTTCGGAAGAATTGCCGTCTGCATCGTATCCGATACCGGTAATATAGTTTGAAAGAGCATCCAGCCATACGTATACGACATGCTTTTCATCGAAGCTTACGGGGATTCCCCACTTGAACGAAGTTCTGGATACGCACAGATCCTGAAGTCCGGGAAGAAGGAAATTGTTCATCATCTCATTCTTACGGCTTACAGGCTGGATGAATTCGGGATGCTCATTGATATAAGTAATGAGTCTGTCCGCATACTTGCTCATCTTAAAGAAGTACGCTTCCTCCTCGGCATAGTGGACATCACCGCCGCATTCGGGACACTTTCCGTCCTTAAGCTGTGAGTCGGTATAGAAAGCCTCGCACTCGGTACAGTAGCTTCCGCTGTATGATCCCTTATAGATATCTCCCTGATCGTAGAACTTCTTAAAAATCTTCTGGATCTGCTCTACATGATCATCGTCGGTGGTTCTGATAAAGCGGTCATAGGAAGTGTTCATTCTGTCCCAGATACGCTTGATCTCGCCTGCAACTCCGTCTACGAATTCCTTGGGAGATGCACATCCTGCTTCGATTGCTCTGGTCTCGATCTTCTGACCGTGCTCGTCGGAACCTGTCTGGAAATGAACATCATATCCGTCGGCTCTCTTATATCTTGCGATGGCATCCGCAAGAATTATCTCGTATGTATTTCCTATATGGGGCTTTCCCGATGTATAGGCTATGGCTGTTGTTATGTAGTATTTTCCCTTATTCTCCATAATCAGCGCCCTCCTTGTTGTGTCTGAATGATTAAGTTTAAATGTACCATAAATACGGTTATTCGTCCATTAATCGGTCATACTCCTCGCATATGGCCGCAAAGATCGCTTCCGAGCCGTTTCCGTTATCCGGATGATAAACCTTGCACAGATCCCTGTATCTTTTCTTGATAGCTTCGGGGGTCTTGCATCCTTCAAAGAAACCGGTTGGAAGCTCCGGCATTCGTTCTTTTTCCTCTATATAATCTTCATCATCATATTCGTCATCGTAGCGGGATGACTCAATGCGTTCTCTTTCATAGTAATCGATCTTTTCGTTTCTTCCGCGGGAGTATCCGCTCTCGTAACCGTCGTCATACCCCTCGTCATATCCGCGGACATTCTCGTATATGTCATCGATCTTATCTTTCAGTTCCTCGGATTCCTCCAGAACCTCACGCTTCATGTTCCTGTATCTGATGAATCTGAATATATCCAGAACGGGACCGCCTGCCAGGAATATTAATCCCAGTATATCGCTCTGCTCCTTCGTAATGTTTCCCCTCATCGAATAAAGTGCGTAAGCTGCTGCAGCAGCAACCAGTATTCCTATCAGATAGTTATGGAATAACTTAACGAAGAAATAGAGATAGGAAAGAGCGCCGTAGATCACCAGAAATTCAAATCCCACGTCAAAAGGTTTCTCCTTCATAAGAGAAACTGTCATTCCAAGGTCCGTGTTCCAAAACAAAGCACATACGATGACGATGGTCAGTATTAATTTGGCCGGTATTGATGCGAGCTTTTTGCGAAGCTCCGCTACCTTGACTACTTTTAATCCGTTCATCCGTTCTCCGCTTTACCGGGTATCACAGACCATGCTCCGAATGAGACTGCAAGCGCAAGCTGTGATACGTTAACAGCTGTCTGAAAACTGAAAATATTATTGATTATATACGCGAGAATGCTCAAAGAGCAAGCAAGTGCGGTTATTTTCCGCATTCCGTCATACCCCGCGCACTTCCTAAAGCCCCGGATCATCACATAAAGGAGCAGTCCGTAGAACGTAACCGTCCCCGCAATACCTGTGTTTATAAGCATGGTCAAAGGCTCGCAGTGGGCATTTGTAAGCCTTGCACCTCCGAAATAATCATCGGAAAACATGGCGGTCACCGGGAATCTTCCACTCGTCAGAAAAGTATAGAAATTATCCGGACCCTTTCCGAACAATTTCTCCAAAGGAGTCATCCCGCTAAACAGATCGAAGCCGATGCTCATGGTAGCTCCTCTTGCACTTCCCCATTCGCTGTTAAAATAAAACATCCCTTCGCCGAGAAAATGCGAGGTGCTCCTCGTATTTATTATGAGGAAAACAAAATATAAAGCGCATAAGACCGCACTGATACATGCAAATATCTTCCCCACACTAATATGAATCTCTTCCCTGCCCTTTTTGATCTTCATATTCAGGCAGACACTTAGCATTAAGAATACCGCAAAAAGTGCCAGAGCTACCGGAACTTTTGCAAGAGTCACACTGACAATGTCGTTTCCCCTTAAGTATCCGCCGGCTGCGATAAACATAGCATGCACCAAATTCGAAAAAGCAATTATCGAAAGGATAACCGAAACCTTAAAAAGCGGAACGGTTTCTTTTCCGGCAAGGACAAGAAGCGCAAGTATCGCGGCGCAGGTTGCGGGATATGCGGATGCGGAGCCCTGGGAAATGAGCATGTAAAATGCAGCTATCATATATATGAGAAGTGCCGCGCAGATCCAAACATCCTTCGAGGTATCCGCCGTCTTTTTCAGGTAAAAGTAAGCCACCGCAATAAAGATGACAGTTATCAGATATCCGCAAAACCAGTTGATGTTACCCACAGTGGATATCCTGGAATCGCTCCAGCCCTCGATGTGAAATACATCGCCGAAGCAGTCCATAACTATTCCGATAAGGCAAACTACAAAAGATGTGACGGTAAGGGTAATCACAAAAAGATTCCTTGCCTTTCCCAGCCTGGCCGTTACCATGGCCCCGATGCCGAGTGCAAAGTAAGAACACAGTCCCAGATACCATCCCTTTTCACCAAACAGCGCAATCTGCCTGTCGCATGAAATGAGGTATGAGATAAAGACGCTTACGCAAAAAAGCCCCGCCCAAATATCCGAAGGATAAATCCGTAGCCCCCTCGGGAACAGATTCTTAACACTCCTTGGCGTCTTCTTATCGGTAAACAATCTTACGATAAAAGAAAACAGATAAAAGCATATGGCGACGATCAAAATCTTCACCGTTAAATCAATGCTCTTTATCCAGAACAAACCCTTTTCGCTTCCAAGCCTGCTGTATCCCGGAAGGTAGAGCGGCAGCAAAACTCCCGTAAGAAGCAAATAAAAAGAGACCGCAATATACAGGAGAATGTCCGCTGCGTAGTTAAGTACGCCCGCTGCTCCCGTATCTGTTGTCTCTCTTTCAATTCCTGTTATCTGTCCTATTTTCTTAAAGATCATAGATTTCAAATGCTTTGTTTTGCGGAAGCGTTTTGAAACTTCTTTTTTCCGATGTATAGGGATCTGTAAACTCCAATCTGTCCGCACAAAGTGCTACAGTCTTAATACCCATTTCGGAAGATAATTTTTTGCTTTCTTCGCTTCCGTATTTAAGATCTCCGAGAAGTGGAAATCCCAGATGTGAAAGCTGTGCCCTGATCTGATGGAATCTTCCCGTTCCTATCTCCACATTAAGAAGCGTTGTTCCCCGCGCTGTAGTTACGGGTTCATACTTAAGCTCGGCTCTTTTGAAATCTTCGCCTTCCCCAATCTCGCATTCATTATTGGCGTTCTTTCTCATATGGCATACATCGCTTCCTGCCTCTTTGATCTCACCCAGTGCAGCAGCTTTATATGACTTCTTAAGCCCTCCGTTTTGAAGCTGCTCCGTTAATGATGCCGCAGTCTTTTTATCCTTTGCAAAAACAAGGAGTCCCTCTACGGGCTGATCCAGTCTGTGGATCACACCCAAATATCCGCCCTTTAAGTGATTCTTTAATTTACTGCAAACATCCTCTTCGGATGCTCTGGCCGTCTGAACACTGAGACCCGCAGGTTTATATATGACGATGCTGTGCGCATCTTCAAATATTATCTTGATGTCAGGTTTCATCCCTGTATCCTCAATCCCTTAGGATAATGATTCTTTACCTTGCCACCGGATGCCTTACCCCAGCCCAGGGAATAACCGCATGCACCCACAAGGCACCAGCCGTTTCCTTCCCCTTCAAGAGTCATTCCGCGAACAAAGCTCTCCGCAGTATTTTCATCCGTATCGATAAAGAGATTAACGTCATCCTTACCCAGAGTAAGTGCAAGCGCATGTCCGGGCTCGAATCTGTCCTTCTTAAAAGTTCCGATGCAAAGTCCGCATCTCAATACCTTAAGTCCCGATAATGAAGGGGTATCTTCGGGCATTATGTAGAGATTGTCTCCGAAGAGTCTGAACCTGTCTTTGGCATCAAGTATCTTGCGTGCAGCATCCTCTTTTAAAACCGCTTTGAGAAAAGCTTCCAGAGCTTTCATGTCCTTAACCTTAGAACTCATCTCAAATCCGCCGAAAGGAAGCGCGCTCTCCGAATCTCCCCCTTTGGATAAAAGTGCGGCATACTGGCCTTCACCCTTAAAGCTTCCGGGCATCAGCCTTATGCTCTTTTCATAAGGCGCAAGTCCGTCCGCGCAGCCCTCAGCCTTTTCCTTGATATACGAAATATCTTCAAGCTTCATTTCGAGATGTGCTTCCATCAAAGCCTGAACTCTGTCTTCGTTTTCTTCCTCTTCGAAAGTGCATGTGGAATAAACAAGTACTCCGCCGGGCCTTAACATCCTGAATGCATTCTCAAGGATCTGTGCCTGACGTTCTGCGCAGACGCCCACACTTTCGGGAGTCCACTCAGCGATCGCACGCGGGTCTTTTCTAAACATGCCCTCACCGGAGCAGGGTGCATCAACTATCACCGCATCAAAATATCCTTCGAATCTATCCGCAAGTTTATCCGTGCTCTCGTTTAAAACGATGGCATTTTCAATTCCCATTCTCTCGATATTGCATGAGAGAACATCGGCTCTTCCCTTATTTATCTCATTGGTAAAAAGAATACCTTTGCCCGCCATGGCCTGTGCAGTTTGGGTAGATTTTCCACCGGGTGAAGCACAAAGGTCGATTACCTTCATTCCCTTTTCGGATTCATTCATCCTGCGGAAGAACTCGCTCTGAGTTAAAACCGCTCCGGGAACCATTGCTCCGGGGTCCTGGATATAATAAACACCCGCATCATGGAAAGGTCTTCTTCCGGGCACGTGTTCAGGGTCAAAATAATATCCGCTCTCTTCATAAGGGATCTGCTCAAGCTTCATCAAGGATATGATATCCGCGGAGCTCTCCGTTTTCTTTTTCAAAGGATTAATTCTGAGGGCGGAAACTGGCTCTTCCGAAAACGACGATTCGAAAAGATGAAATTTTTCATCTCCCAAAAGGTCTTTCATATTCTGTTTAAATACTTCAGGCAGCACCTATTATTTTCCCTCGATCAATTTACTTATTGTTTTATAAAGTTTGGAATCAGAGGATGTGTTTTCTCTCAGCACATCTCCCGTGCATCCCGGATCGCTTTCGGATATTCCGCCGCATATATCTGCTCCGATGATGCTTCTTTCGGCTACTGCAGTTTCTATCAAACCGCACAACTCATTTAAGGACAGACTTCCCTGATCCCAATTGGTTACGCAATAACTATCATCAAGAATATCTTTATCAACTGACAGATATATGGGATGAGAGCCTTCTTCATATCCTTTTCCGCGATATGTCATTCCGGTTATTTCTTTACCACCAGCACTGAGAGTGCACTCTGCGCCGCCCTCTTCAAAGGCAGAAGGTCCATAGACAAACAGACTGCATAGATTCTCATCTTTATCAAGTGCTTCTCTTGCCCAGCTTCCGCAGCTTAAGATATCGCCGAACCCGGCTTGTTGCATGTCGGTGTGATTATCAAAAAGGATCAGATCGTATTTGACATTTATAAAAGAAGTATAGATTCGGGACATGTAATGATAGTTGCCCGTATCGATAAAATGTATTCCCGATTCGGGTGAAGGAATTTCAGACAGCCTTCCGCGAATCTCTTCAAATGCTTCATCGGTACAATACATATTTCTGCCGGAGATATCTTTCATGGAAATGCGGATAATCTCTTCGTTTTCTGCTCCGATAAGTCCGGGCATTTCTTCGGGATACGTATCATTCATGTCGGTGATGATTATTCTGATATCAATCACCTCCGGTCTTTTTACGGATTATGAGTAAGAGACTTACAAATACTATTGCTATAAGGCTGATGGTCTCCGCAAATTTCCAAAGAGCCGGTTCTTTAAATCCCATTTTGATCTGACCGTTTAATCCTGCGGGAAGAACTACCATTACTCTTCCGTCCGTTCCCTGCATGACAGAGAGCTTATCTCCGTTTTCAGTCTGTGCGGTATATCCCTTGTAATAAACTACGGGAAATACTATGACAGATCCTTCCGAAGAATCTCTGACTTCAACAATCCAGTCCCCTCCGATCCTTGCATAGGAAACAACTTCACATCCTGCGGCTGCAGGCTTTTCATCGTATACCGCATCCCTGTTCCACGAAACGGGGAAATATAATTCATCGCTTACTATTCCGATCTCTTCTCCTTTGGAGATTTTTACGTGGTTGTTTTCACTGCATGCTCTTGTCTGAAGTATGATTCCCGGAATCACTGCGATGATGACAATCAGGCCCGCAAAAACTTTACCCGCAGTTTTGGATGAAGCATAGATATCCCTTATCAGATATGCTCCGAGAATGCATGCACATACGGACGCGGTTCCCAGATATCTCCATGAGAACTGAACGCTGCAAAATACGGATCTGAGTATTCCGCCGCTTTGTTCGATCTTAGTCCAGGGAAAGTACTTGCTTGATATAAAAAGAGAAAGTCCCGTGATCACAAACAGTACAAGTTCTGCGGTGAAATGCTTGCCGGTTTTTTTCTTCAAAACCAGAATCAAAGTTCTTACAAACCATGCGGCAAGGATTGCGGTGATAGCAGGTCCTACAGCAGTAGGCATCTTCATCTCATATACGATACCCGATCCGCTTCCCGAAGGGATTATCTCAAGAAGGTCCCTCCATCCCGGATAGAAACCTCTCATGATATTTGATGACTCATTTACCAGATATCTGTCCGATGTCATGTAGTCGATCATCGGAACAAGATTATATGCGGCAAGACCAAGGAATATCACAACGGATAATACAAGGGTTACGATCACATTTTTCTTAAGGGTCTTTTTGATAAGTATGATCGCGGATACAAATAAAAATCCCGCAGCCATCATTGTGGTAAGAATGTGTGACACGGATAATACTGCCATGGACAAACCAAGATATGATGCGTTCTTCAGGATGCCCTTGAATCCTTCATCCGAAGCCTCTTCCCTGTAGATCCTTACAAAGCTGTAGATAACAAAGGGAAGAAATGCCATCGCGGTGTATTCACCCACAGCATCCCTGATATAAACATCGGTCAATCTGTAAACCGAAAGTACATATACGAAGCTGATGACGGCAGCGATGATCTTATCGCCTTTAAGAATTCCTTTTACGGAAAGGTACGCCACCACTCCCGTGATCAGATTGATGCCGATAACATACACATCGTATGCGATACCGAGAGGGACTCCTGCATTAACCAAAAATGCGGGAACATACAAAAACAGATCGGGATAAAAAACAGGCAGAGCATAACCCGTTCCGCCGTTCATCACGAAATAAATCCTTGCGGGAAAATATCCTGAATTAAGAGTCTGTGACAGAGCAGCAAGCCTGCGCAGATGGAAGAGTTTGTCCTGATAATCCGGAAGAATGTCATAGCCAAATAAAGCAGTAATGCACGATAACAGTACTCCGGCAATTACTATAAACCCGGCTATGTAAGATCTTTTTTTGTCAGAAGACGTCACTTAACTTCCTCCGTTTTAGAAAATGCAAACGCAAGCAGCATGGGAACAACTGCGATAAAAGGATACATGTATCTGAAGTTTACGCAGGGACCAAGCAGCATCGTAAGCATGTAGAAGATCGGGTATGCTAAGAGTACGATGCCTTCTTTTTTCCTCTTATAGATACATACAAATATGCTGAGTACAAACAGCCAGAAATAAACTGCAGGCTTCATAAGCTGGGAAACCACCGGCCAGTTGTAATATGCATTTCCGTTAACCACATGGGAATACCAGGCCTCCACCTTAGGAAGGTATGACCTTGAAGGAATTCCGTCGGGAACAGCGTCGTTAAAGGACGCGTTGAATGTATATAAAAGTCCCAGATCGGTATCATCTCCCACTCCGAGCATCTCCGCATGTGACTTATCCTCGGTAAACCAATAGCCTATGGTAAGTCCTAAGAATGCATCGATATAATCGTTGGGATATGCTTTTCCGATCTTGATATAATCTTTCAAAAGTCTGCCGTGATCGGTGGTCCACTCGTCGTTTCTGTCCCTTGCCGCAACTGACTTGAAGCTGTCTGCGATGGGTGCAAAATAATCTCCCCAGCTGTCATCCGAGATATAGCGATGAAGTATCTCACTCTGTTCGGGAGTAAGATTGTCTCCCTGCCTGTTTACGACTCTTACCATCTGCATGATGGGAACCGAATACATCTCAATGGAAGCTCCGTGGATTGCATTCATTGTTGTCCTGATAAGAGTCTTGCTGCCCGCTCCGGCTATAACCATCACAAGCGCAAGGGCTGCGGTTAAGATTCTCTTCTTCATATCCTTGCCCGTTATCGCAAATGCAGGAACCAGGAATATAAGAGCATACATGGCATTACTTCTGAAGAGTATGTTCACAATACCCGTCAGGAAAAAGAAAACATACAAAAGAATCGAAGGCTTCTTTCCCATCTTGTCGATGATAACCATGATCATCACAAAGAATGCGGTAAAGATTATATCCTTGGTCATGCTTATGGCAAGCACGGGATTAAAAGGAAGAAGTGCAAAGCATGCAAGCCAGAATATGGCAGGAGCTTTACCGGTCTTCTCATGAACGTAATAAATGATAAGGCTGATAGATGCGGCAAGTAGCATGCTCTGCAGGATTGCAAAAAGAGCCATACCCTTTGCGGGATTTCCCATATTAACGCCCAGCAGATAAAACTGCCTTATCAGGAATGTATGGGCAAGGGGCTGATATTCATAGAACCAGATATATCCCTTTGCAGCCTCACCGAGCTGACGATGAAAATCGTAACTCATGATGGCGGGATAATATGCAAGATATGCGGGAAGCCATGCTATCTCAAGGATAAGCCAGGTAATAAGGATAAGAAGGCGGGGCTTTTTAACCGAAAACTTCTTAACCCGGATATCATAAAGGCCCTCTGCAAGCCTGAACACTCTGTACATTACGGGAAGATAAAGGAACGACGAGAGAATTCCGGTAAGAACTATCACAGCTTTTCCCTTAAGACCGGGAGCCGTCATCTCGGATACGGCAAACTGATATCCCATATCGGTTGCGATGCCGAAAAGAGTACCGAAGATAAGAGAATACTTAAATATCTTCTTTGCCTTATCGCCGTCTTTTTCCACAAGGGCAGCCGTTGCATACTCTACAAAGACGATCATTAAAAGTACGATAAGTGAAAAGAAAGGCCATGCGGTCCACAAATATCCCGCATCCTTAACAGTCTTATAAAGTCCGAGAAATGCAAATGCCGAAAAAGCGGCAGTCATTACGGTCGTATTATTCAATTTGATCTTTGCATTGATTTTCATAATACAGATTATAGCTTAATACGTAGCCAGAACAAAATACAGTCTCCATATGGAGGCAAGTATTAATACAAAAGCCGTAATAAGCTTTCCTTCCTTTATATCCTTCATCCTTCCCACTGCGGGTAAAAGCACGGAATATCCCGCGCAAAATGTAAATATCTCATACATTGAAGATACCGGTATAGACAGTCCTAAGAAGAGTGCGGGTATCACAATATATAAAACTTTCTTGCCGGATAACAATTTCTCTTCTCCGGAAGCTATGCGGATTATCAGAGTAACCGCAAATGCGATCAAAAGCGTGGGAAGATATCCCGTAAGCTTGGTAAGCGCTGCTTCCGCGCCTTCCCCTTCTCTTCCCATGAAAGAAGTAATGAGAATATCAGGGCGAACAAGCTGAGTCAGTGAAACATTTGCAAGATAAAACAGTACGGCTCCTTCAATTCCGGACTTACAGATAATAGCCGGAACGATCACAAATGCAAGACTAAGGATGATAACCAGAAGGTCTGCGATAATATCCCATCCGGTTCTTGAAATCATCCCTGTCTTCAGGAATAGAAGATACCCGGCTCCCGTTGCGGTTACGGTATCGTGTATCGCAAGAATGGCCGGAGCGGTAACTACAGCACCGCCTGCCAAGATAAAACCTTTTTGAAATTTTTGATCTTCAAAAATTTTCATCATAATGTGATCACCGAATACATAACAAGTATCGATGCAGTCAGTAAGAAAATGCCCAGTATATTAATCGCCTTTTTCCCGGACTTATCATCCGCTCCGATCAAAAGCGATGCCGCACAGACTTCGATTAACACGCAGGTTCCGAAGGCAGCTCTGTCGGGATAGTGAGGAGATGCGATCATTGCTCCGTACGATAAAACGGCGCCTGCAATCAGATATATAAATCCCTTTGTAAACTTACCGTCTGAATATTTCTTATATAACACTACGGATACGGCCAGAATTATAAGTGCTGGGAACAGATATAAGCCTGCTCCCTTAAGCATCTGAAGTAATCTGTCGGGAACAGTCAGTGCAAGGTCATCCGCAGAATCGCTTTTCCTGACGAAATTACCGGGAGCAAGGATGCATATGACGGATCCTGCAAGCGCAAAGAGAACGCCTTCCGCCATCCAAAGAAGTCTCCTGCCCTTTACCGTGTCCTTTTTAACAGCGGAATACGTAATGGCTGCAGAGATAAGGAAAGCTGAAGGACCCATGTTTTCCGTACTCCATCCCGTTATAAGCGCAAGGGGAATTATAAACAGTTCGGTAAGAGGTAGATCTTTTTTCTCCGAATCAAGAGTCCTTATATATACGATAAAAAATGCCAGTATCCATACCGAAGAATAAACATAGTTTGCGCAGCCTGCCTGCCAAAGCATGCTCATTCTGAAATTCGGACAGCAGGCTATGAGAAGACCAAGCATAAGTGAAGGAAGAACAGCCTTTTCTAATCCTAATGACTTTTCAGTATCCTTCTCTGAACTGACAAGCTTTGCCATGAAGCTCATCTCCAAGGCTAAAACGACGGTCATTACGGTGTTGATTACATCCGCACACCTCTCACCGCTCATAAGGGATAATTGCAGAAAAGCATGGGTAATTGACCTTCCGCCCCAGTTCAGATAATGCCAGATCTGTGATTCGATCACGTCCCCGAAACCGGATAAGGTCTCTCCGGTTTCAAGATTGGTCGAATACCAGAAATCGTCCATCATGAAAGGAACAGAATTATTTGCAAAAAAGAGCATACAAACAGCCGCGACCGACAATAAAACTATTGCGATCGCGGCTGAATTCTTATTGGATTTTTCGGCGGCAATATCTTTCATATCCTACGTTTTTCTACAAATATATGTATGCAGAAATATTATAAGATATCGGAGCGAAAAGTCAAAAATCGTTAACCCCAGCCATATTCATCCATGTCATCTGTTGAATACTTATAGTCCTCGAATCCGAGTTCATCAAGTAATTCTATAGTACGAACATCATCCTCGCTGAGGTATAATTGCATGGTGTTTATCCAGTATGCATCCTCCTCGTCCGCATAGCGGTTTTCTATATAATATTCGCACTCAAGACAATATACAAAGTCTCTATCAACCATTCCAATGTAATCATAGGAATAATTATCTTTGAAATCCTGAACGCTCGTATCAAAGACTTCCTCCATCAATTCGGGGGGGATTTCAATATCCCTGCGATTGCCCATTCTGTCAGTAACCCAGATTCTCTGAGGATATCCCAGTTCTCCGGATCTGAACGGGAATGCCTGCTCCATAAATCCCGGAACATTTATAAGCTCTTCCAGCACGTCCTTGTCAAATATGTTATAGCTTCTGACAAAATCAAATCCTACTTTTCTATCGGCAACAATATTGACGTCCTCATAATAATATCTGTTGCCGTTTTCTACATACTCCTCGGTACTTCGGGTAACAGGATCGAAAATATATCTTTCATAATCCTTCCAGAGCACTCTCCTGGCAGTCATCAGCTTATATGCAAGATGTACCGGAATCTCTATGTAATAATCTTCTCTGTTAATTCCGTATACGATTTCTTTATCTATGAGCATTCCTTCTCTTTCGGGATCCTTGATATAATTGGATCCGTCAGAGCCCATTCCGTAGAGATACACCTCGACCATTGCTGTATCAATACTGCTTTCCGAAATGATTCGCTTATCATATCCCATAATATCATACAAGAAAGATACAAGTATAGCTTCCATAGCAAGAACCACTGCGACCATCTGCTTCCAATGTGAGAAAAAGCCTTTAAACGATCTTCCGTGGATCATATCAATGACACCGAACACGACAGCGCTCGCAACCGCTGCGAAGAACATCTGCCATATCTTGAGCGAGCCGTTTCTTATATAGAGCAATTCATTGATCAATTCGGCAATGAAAAGACCGCCAAGAACCGAGTTGACGCAGCGTATGCATAATCCGTAGATCTTGTTGGAAATTCCTGTTTCGGAATCTTCGCTCTTTCTTTTTACGTAAATGCTGTATGCGATAACAAGATTTACTATAGCTACGATGATAGTGGCAGCAAGCGCAAGATAAAACGCTGTTACGGATCCGAATACTTCTGCAATTTCTTCGCCGCTCTGAAGGAAAAATCCTCTTGCAATCAGTTCACCGAAATAAGCGCCGGATGAAGGTGCCGATATCCAGCAAATATCAGATGCAAAGATTGGAAGCTGCACATATGTGTCGAAGCTTGCCATGCACATCAGATCTATAATGAAATAGATTACGATCAAGTCAAATCCGATAAAGACAACATTCAAAAGTGCATTGAATATGCTTCCGGATAAAACAACCGCAAGTATTACCAGGTGCATCATACATGCAAAGCAAAGCGTAGCTCCGATGAGGATAAAGAGCATGGAAGTCAGTATCATCGAACTAAAGCCGTAGGGTGCAGCCTTAACCAGCATGATGACCATGCAAAGGATAAGTGAAAGTACCTGAGGAACAAGCCAGATAAGCCAGTTGTTAAAGTAAATACTGTCAAACTGCTTTCCTCTGGTTACAGGTAACGAATTGACCATATCGGTCATCTTCCTGTTAAACAGATGTCTGTATCCACCGATACCTACGATGAGTGCTCCCACGATTGCAATGACAATCATCATGACGGGAAGATAGGAGCGTGTCACTCTTCCAACAGCACGTAGCATTGCCATGTACGGACCATTGGGATCATTCACCGAATAATAATACTGTTCCTCTATTTCGGAGAATGCAAATAGCACAGCTACGGGACCTAAAAGGAGCTGAACAAATGAGGAAAGAACAAGCATCCATCTGCGGTGTTTCAAATCCTCTCTCATTAATCTGAGTAGAGTGAGCTTATTTTGTGATTTCTGCGAAGTCATATCCCAGCACCTCCGTTTCACTTATAAAGATTTCTTCAAGAGTAAGAGGCAGAACCTCGTAGAAAATAGGAAGCTGAGACGTGATGACTGTTTCAACTTCGGTCCTAAGACCTCTGATCGTAAGTGTGATAAGAGATCCTCTGTGTTCCTCGGCAATGACCTTGCAGTTAGCCCTTACGGCATCGAGTGAAGCCTGATCCTTAAATACGACTTGAACCTTAAATATCTCAAGCTTCATATCGCCGAGATCCTTGGACAGGATAACTCCGCCCTTATGAAGCAGTGCAACATATTCACAGATATCTTCGAGCTCTCTGAGGTTATGTGATGCAATGATGGGGGTGATTCCGTAATTATCCATGTCATGGATAAAGAGCCTTTTGATTGCCTGTCTTACAACCGGATCGAGTCCGTCAAAGGTCTCATCGCACAGGATATACTTACAACCGGATGCAATTCCCAGAAGAATCGAAAGCTGCTTTTTCATACCCTTTGAGAAGGTGTGGATTTTGCGCTTTCTGTCCAGTGACAACGCATCCATAAGCTTGTCGAATCTTTCTTTGTTGAAGGTTGCGGGATACATGGTTGCATAATAGCCCGCCATCTCTTCAGGTGTCCCTCCGGGAAAATAAAACTGGTCGTCCGAGATAAAAAATACCTTGGACTTTGCGGAAGGATTCTCATAAACCGGCTCGCCGTCAATAAAAATCTCCCCTGCATCAGGCTTACATACACCGCAGATACTTCTGAGCAGTGTACTCTTACCGGCTCCGTTTGTTCCGACAAGTCCGAATACTTGGCCTTCGGGCATCTCGAAAGAAACGTCGGAAAGAGCTTCTATATCGTCATATTTTTTGCTTATTCCTTTGATCTCGATCATTATCAGTCCCTCTCAAATACTTCTCGAACGCATGTGAGCGCTTCGTCCAGCTTGATTCCGGCAGATTTAGCTTTGCCGACCACCACTCTTACTTCCGTGAGCATTTCCGATTTAAGGCCTGCTTTCCAGTTCCCCTCATCGCTCACATAATTCCCTCTTCCCGTAATGGTGGTTATATATCCCTTTTCCTCGAGAGCCGCATATGCTCTTTGAACTGTGTTGGGATTAACGGAGAGATCCAATGCCAGATTCCTTACGCTCGGGAGTTTTTCTCCGGGACTCAAGCCTCCCTGCGCGATCAGATTCATTATTTTTTCCGCTACCTGTTCATTCAGCGGACGTTTATCCCTGTAATCAAGTACGATCATATTTCCTCCGATCTATAACTGTATTAAGACATTTAATACACTCGTGACATTAAAATAACACGGCCCGAAGGCCGTGTCAAACATTTTCATTATTAATCAGAGCTTAAATCTGTATCCGACGCCCCAGATTGTCTCGATGTACTTGGAATCACCGCTTACATCACCGAGTTTCTCACGGATCTTCTTGATGTGTACGGTTACGGTTGCGATATCACCTACGGACTCCATTCCCCAGATGGTTCTGAACAAATCGTCCTTGGTATATACCTTGTTGGGGTTCTCTGCAAGGAATGAAAGAAGGTCAAATTCCTTGGTGGTAAAGATCTTCTCTTCGCCGTCTACAAATACTCTTCTTGCGGTCTTGTCGATCTTGATTCCTCTGATCTCGATAAGATCGTTTTCGCTCTTACGCTTTCCCGCTCCCACAAGTCTCTCATACTGAGCAAGATGTGCCTTTACTCTTGCAACAAGTTCTCCGGGAGAGAAAGGCTTGGTCATATAGTCGTCTGCACCGAGTCCGAGTCCGCGGATTTTGTCGATGTCATCCTTCTTGGCCGAGACCATGATAATGGGGATATTCTTCTCTGCTCTGACTTTTCTGCAGATATCAAATCCGTCGGTTCCGGGAAGCATGAGATCGAGAACCACAAGGTCGTAGTCATTCTTCATAGCGGCATCAAGGCCGTCATCGCCGCGGTCATAAGTCTCTACTTCGAAACTGTTCATCTCCAGATAATCTTTCTCGAGATCTGCGATTTCTTTCTCATCTTCGATTATCAGAATCTTAGCCATAATTGTCCTCCTTGTATTTCCTGATCACGAAATGCAT
>JAEEGL010833874.1_pt1 | contig 18917 bp, 17 predicted proteins | sample 9134231 | NCBI WGS metagenome assembly JAEEGL01 (sample SAMN16246548, study PRJNA631951) | gut metagenome | biome: gut microbiome; feature: rumen; material: fiber-attached | host: Bos | place: Iran: Karaj | collected 2018-10 | reverse complement strand
CGTCCCTGCGTCTCCGGATGCCCGGTCAATATCTCGATTCCGGATTTTATCCGGGAAATCGCGGAGGGACACTTTGAAGCAGCTTATCAGGTGATCAGCCGGAGTTCTTCCCTGCCGGCTGTGTGCGGGCGGGTATGCCCGCAGGAAACCCAGTGTGAGAGCCAGTGCACCCTGCATACCCGGGCGAAGATGGATCCGGTGGGAATCGGCCGGCTGGAACGCTTTGTGGCGGACTGGCATAATGCCAATACAACGGAGAAGGCACAGGCACCGACGCCCAACGGGCATCGGGTCGCCGTAATCGGTGCCGGCCCTTCCGGGCTGACCTGCGCAGGAGATCTGGCCAGGAAAGGCTTCCAGGTTTCCATTTTTGAAGCGCTGCATACTGCTGGCGGCGTACTGGTTTATGGTATCCCGGAATTTCGGCTGCCCAAAGCCATCGTGGCAAAGGAAGTCGAAACGCTGAAGGAAATGGGTGTCGATATCCAGACCAATGTCATCATTGGAAAAACCCTGACTATTGACGAGCTTTTTGAGGATGGATATGAGGCAGTCTTCATCGGGAGCGGCGCCGGCCTGCCCAACTTCATGAACATCCCCGGTGAAGCCCTGAAGGGCGTTTACTCCGCGAACGAATTCCTGACCCGGAGCAACCTGATGAAGGCCTATCTGGAGAATCCCAAAACGCCCATCATGAAAGGCGGCAGGGTGGCCGTGGTAGGCGGCGGCAACGTGGCCATGGACGCGGCCCGGACGGCGCTGCGCCTCGGTGCGGAAAAGGTATATATCATCTACCGCCGAAGCATGGAGGAGCTGCCGGCCCGACGGGAAGAGGTGGAACATGCGGAAGAGGAAGGCATCGACTTCCGGCTGCTGAACAACCCGGTGGAAATCCTGGGCTACAGCAATCCGGATAATCCGCGTGATCCGAAAAACGGCTTTGTCACCGGTATCCGCTGTATTCGGATGGAGCTTGGCGAGCCGGACGCCAGCGGAAGACGGCGGCCGGTGGAGATTCCCGGCAGCGAATTTGAGCTGGATGTGGACGCAGTCATCATGGCTATCGGAACCAGCCCGAACCCGCTGATCAAGCAGACGACGGACGGCCTGGAGGTGAACCGGCGTGGCGGTATCGTGATCGATGAGCGGGGTCTGACCTCCCGGGAGCGGGTGTACGCGGGCGGTGACGCGGTGACCGGGGCTGCGACCGTCATTTCCGCCATGGGAGCCGGCAAACTGGCAGCATCAGCGATTGCTGAGGCACTGGCCTGAGGACATATCTTTTTTGGTAAACTACTTTCCATCAACGCTGATTTGCGGTATAATAATACAGCGCCGAGGCGCAGCGAAAAAAGAAACGACAAATCAGGCAGGAGGAATGAAACCATGTCCGTGATCGAACGTATCAAGGCTCAGGCGAAAAACAACGTGAAGCACATCGTGCTGGCGGAGGGAAGCGAACCCCGGACCGTACAGGCAGCCGCGAAGATTGTGGCAGAGGGTCTGGCGAAGATTACGCTGGTCGGCAATCCGGAAGAAATCCAGAAGGTAGCTGCGGAGACCGGCACTGATCTGTCGGGCGTGGCTATCGTGGATCCCGCTACCTGTGAGAAGAGCGAAGCCTATGCCGCGAAACTGTGCGAGCTGCGGCAGAAGAAGGGCATGACCATCGAACAGGCCCGCGATCTGGTATACAAGAATACACTTTATTTCGCAACAATGATGCTGAAGATGGATGATGCGGACGGCATGGTGGCCGGCGCCATCAATTCCACCGGCAATGTACTCCGTCCGGCGCTGCAGATCATCAAGATGGCTCCCGGAATCTCCACAGCTTCCAGCTGCTTCATTATGGAACTGCCCACGAAGGAATACGGGGACGACGGCGTGATGCTTTTCGGTGACTGTGCCGTGAACATTGAGCCCAATGCAGATGAGCTGGCCGCAATTGCCCTTGCGACTGCGAGCACGTGCAAGAGCCTGCTGCAGGCGGAGCCCCGGGTGGCGATGCTGAGCTTCTCCACCAAGGGAAGCGCAAAGCATGATGTGGTGACACTGGTGCAGGAAGCCACCACAAAAGCGAAGGAACTGGCTCCGGATCTGATGCTGGACGGCGAACTGCAGGCGGATGCTGCGCTGGTGCCGGAAGTGGCCAGCCTGAAAGCACCCGGATCCCCCGTGGCCGGCAAGAATCCGAACGTCCTGATTTTCCCGAACCTGGGAGCGGGCAATATCGGATACAAGCTGGTGCAGCGACTGGCGGGCGCCAAAGCCATCGGGCCGATCATCCAGGGTCTTGCCAAGCCGGTCAACGACCTGAGCCGCGGATGCAACGTGGAAGAAATCGTCAACACTGTGGCGGCTGTCGCTGTTATTGCGCAGGGCTGATACAAAGGAAAAACAGAAGGGCTCCTTCTCTCCCACGGGGGAGAAGGAGCCTTTTTTGCAGAATACATATAAAGCAAATGCATTAAAGGAGGTTCCGACCATGGCTGATTACCGAATGGAGACCCTGTGCGTACAGGGAGGCTATACCCCGGGGAACGGGGAACCGAGGCAGATTCCCATTGTGCAGAGCACGACATTCAAATATCTTACCGGGGAGGACATGGGAAAGCTGTTTGATCTGGAAGCCCCGGGCTACTTCTATACCCGGCTGCAGAATCCGACCAACGACTATGTTGCCGCCAAGATCGCAGCGCTGGAGGGCGGGACGGCTGCCATGCTGACTTCCTCCGGACAGGCGGCGAACTTCTTTGCAATGTTCAATCTGGCGGGGTGCGGGGATCATATTGTCGCATCCTCCAGCATCTATGGCGGCACGTTCAATCTGATCAGCGTCACAATGGCCCGGATGGGCATCGAGGTCACTTTTGTGGATCCGAACTGCACGGATGAAGAACTGAACGCCGCATTCCGGGAGAACACAAAATGCGTCTTCGGCGAGACCATCGCGAACCCGGCGCTGACGGTGCTGGACATCGAACAGTTTGCCAGGGCAGCCCATGCGCATGGCGTGCCGCTGATTGTGGACAATACCTTTGCAACACCCGTCAACTGCCGGCCCATCGAATGGGGCGCGGATATCGTGACCCATTCCACGACGAAGTATATGGACGGACACGGTGCAGCGGTGGGCGGCGCCATCGTGGACAGCGGGAAATTCGACTGGATGGCCCACGCGGAGAAATTTCCGGGCCTGTGCACGCCGGATGAAAGCTACCACGGTATCACCTACGCGGAGAAATTCGGCCGGGAGGGGGCTTTCATCACCAAGTGCACGGCTCAGCTGATGCGGGACTTCGGTGCAATTCAAGCCCCGCAGCACGCTTTCTATCTGAATCTGGGACTGGAGAGCCTGCATGTCCGCATGGCGAGACACTGCGAAAACGGAAAGGCCGTGGCGGAATATCTGCAGAAGCACCCGAAGGTGGTCCATGTGAGCTACTGCGACCTGCCGGGGGATCCCTATCACGAAAGAGCCCGGAAATATCTGCCAAAGGGATCCTGCGGGGTCGTCAGCTTTGAGCTGCAGGGCGGCCGGGAGGCGGCTTCCGTATTCATGAACAGCCTGCGGCTGGCTGCAATCGAAACCCATGTGGCGGATGCCAGAACCTGCTGCCTGAATCCGGCAACGACGACTCACCGCCAGATGACGGATGATCAGCTTAATGCGGCAGGAATTCCCGCCGGGCTGGTCCGGATGAGCTGCGGACTGGAGAGTGCGGAAGATCTGATTGCCGATATTGCACAGGCTCTGGAGAAGGTCTGACCTTTCCCCCTTGATCGCTGTCTCTCCGGGGAGAAGAAAGAACCGGGAACCCTGCTGCGAAGCAAACTTGACTCAACAAGGAAATAACCATGACAAAACTGATCAATGATGGATGGCTGTTTGCAAAGCTGCCCTCCGGAAGCACCCTGGCCGAGGCTGAAAAAGTGCATTTTACTCCGGTGGATCTGCCTCATGACTGGCTGATCTGGCAGACGGAGGATCTTTATGAATCCGCTGACGCATGGTATATGCGGGAGCTGGAATTCAGCGCGGAAGCGGAGTTTCCGGTTTCGATCCTCGTCTTCGATGGCATATATATGGACTGTGACGTTCTGCTGAACGGGGAAGTAATCTGCAGCCATCCGTATGGATATACTGCCTTCCAGGTATCGCTGACAGGAAAACTCCGATCCGGGAAAAACCGGCTGATGGTACATATCCGGCATCAGAGTCCAAACAGCCGCTGGTATTCCGGAAGCGGGATTTTCCGGGATGTGACCCTCCTACGCCTGCCGGAGAACCATCTTATCCCGGACGGCCTGGCGGTGAAGACGGAACGGACGGATGACGGGTGGCAGCTGCGCCTGTCCGCTGAGACCGAAGGCCTGCCAGGTATCCCGTGCCACTGCACGCTGACGGACGATGACGGGTATGCTGTTTCAGAAGCTGAAGGCAGTAGCCGGGACGGAAAGATCAGCATTACCATGACGATTCCGGGGGGCTATTCCTGGTCTCCGGAGCATCCCTATCTGTATACCCTGCATCTGGAATATGCCGGACAGTCTGAGACCCGTCGGGTCGGACTCCGGTCACTGGCCATGGACCCGGAAAAGGGTTTGCTGCTGAACGGGCAGAAGATCAGGCTGCATGGGGTATGCCTGCATCATGACCTTGGTGCCCTGGGTGCCGCTTTCCATGAGAAGGCTGCGAGACGCCAGCTTCGTGTCATGAAGGAAATGGGTGTCAATGCCGTGCGAACCAGCCATAATCCGCCGGCAGCCCGTTTTCTGGACCTTTGCGATGAAATGGGTATTCTGGTGGATGACGAGGCGTTTGATATGTGGGAAAGGCCGAAGACCACCTATGATTATGCCCGTTTTTTCGACGAATGGGCGGAAAGGGATGTCGCTTCCTGGGTGAGAAGGGATCGCTGTCATCCGAGTGTGTTTATGTGGTCCATCGGCAATGAGATCTACGACATGCACGCAGACCTGCGCGGAACGGAAGTCACGAAATATCTGGCGGAACAGGTGCGGCTGCACGATTCCATGCATCAGGCATTCACGACGTTTGGCTGCAATTATATGCCCTGGGAAGGCGGACAGCGCTGTGCGGATTTTGTGGAGGCGGTTGGTTATAACTATGGAGAAAAGTATTACGACGACCATCATCGGGCTCATCCTTCCTGGGTCATCTACGGGAGTGAGACCGCCAGCGTTCTCGCCAGCCGGGGTGTTTATCATTTTCCCATCGAGCGCAGCATCATGAGTGAAGCGGACCGGCAGTGTTCAGCGCTCGGGAACAGCAACACCAGCTGGGGTGCCGCAGATCTCCGAAAGATGCTTACAGACGATGAGCAGAATGCCTACAGCCTGGGGCAGTTCATCTGGAGCGGAATTGATTATATCGGAGAGCCAACGCCCTACCATACGCGGAGCTGCTACTTCGGCCAGACGGACACTGCCTGCTTCCCCAAGGATGCCTATTATCTGTTCCAATGCTTCTGGTCTGACCGGAAGATGCTGCATATCGGGGTAACCTGGGACTGGAATGAAGGTCAGATGATCGATGTCCCGGTGATGACGAACGGTTCGGAGGCTGAGCTGCTTCTGAACGGAGACTCCCTCGGCCGGAAGAAGGTGATCCGGCAGGACGCAGATAAATGCCTTCCGGTCTGGAAAATTCCTTTCAAGCCCGGTGAACTGCGCGCCATCGCATACGATGAAAACGGCATGAAGATCGGTGAGGAGATCCGGGTGACTCCGGGGGAGCCGGATCATCTGCGGCTGGAAGCTGAGGATGATTCTCTGCTGTCGGACGGATGGGATCTGACTTTTGTCACGGTCAGCGCGGAAGACGCCGAAGGGAATCCCGTGGAAAACGCAAGAGAACGGGTTCGGGTGACCGTTTCCGGAGGCGGGTGCCTCCTGGGTACTGATAACGGTGATTCCACCGATGAGGACGGATACAAGGCCAGCTGCCGAAGGCTCTTCAGCGGGAAACTCCTGCTCATGATCGGATCGACGGGTGAGAAAGAAGACATACAGATCCGTGTTGAAAGCAGACGCTGCGGCACAGCCCGGATATCTATTCCGATCCGGAAAGCGGACAGGATCGCCGGGCGCTCCCGTCTCCAGCGGATCGCTCCGACGAGGCTGCCGGACTGGACAGATGTACGCCGGATCGATCTGAAAGCGGAAGGATCCACCGTCCTGACCCGGGAACAGCCGGAATGTACCTTTCGATTCCGGATTCTGCCGGATGACGCAACCGCGCCGGAAATCCGGTGGCAGGTTACCAACGATTCCGGTATCGAAACCCCGTTCGTTCATGTCCGGACAGAAGGGGACTGTGCCATCGTGCACGCGGAGGGGGATGGGAAATACTATCTGCGGGCCCTCTGGGGTGAAACTGCAGAGAGAACGGATGTAATCAGTCAGATCGAATTTTCTGCTGTTCATGTCGGCGAACCTGCCCTGGATGCCTATAGCTACATCTCAGCCGGACTGTTCGACCGCTCATCGGGGGAGATCGGTCCCGGCAATGACAAGGGGATTGCATTCGCTCGGGACGGGGAGAGTTCAGTGGGCTTCAGCCGCATTGATTTCGGACCGACCGGAAGCGACCGGATCACCATTGATATTTTTGCCCTGAACGGTGATGCATATCATCTCGAACTGTTTGACGGAGATCCTGAACAGGGCGGAAGGCTTATCCGGACACTGACCTATCAGAAGCCGAGCATCTGGAATGTGTATCAGGCTGAGAGCTGGTCCCTGGGCGAACGGCTGACCGGAATCCATACATTGTTCTTCCGAATGCGTGACAAAATCCATATGAAAGGCTTTTCCTTTGAGAAACAGGAAAAAGCATTCCTCCCGCACACTGCAGGAAGCGCCGAGAATGTATATGGGGACAGCTTCGTGCTGAACGGCAGCGCGGTCCGGGAGATTGGAAACAATGTGTCGCTTATCTGGGAGGATATGGATTTCGGCGGTGAAAATGAGGTTATCCTTGAAGTGACCGGGAAAACGCCGCTTCCTGTCAATACCATCGCGATCCGTATCAAAAGCAGGACGGGCGATGAAAACACCTTTGTGATGGAATTTGCCGGCAGAGACCGAAGGACACAGTCGATGAAGCTTTCTGTTCCGACCGGAATCTGCACTGTAACATTTGTTTTCCTGCCGGGAAGTCATTTTGACTTTGAGCGCTTCCGTTTTCACAGAATATCGGCCAGCAGGTCAGACGACTGAATTCACCAGGAGCCCGTTTGTGGCGAAGTCAGGTATGCGAGTGATCAGTGAAAGCAGAAAAGCCGGTACCGCACAGAAAAAGGAGGCAGGATGACGCATAGAAGCGAAACGGGAACGCCATTTACTCCGCTGGAGCAGGGAAGCGCGACGGGGTATGAAGCGCATTATGAATACAGCGAGCGGATGCAGGTGACCCAGTACCACTGTCACGACTATTATGAACTGTATATCCATCTTCGCGGCGGAGAATACATGGGGGTGGACAATAAGCTTTATCTGCTGAAGCCGAACCAGATGTTTATTATTCCGCCCTTCTACATGCACGGGCTGTCCTGTACGAAAGAAATGCGCGGATATGAGCGGGCCTATCTGAACCTGTCTCCGGAAATCATGGAGATACTTGGCTGCGGGCAGCTGAACCTCGGAGATTATCTGCGGTCATTTACCTCGCGGGAACAGTATACCTATCAGCTGGACGAAGAACGGGCCAGGCAGTTCGTTCAGTGCATCCGGTCCATCCAGGAAGACCAGGGAAAGGATCTGAAACCAACACAGCGCTTTCAGATGTATGCAAAGATGATTGACCTGATGAGCCTTGTCTGCCAGGTGGCCGGGGAGGAAGAACCGGAGCAGGAGGGTGCTGTTTCCAACAGCTTCATCCAGGACGTGCTGACCTATATCAACAATCACTATACGGAGGAGCTTCGGGTCGGTGAGCTGGCAAAGCACTTCAGCGTCAGCGATTCCTACCTGAGTCATGAATTTGCCCGGCTGACAAACCGAAGCCTGTATGAATACATTCTGTACCGACGGATCATGCTGTCCCGGCAGAAAATGATGAGCGAGGATTCCCTGAACGTGATCGCGTACCAGTGCGGTTTCAACGACTATTCCAATTATCTTCGCTCTTTTACCAAACTCGTGGGCATGTCGCCAAGCCGATACCGGAAACGGCTGAAGCAATTTAAAAATATGGAACAAGTGGGCAGAGGGGACTGAATCCGGGCAAAACCGGAAAAGACACCGGTGCCCGGAATCAAAAAAAGGGGACCGGATGATTCCGGTCCCCCTTCTGTCATGTTCCTTGATTATTTGGCAGCAGGTGCTTCGCCGTAAACAGCCAGCAGCTTTTCGGCACGCTCGTCAATAATAGCCTGTCCGCCGGAGGCCAGATAGTCGTCCATACCGGCATCAAATACCGCGTCGAACTGATCCACAGAAGCGGAAACCGCCTGGGTCAGCATTGCGTCTCTCTTCGCGGTCAGGCTGGTGCCGACGTCCGTCTCAGCCACGATATCGCCGACGGAGTATTTTTTCGCGGTCCGACCGTTCGCAATGGATGCCTCATGCGCGCCAACCACGATATCAGCAGGAACAGAGGAATAGTTCAGCGCACGGGAGGACTCAGTGGCTTCACCGATATACAGACCGTTGACGGTGATGGTGTAGTCGATGTTCATACCGGAGTTCATGATCCAGTCACCGGTAGCGGCCAGGGTCTTGTATGCACCGTTCTCGGTGAGCTCGTGGTTCACGCCTTCCTTACCGGTCTGCAGGAACTTGATGGTATCCGGGTTGGAAATGAAGTTCACATAAAGCAGAGAGGCCAGAGGTTCCTTATTGGTCGCGGGGAAGAAGACTTTCCGGTCAACGCGGTCGGCCAGGAACTTCCGGGTGATGCCCGCATCGTTCTTGAAGCAATCCACTGCCACAAACGCGGCATCGGGGCCAACGTTCCGGACCAGGTTGGCTTCAATGGAGTCATCGTTGTTGCGGAAAGGATAGTCCCAGTTATGCATGAAGGCACCCACATAACCGGCCTTCATCATGTCATCCTCAGCGGTACTGTCCGTGTACAGACCGAAATCCTTCCAGACCAGGCCTTCATTGTACCACTGGTTCAGCACACGAATACCTTCTTTATAGCCGGGGTACAGCATATGACGATCATCGTAGCCATAAACATACAGGGTTGCGTCATCAATGTCTTCCGCAACCTTGCTGATGCTCAGCAAATCATTCCGCCAGCCGATATCCGTGGAGGTGCTGTAGGGAACCATCTTGTCGGCATCCGCTCCGAGCAGGGTTTCCGCATTATCCCGGAAAGCCACGAGGCAGTCATGGAACTCTTCCTCGGTGGTGGGCAGTGCCAGACCCAGCTTATCCAGCCAGTCTTTCCGGATGAAGGTGTTCAGACGGGCGCGGTCCGCCAGCACGGCTTCCACGGCCCACACAGTCTTGGTTTCCGGATCCTGATCATAATAGATATTGTAATCTTCCAGCAGCGCCCACATGTCGCCCAGCTGATCCTTATACTCTTCCAGCCAGGGGTTCAGATCGATGATACCGCCCATATCCGCGAAGGTCTGAATCGTTGGATAGGAGTAGGTGACGCAGATGTCAGGCGCCTCACCGGTGGCCAGCAGATTGTTGATGTCATCCACTTCGGACCAGCGGCCGACGGAGACGTATTCCACTTCCACGTTATACTTCTCCAGCATGCCCTGCTTGATATAGTCGGTAAATGGATTGTTGGTGGGATCGCTTCCGCCGTCATTGTTGCGGTTGAAGATTTCCACCTTGATGTGTCTGGTTTCGGTGAACTTTCCATCCACGAAACCATCATCCGCCGCAAACGCGGTGGAGAAGATGCCCATGGCTGCAACCAGGGCCAGCGCCAGAACCAGAGACAGGAACCGTTTCATTTGTCTTTCCTCCTTATTTTTTTACCGTCCCAGGACGGTGGATAACAAAACAGGCGATGGCTTTATCCCTTCACCGCACCGATGGTGACACCGGTCACAAAATAGCGCTGCAGCCAGGGATAAACAATCAGAATCGGCACCGTAGCGAACATGACCGTCGCCATCTGAATGGTCTTGGAAACACCGTTGTTGAAGAAGCCTTCCTGCGCGACCTGCTCGCTTGTCTGCGTGGAGTTCTTGATGACGTTGTAGAGCAGCAGCTGGATCGGCCAGTATTTTTCGCTCTCGCTCTTCTTCAGATACATCAGCGCATCGCTGAACCCGTTCCACCGGCCTACCGCATAGAACAACGCCAGGGTGGCAATGACCGGAAGACTCAGCGGGAGATATACCCGAAACAGAACCCGGATCGGGCCGGCCCCGTCTATTTCCGCCGCTTCACGCAGACTGTCCGGCACCCCGTAGAAGAAACTGCGCATGATAATGACGTTGAAAACGCTGATGCAGTTGGGCACAATCAGAGCCCAGGGCGTATTCAGAAAATGAATGTTGTTCAGCAGAATATAGGAAGGAATTGTCCCTGCGCTGAAGTACATGGTGAACAGAATGATGAAATTGATGACCTTGCCGCCGCGCAGATTCGGATAAATCAGCGGATAGGCGGTACAGATGGTCAGGAACAGGGACAGCAGGGTGCAAACGACCGTCAGGACAGCTGTCCACCCCAGGCTCCGGACGTATTTTTCCGTGGTCATTACCGTCTTGTAGGCTTCCAGATTCCAGCCTTTCGGCCAGAGGAATACGTCATTCCGTACCAGGGCATCGGCGGAAGAAAGGCTGCATGCCAGCACGTGTACCATGGGGAGCAGACAGATCAGCATGGCCACCAGACAGACGAAGGCGATCACCAGATCGCCGACCCGGGTTTTCCGGGACTTGATCATTCCGTCATGAAGCTTCTTGTTCGGCAGGGAAGCCGCGTTATTGACTGTACTCATCCTGATCGCCTCCTTACCAGATTCCACGCTCGCCGAACTTCTTTGCCAGGGAGTTCGACAAGAGGAGGAAGATCACGCAGACAACGCTCTGGAACAGTCCGACGGCAGTGCTCAGACTGAACTGACTGCCCTGAATGCCGCGCTCATAAACAAAGATGGAAATTGTCTTGCTGGCTCCGACCACCAGCGGGTTGCTCAGGGTGAATGGCCGATCAAATTCAGAACCCAGAATGTGCCCCAGATTCATGATCAGCAGAACAATAATCGTGGAACGGATGCCCGGCAGCGTGATGTGCCAGATCTTCTGAAGCCGGCTGGCGCCGTCCACTTCGGCTGCTTCGTACAATTCAGGACTGATCCCGGTCAGCGCGGCGAGGTAAATAATGGTATTCCACCCGCATTCCTTCCAGATTCCGAGCACGATGTACATTGCACGCCAGTTATTTTCTGTCCCGAGAAACGGAATAGAGGTGCCCATCAGCTTATTGATCATCCCATCATTGGTGGCAAACAGGCGAAGGGATATACTGGAAATAATCACCCAGCTCAGAAAGTGGGGCAGGTAGAGCACCGTCTGCGTTACACGCTTATATTTCGGGAATGCAAGTTCGTTTAAAATGAGCGCCATGATGATGGGCATCGGCGTCCCGATGAGCAGATCCAGCAGGTTCAGGAAAATCGTATTGCGGAGCGCGGCAATAAAATTCCGATCCTGAAAGGCTTTGATGAACCACTCAAAGCCGTTGTTTTTTGCCCAGGGAACCTGCCACGGAGGAAGCAGGATATTGTTTTTCTTGAATGCGAGGAGAATATAGCTCATCGGCGTGTAACGGAAAACCAGGAAAAAAGCCAGGGGCAGAATCAGAAGCAGATACAGCGTCCAGTACCGGCGCATGTAGACCTTCCAGGGCATTTTCTGTGACCGGATATTTCTGTTTAAAGAAGCCTGTTTCACATCACTCAACCCACATCTTCCTTTCTATATATCATCCGGGGGAAACCTGTTACCCAAGAACATCTTATTTGCCTTATCTGGTCATAATCCAATATTTCTCACCCATTATACAACACGAGAATTCTCTACTTCCATGCAAATAGTGCTTAAAAGTATGCAAATCCTGTTCAACAAGGAGAAAAAAAGGCAAGTAAGAATCCGGATGAGAAAGGGATAATCCTGTTTTTCATTTTCTTTTCTCATACCCGCCTTTTCATAAAATGGGGATCAGAAAAATGAAAAGAGGATATTCGAGAAGAGGGCCGGCAGAGACATCCATCCATAACAAAAAAATTTCTTGACTTTTGGAAATGACTTCCTTATACTTAGAAAGCTGTTTTCAGCGGATCCGGGGTATCCCCGGAGGGGATGACCCCTTTTGAAAGATTTCGAAGCAGAGGAGTGTTGAGAAGATGTTCCGTACGTATCAGCCCAAAAAGCGTCAGCGCAGCAAGGTTCATGGATTCCGTGCCCGCATGGCCACCAAGAACGGCCGCCGTGTCCTGGCAGCCCGCCGTCGCCGCGGCCGCAAGGAGCTGACGGTGTGACCGGTGCCGTCCAGCGAAACGCTTGACAGTGGATCAGGCCCGCCTTCATTGATTAAGGCGGGCTTTTGTGGTAAATAAGACCCCGGGTGAACCGGAGAAGGGAAATATGGAGAGGCAGTATCGGCTGAAAAAGAACCGGGCGTTCCAGTATGTCTACCGGCGTGGACATTCTGCCGCCTGCCGTGATCTGGTCATGCTTTTCGCCAGGGGGCGGGAGCTGAAGGTCGGTTTTTCCGTCAGCAAAAAAGTCGGCAACGCGGTGATCCGGAACAAGGTGAAACGCCGCTTGCGGGAATGCTTTCGGCCCTATCTCGGGGACGTGAAAACCGGCCTGTACGTCATCGTCGCCAGACCATCAGCCGCGAAGGCCACCTTCCAGAGTCTTCAGAAGGATGTGCGCTACCTGCTGAAAAAACAGGATGCACTGAAGGAAGGGAATCGCGCCGAATGAAAAAGTTGTTTCTGGCCCTGATCCGATTTTACCAGAGGGCGATCAGCCCCCGAAAAAGAAAGCCTGCCTGCCGGTACATTCCCAGCTGCAGCCAGTATGCCAAAGACGCAATTGAGCGATACGGCGCCTGGCGGGGCGGATGGATGGCGGCCTGGCGTCTGCTGCGGTGCAATCCTTTCAGCAGGGGCGGATACGACCCGGTGCCCGTGGATCTATATACACTCATAAGGAGGGAATAACCAAGCATGAATGAGGCGCTCTTTAACTTTCTGAGCTGGATCAACAGCTGGGTTGGCAGCTGGGGATGGTCGATGGTGATCTTCACGATCCTGATCCGCCTGGTGCTGACCCCGCTGGACATCAAGAGCCGGGTCGGCATGCGGAAGACCACGCTGCTGCAGCCCAAGCTGGCGGAACTGCAGAAAAAGTACGCCAACGACAAGGAAAAACTGAACCAGAAGACCGCAGAACTGTACAAAAAGGAAGGGGTCAACCCCATGAGCAGCTGCCTGCCGCTGCTGCTGACCTGGCCGATCCTGATCATCATCTTCAATGCGATGAGGATGGCCGCGAATCAGGAGATCCTGGGCCAGCTGACCCAGATCATGAACAACGAAACTCCCACAATGGAGCCGTTCCTGTGGATCAAGAACCTGTGGATGCCGGACAGCCTGTTCAGCCCGGCCTGGCCGAATGCGGATACTCTGCGTATGATCTCATCGGATCTCTGGAAGACCTGGTACGCCGGACTGGGTGAAAACCTGCCGGCTCTGATGCAGGATCTGGGGCTGACAGCGGAAAGCTTTGACAACGCCAATCTTCAGGCGACCATCAAGACCCTGACAGATGCCATGGCCAATGGAAACTCGGCTTATGCGCACGCAATTGCCGCCAACGGCGGATGGACCTTCAACCTGCTCATTACCAAGCTGACGCTGGTCAATGAATACAACGGATACATGATTCTGCCGATTCTGAGCGCGGTGACCCAGATCATTATGACCAAGGTTACGGCGGGACAGCAGAACCAGCCTGCTGCCAATGACCAGGCGGCCCAGACCAGCAAGATGATGAACTGGTTCTTCCCGATTTTCTCGCTCGTGATCTGCTTCGGATACAGCAGCGCGTTTGCTCTGTACTGGGTGACGGGGAACCTGGTCATGATGGCACAGACACTCCTGATCAACAAATACCTGGACACAAAGGAACAGAAGGCGAAGATCGCCGGAGAGGGTACGGTGAAATAAAAAATGAGGAAATTCGAAGCATCCGCCAAGACGGTGGAAGAAGCGATTGAGCAGGGCCTGCAGGAGTTGGGCGTCGGTATCGGAGACGTCGAGGTCCAGGTTCTGGAGGAAGGCAGCAAGGGACTGTTCGGACTGTTTGGCAGCCGTCTTGCGAAAGTGAGTCTGACCGTCAAGGAAGAAGACCTGCTGGACGATCTGATCAGTGAAGAGAAACCTGCCATGAAAGCGCAAAAGCCTGCGGCGCAGAAATCCGAGAAGCCCGCCCGGACCGAGGAAAAACAGACTGAGCCCGCCGAGAAGAAGCCTGAACCGGAGAAGAAGGAAGAACGGCGGCCTGAGCCTGTCCGTCGGGTCGCGCCCAAGAAGGCAGAAAAGACGGAGAAGCCCGAGAAGAAGCCCCTGGAAGCTCCGGTGGAAAGCACAGAAGCGGAAAACGGGGAAGAACCGAAGGAAGCTGCAGAGCTGAGAACGCTGGAAAAGCCGGAGATCTCCGTGATCCCCGCGGATGAGATTGATCCGGAAAGCCCGGCTGGTACAGCGAAGGCCTTCCTGCAGGAAGTGACGAAGCTGATGGGCGTGAATGTGGAAATCGAGATGGGTACCGACGCCGAAGGCAACGTCTATGGCAGCATGAGCGGGGACACACTGGGTATCCTGATCGGCCGGCGCGGGGAAACCCTGGATGCGCTGCAGTATCTGACCAGCCTGAAGGTGAACCGCGGACGGGAAGGATATACCCGGGTGACGCTGGATACGGAGAATTACCGCGCCCGTCGGGAGGATACCCTGGTGCGGCTGGCGAACCGGATGGCGAACCGGGCGACCCGCACCGGACGCCGGGTAAGCCTGGAGCCCATGAACCCCTATGAGCGGCGGATTATCCACTTCGCCCTGCAGGGGAATGAAAATGTGACAACCCACAGCGAAGGCGATGAGCCGAACCGGCATGTGGTAATTACGGTGAAGAAATAACAGGAGGCGAAAGATCCATGCTGGATATCAATCTGCTTCGAAATGAACCGGAGAAGGTCAGGGAAAACATCCGGAAGAAATTCCAGGATGCGAAGCTGCCGATGGTGGACGAGGTGATCCAGTTCGACAAGGAATACCGCGCGGCTCAGCAGCAGGCAGACGCTCTGCGCAACCAGCGGAAGCAGAAGAGCAAGATGATCGGCGGACTGATGGCAAAGGGCCAGAAAGAGGAAGCCGAGCAGATGAAGGCTGAGGTCGCTGCGATGGCAGAGGACCTTGAGAACCTGGAGAAGAAAGAAGAAGAGCTGAAAGCTGAGATCCGGAAGCGGATGCTGGTTATCCCGAACATCATCGATGACAGCGTGCCGATCGGGAAGGATGACAGCGAAAACGTTGAAATCCAGCGGTATGGCGAGCCTGTGGTCCCGGCGTGGGAAATTCCCTACCACGTGGACATCATGGAACGCCTGCAGGGTATTGATCTGGACGCAGCCCGGGCAACCAGCGGGAACGGATTCTACTATCTCATGGGAGATATTGCCCGCCTTCACAGCGCTATCCTGAGCTATGCCCGTGATTTCATGATTGACCGGGGTTTCACCTACGTGGTGCCGCCGTTCATGATTCATGGGGACGTGGTGACGGGCGTCATGAGCTTTGCCGAGATGGAAAACATGATGTACAAAATCGAGGGGGAGGATCTTTATCTGATCGGTACCTCCGAGCACAGCATGATCGGTAAATTCATTGATTCCATCCTGGATGAGGAAAGCCTGCCGAAGACCCTGACCAGCTACAGCCCCTGCTTCCGCAAGGAAGTCGGCGCTCATGGCATCGAGGAGCGCGGCGTATACCGGATTCACCAGTTCGAGAAACAGGAAATGATCGTGGTTTGCAAGCCGGAAGACAGCATGATGTGGTTCGACCGGCTGTGGCAGAACACGGTGGATTTCTTCCGGACGCTGGATATCCCGGTCCGGACGCTGGAATGCTGCAGCGGTGATCTGGCGGACCGGGAGGTGAAGAGCCTGGACGTCGAAGCCTGGAGCCCCCGGCAGCAGAAATACTTCGAAGTCGGCAGCTGCAGCAACCTGGGAGACGCTCAGGCCAGGCGGCTGCAGATCCGCGTAAAGACCAAGGACGGAAAGAAATACTTCGCGCACACGCTGAACAACACCTGTGTGGCGCCGCCCCGGATGCTGATCGCCTTCCTGGAAAACAATCTGAAGGAAAACGGAACGGTTGCGATTCCGGAAGCACTTCGGATGTACATGGGCGGAAAGGATCATATCGGATAAACACCGGCGTATGTTTTCATGACAGAACCGCCAGAAAGTGATAAAAATGTGCCCTGCTCTGTTTTGAGCAGGGCATAATTCATGTCCGGCTTCTGCCTGGTTTATCATTATGTGGAGCTTCTGTACCGCACCCTTCAGGTTCCCGGGAAGTCCATGACGCTCATTGCGTTTTCCGGCATGGGCGCTTTATCTTCCCGGGTGTGAAATGTTTATTCTGCGGCAACTGCATTCTGAATCTTCACAGAGGGGAGTTCTTCTTTCCTTTGACAGAACGCAGGAAAACAACGATCAGAAGGATATAGCAGACTGTTTTGGGCAGCATCAGCATTCCCAGCATGGGAACGGCTCCTGCGCCAACAGCGACCGGAATATAGAACAGAAACGACAGCAGAATATACAGCCATACATTCCGGCAGACAGGATCCTCTGCTTTTTTTCGGAAATACAGCCAACAAACCACACCGCCGAGCAACACGAAGGGAATGTTGCGAAGAATCCCCCACACCATGTCACTGCTGTTTTCCAGCCATCCATTCTGCGGCAACAGACACAGGGCAACACGCAGGAGCGTAAGCGCCCACAGCGAAACGGTCAGGCTGCGCTTTCCCCGGGTCTGATAATGCCCCTGCCAGATGTGATACAGCAGCAGATAGAAAACAGTCATGGTGACGGAGGTAATCAGTTTGCCGATTCCCAGGGCAGCCGTGAAATCTGCGCTGACGAAATAATTAAGCACCCGCGGAACGAGATGAAAGGCGTCACCGCAACCCAGGATCAGCACTGCGAGTCCCATCTGTTTTTCGTCCTTCCGCTTGGCACTGCGCAGGATCACGAAGCCGCTGATGACGGCAAACAGCAGATAGGGGATATCAAAAGCGGATTCGCCATACTTCATGATGGTTTTCCTCCCCGGGAAGATTTTACAGCAATGCCTTTACACAGGCTTCCACATCTGCTATATCCGCCGTCGGCTCAAACCGGGCGACAACGTTTCCTTCACGGTCAATGATGAACTTGGTGAAATTCCACTTGATGTCAGGCTTCTTATCCCAGTCCGGATCCGCCTGGGCAAACATCTTCTCCAGCAGGTCCCGGTACTGGTGTTCGTCAAAACCGGCAAAACCCTTCTGCGATTTCAGATACGTGTACAGCGGAAGTTCGTTTTCCCCGTTAACATCGGCTTTCTTCATCTGAGGAAATGTGGTATTGAAGTGCAAGGTGCAGAATTCATGAATTTCATCGTCTGTACCCGGCGCCTGTCCGCCAAACTGATTGCAGGGGATATCCAGGATTTCCAGCCCCTGATCATGATAATCCCTGTACATCTGCTCAATGGGCGCATACTGGGGTGTGAAGCCGCAGCCGGTGGCTGTGTTGACTACCATGATGACCTTCCCCCGATACTCAGACAGTGATATTTCCTGTCCAAGCCGGTCTTTTACCACATAATCGTAAACTGTGCTCACTCTGATTCTCCTTTCGCTCTGATTCTGTGTGCCATGCAATCTGACTGTTGCCTGGGGACACACCCCGGGCAATATTTGATACAAATATATTTAATCATATAAATATGACGGTGTCAATGCTTTATTCCTCCGCTTCCGCCATTCCACGGGATGCATGCTCCCTCCGGCCGGATTGTAATCAGGGTCAGGCCTGTCCTCTGCGCGATTTCCAGCCCGCGATCCGTCGGATAAGTCTTGGATGCCAGCAGCGGTATGCCGGCCCGGACTGCTTTCAAAACCATATCGGCAGGCAAGCGGCCCGTAGAAAACAGCATGCAGGTATGCAGGTCCAGCCCCGACAGAAGTGCCCAGCCGATTACTTTGTCGAGGGCGTTATGCCGCCCGATATCCTCCCGGCAGCACAGGAGATGATCTTCCCTGATCAGCGCACAGGCGTGTACAGCATGGGTTAATTCATATAATTTCTGTTCCGTATGCAGTTTTTTCACAGCCTTTTTCAGGCTTTCTTCATTCCACTGAATTGACGGGACCGCTGAAAGCGCTTTACTTTCCTTTTCCAGGAGCATGCGATTATCCGTACAACAGGTGCCCACGCTTTCGGTTTCCGGTTTTTTCAGGGATGAGGCGATATCGGCGGATACCGTTACTCTGGCCAGAAGCCCCTTTTCACAGATATACAGCGTCTCGATCTGCTCCACCCGCTGAATCCATCCTTCTGTCAGCAGACGCCCCACTACCAGCTCATCCAGATGCTGCGGCGTGCAGGTCAAGTGCATTGCGGGCTGTTCATTGAGCCAGAGATCCATTCCGTGTTCCACGGCAATCCCGGATATTATGTTTTCTTTTTCTGCCGGCGTTTCCTGCACACAAGATAAATAGCTGTATCCGGAGCAATCAATGATTTTCACCCATATCCTCCTTTGTGTGCATAGCCTTTCCCTCGGTATGTTTTTTGATGGCAGATGAAACCGAAGCCGTCACCTTAATCCG
>JAEEGL015376577.1_pt1 | contig 18919 bp, 10 predicted proteins | sample 9134231 | NCBI WGS metagenome assembly JAEEGL01 (sample SAMN16246548, study PRJNA631951) | gut metagenome | biome: gut microbiome; feature: rumen; material: fiber-attached | host: Bos | place: Iran: Karaj | collected 2018-10 | reverse complement strand
TTCGTCATCGATGCAAACTTCGTACCGGTCGTTGCCGCCTTCCAGCATGCTGACCGGGATCACGATCTCAAAACCGTTATCTGCTTTATAAAAGTTCTTAACCGGTGTACCGGTATCCACTCTCTTGCCGTCTTTGATCCGGAAAATGCTGCCGTTGGCCTTGCATTCGTACTGCGCTTCATCGGTCAGGATCGTAACGGTAAAGTTATTGGAAAGCTTCTTTGCGGATGCGTGGATATACAGATTTTCCCGATCAGTCACTGCTTTCAGAGCATAGAGATTGGAATTGCGGTTTACCGCATCATACAGAATGGAATTCCACTGCGTTTTCGTTCCTGCAAATTCTTTGGAAGCAAGGTATGCTTCCAGTTCCTGTTCGGTAAGACCGGTCATCTCTTCGGAAAGGACCTCTTCCAGGGTGGGAACCACCAGATATTCCCCCACCGTCATGGGGCAATCGGCTACATCTGCCCAGTTGGAAACGGTCGCAGCATGGATACCAATGGTGGCAGGATCTCCCATATCCGCTAAGGGAATGGCAAATTCCAGCGTCTTCTTATCGGAGGAAAGGCCACGTTCCACAATGGCATTTGTTCCTTCCAGTCCTTCCCATTCTCCGGAATCTCCCTTGTACACATACAGGATGTCCGTTTCCAGAAGGTAATCGGCTCCGGTAAAGTACAGGTGATCCGTGGAATCTTCGTTGGTATCAAAATAAATATGCCAGGTATCAAAATTGGCAGAGCTGGAAAGCTCCATCTTGCCATATAAGGTACCGTCTGCAGTAAATGCTGACAGCTTGGTGATCACACCACCGCCGGAGTATACCGGTGTAATGTGATTCCACTCTTCTCCGTCACCGTCCATGACAAAGGAAGGCGCTTCGAAAGAAGCTTCCTGCGCGTGTGCCCTGAGTGCAAAGGAAGGCGTCATAAAGCCGTTTAAAGCCGATAAGAGAAGCGATAAAACAGCTGCATATACTGCCATGCTCTTATGAATAAACCTTATCTTACCCTTCATATCTTCTTTCTTACCCCTTGTAATACCTTCCCGGGCAGTGTTCCCCCACCACCCGGGAAGAAAAGTTAACCGTTAAGGTATTGCATCAGTGCTGATAGCCGTTTTCTGCAAAGAATGCATCCAGCTGCTTCTGTACTTCTGCTACGTACTCATCGATGCCTGCTGCCTTTAATTCTGCAAGGGCTGCATCGTAGTTGCTGTCGAAATCCACATAACCGCACTCAATGGGAGTAAATCTCTGGTTGATGACTTCGGTGATCGCAGTCTCGATCTCCAGAACGTTGGAGTTATCGAAATGGAAAGCGATCACATCACTGGTCTTGGCATTATCATCCCACTCTTCGTAGGTCTTGATAAAATCATCGGATACATCGGAAGTAAACAGGGTGTAGTTGGCGTTACGGAACATCCACTCATAGAAGTAGCCTTCAAATCCGGGATCCTTTAATACGATACGGTCGTTTTCGATATCATAGTTCTCACCTTCGGGACCGTAGATGCAGAACAGGTAATTCTCTCTGCTCTTGTATAACCAGTTGAGGAACTTCATAGCGCCTGCAGGATTTGCAGCACTGTAGGGAACACATAATACTTCACCACCGCAGGCGGTAATGTACTTATCCGCATCGGGATTTAACAAAAAGCTCTTTAAGGTTGCATCCGGATCGTTGCTGCGTACGGAAGAGATGATCTCGTTTTCCTTGCCCAGGGAACCTTCTACCCAAAGGTAGGTGCCCTGCTGCATACGGGAATCACGCTCGTTGTAGTTGGTGGTCAGTTCGTCCTTGTAAAGACCGTCTGCATACATGCTCTGGTTAAACTTTGCTACTTCCTTGAAGGCATCGGTTTCGAAGTAATCGTAAGCTTTTTTGGTATCTTCACCGTAAACTACGGAATCACCGTATGCACACCAGGTGTACTGCTCGGAAGCAAAGTTTCTGGTCAGGGGCTTGAAGATGATATCTGCAGGTCCGTTCATCTCGGGATACTGCTCTTTTGCTTTGGTTGCAAATTCCTTCAGATCATCAGCAGTCTTTATGTCGCTCATGCCCACACCTTCCAGGATATCGCTGCGAACACAGACTAACTGATACATGCAGGAAGAAGGAGCGTATGCGGAAGGGATACCGTACTGTACGCCGTTTACCAGACCGCCTGCTAACTGAGACTCAGGAATGACCTTCAGCATATCCGGGCAGTTCTCTTTGATAAGATCGTCCAGTGGCTGGCACTGGGATTTGTTTACCATGGAAGACAGATCGGGAAGACCGTCCCAATACAGATCGATGGTCTGGTTGGCAGCAAGCATGATGTCCTTCTGCTCCCAATACTGGTCCCAGCCCTTATAGATCAGTTCCACCTTGATGCCAACCTCTTCGGCTAATCTGGGATTTAACTGGTTGTCGATGAAGTTTGCCATAGAGTCGGTTTCTTCACCGGGATACAGGATCACAACCGTGGAGACATCCCCGGAAGCAGCAGATCCGTTATCTGCAGTCGCTGCCTGGGTGGTATCACCGCCCTGTGCGCCGGCATCTGCTGCAGGCAAAGCAGCATCCCCGGAGCCGCAACCTGCCAGCATGGATATTGCACAGGTCGCTGTTAACAATAGTGCCAGAAGTTTCTTTTTCATTTTTAACCCTCCTTGTAGGTATTGATTTTCAAGCGTCATAATTCGCTTAATCACGGTTTTGATTTCGATCACTCTTTGACCGCACCTGTCATGATGCCGTTTACAAAGTACTTCTGAATGAAGGGATACAGGAAAATGATGGGGCCGATGGTAATGACCGTTACCGCCATTTTGACTGTTTCCGAAGGAAGCTTGATGTTGGCTGCCGCTCCTGCAGGGATCCTTCCGGAGCTGATGGCATTTACATTGGACAGGATGTTGTAAAGGAAATACTGTAAAGGGAACTTGTCCCGATCGTTGATGAACATAAGTGCATTCCACCAGTCGTTCCAGTAGCACAGCGCATACATAAGACCGACGGTCAGCATAGCCGTTTTGCTAAGGGGCAGGGCGATCTTCCAGTAGATCTGATAGTAGCTTGCCCCGTCTAATTTGGCGGATTCGTAAAGAGATAACGGAACCGCCTGGAAATAGGTCCGCATCAGGAACATGTTCCAGACGCTGAACATGGAGGGCAGGATCAGTGCCCAGTAGGAATCCATCAGGTGATACCAGTTCACGCATACGTAATACCAGGGGATCAGACCTGCGGAAAAGATAATGGTAAAGTTGCAAAAATATGCGATGGCATTCCGGTACTTTAAATCCTTAATGGATAAGGCAAAGGAGATCATACTGGTGACCAGCATGGAGCCTAAGGTTCCGATCACCGTGATCAGGATGGTAACGATATAGGACCGTAAGATCCGAAGGCCGCTGTGCGCAAACAGATACCGGTAGGTATCCAGGGTAAAGGCCTGAGGAATCGCGGAATAACCGTCCTTTGTCACCACTGCGTTATCCGAAAAGGATACGGATAAGACCATGATCAAAGGATACAGACAGACAATAGCGATAAAGGCGATAAAGACATAAGCAAAGATCTTGACCGCGGCATCGCCTGCCGACATATGTTTTCTATGGGAAAGTCCCTGAACCTTTTTCGTTTTTTCCATCAGAACAAGCCCTCCCCATCGTTGATCTTTTTCGCCATCCGGTTGGACCAGGTTACCAGGATCAGACCCATAACGGACTGGAATAAACCAATAGCTGTGGTATAGGAAAATCCAAGAGATCGCATGGCGGAATATACATAGGTATCAATGACAGCCACTTCGTCATACAGCAGGGAGTTATTGCCGACGATACCGTAGATCATGCCGAAATCACCAAAGAAGATCCGGCCGATACTCATGAGACTTAAGATCACCACCGTAGGCTTTAAAAGCGGTAAGGTAATGTACCAGATCCGCTGGAGGCGGTTGGCACCGTCTACGGTAGCGGCTTCGTAAAGGGAAGCATCAAAGTTGGTCATAGCCGCCATATAGATGATGGAATTGTAACCGCACCACTTCCAGATATCTGCCGTGATGATGATACCCTTCCAGTATTTCTTCTCTGCATACCAGCGGATGATGTCATGGCCGGTTGAGGATAATAACCGGTTTATCATACCGGTGTCCGTGGAAAAGAATGCGTATACGATGGCTCCCACTACAACCCAGGAAAGGAAGTAGGGAAAGAACATGGCGCTCTGGGTGATCTTCTTAAAGAACTGTCCTTTCACCTCATTAAAGTTGATGGCAATGAGGATGGGAACGATGGTACCGAAGATCAGGCCGAAGAAGTTGATGTACAGGGTGTTGTAGATGACCTTCGGCCCCATGCCCGTGCTGCCGAAAAAGAAGTATTTAAAGTTCGCAAGTCCTACAAAGGGACTTCCGAAAATGCCGTCTTTGATGTTGTACTTGGTAAAGGCCATCCAGATACCTGCCATGGGAATGTAGGCAAACAGGATGAGAAACACCAGAGCGGGTATACACATGATATACAGTTGTCGGTTTTTCTTAAGTTCCTTTCTCATTTACGTAAGCCCCCACGCTTTTGCGTTCTGCTGCCAGTTACGGATGTCGTCATCGTCAAAATAGAAAGCTCCGGATAATGCTTCCTCCTTAAGGATCATCATGCCGGTGGTCCGGAAACGGTTACCCTTAAGGAGCTGCTCTCTTGCCCGGATCTGCAGGGTGGTTTCGCAAGGATAATCTTCCAGAACGTTATGCAGGTCCTTATACAGATGCACATACAACATGGAACCGTCTTCCCCGTCGCTGTAACGGAACATAAGGTCCTGTACCCGGGTGATGTTCCGGTTATCTCCAAGAAGGATCCGTAGTCTTTGATCGTACAGCCAGCTGGAACTCCAGAAGCCCTTCATGGTAAGCTCCGGATAGTACTTTGCGAAGAAGTTAAGCGCCAATTTCATGGAATTTTGCATCCGCTCCGGGGTATAGCCTTCGCCTCCGGGAATATGCAGAGCGATCAGGTAATCGCCGTCTTTTAAAACCTGGGTGTATTCCGCCTTGGATAAAGTAACCTGCTTTTCCTCCGTATAGCCCAGCGGATTGATATAATAACCGGTTACGCTTTCTTCATCTTCTGTCAGAGTGGTCACAAAGCTTCCTTCTGCCTTAGGCGGAAGGGTAGCGTAATAAAATCCGTTCTTCTTACCATCGCCGTTCACCTTTGGCTCGTCGCTTTCTCCTCTTCTCCACTCATCTTCGTCGGGAAATCCCCAACGGATCAGCTGGCCTTCCTTATCATAGGTGGAGCCTGCTTCGCAGATCCCCACGACCTTGCCGGTCCGGTTATGCCGATATAAGCGGAACCGCTCGCCGTGGCAATAGGGAATAAATAAAAACCGGTCCAGAAGGAATATGGTCAGCGTGTAGAAATTAAGTTTCCAGGGCATATCCTCCACATCGATGCGCCCCGTCTCCTTATAGCGTTTTAACTGATCCCGCAGCATCCGATGGGGAATATCCTCGTAATATTCCTTTGGAATCCCTCTGCGGATCATCTCCTGCTCGGAAACCGGCACACAGGCAAGCAGCAGTAAAAAGGCATAGGCCTGGTCATGTTCTCCCAGGCATCCCGGCACCAGTTCCGTATAATTGTCGATATCGTATTTGTTGCGCATGGAGCACATGTCCCACACAAAAAAGCGGGAAAAGAACAAAACCTTTTCATCCTTTTCCACCTTTTCCAGCGTCTGATCCAGGAAACCTTTCTGCTGTGCGTTTAACTCATACGGTGCAAGCAGTGTTTCGTAAACAGCATGCGGCATCAGTTCCTTCCCCGGAACCGGCTCGTATAATCCGTACGCTTCTTCCAATCCCCTGGGAAGCTTGTGCATTCCCATATGAGAGATCAGTTCCCCATACCCCCACGGTTTTTCCATTATTCCAATACCTCAACGATTTGTTTCGTAGATTTGTTGCGTTCTTTGCGTAAACAATATAACATCGTTTCCGCAGCGGTTCAATGTGTGTTTTTACCATTTTTCAATTTTGATTTTTGTGAATATTACGCAACAGAATTTTGTTTCGTTACGTTGACAGAGAAATGTGTCAGGCGATATCATAAAGATAGTCCACAATCGCAGACCATGACAGAAAGAGGACCTGAATGAGTACAATTCGCGATGTTGCGGCCCTTGCCAATGTATCGGCCGCTACGGTATCCAGAGTATTAAACCACGATACAAAATACAAGATGACCAACGAAACAATCGAGCGGGTCTGGAAGGCGGTTGCCGAGCTTGGCTATAAAGCTCCCACCTCCTCCCAGAAGCAGATGAAATACATTCACAAGTCTGACTCTGCGACGCAGGTTGCCCATAAGTTCGGGTGCATCTTAAATGTTCAGGGCGGAAAATACAACGACCCTTACTACCTGTCCATACTCTCCGGTTTTGAGGATGCGGTCATGAAAAAGGGCTATGAGATCTCCTTTATCCGCACCAATGAAGAACTGGAAAATCCCAAGATCCTTTACAATACCTTTCAGGATCCGGTAGACGGTGTGATCATCATGAACACCTTAGAGCCTGCCACCTTCCGTTATCTCAAGGGGCAGACCCCCTACATCGTCGGCATCGATACGGATCATACAGACATCGACAACGTAGCTTACGATCACTACGGCGCCTCCTTCATGGCCATCTCACATCTCATGGATCAGGGCTACAAACGCATCGGATTTATCGGCGGCTTTGCGGAAAACATGAAATTCAGCCGCCGCTTTAACGGATATTACTCCGCTCTTCACAGCTACGGTCTGGAATTTCATCCCGAATGGGTACTTGCCAGCAACTGGGATGAAGAATACTGCGACAAGGTCCTCAGGGAAGCCTACGCCAAAGGCAATCTTCCCGACGCCTACTTTGTTGCCAGCGACCTGATGGCGATCTCCGTCCTGCGCACCCTCTTTGACCTGGGTGTTAAGGTTCCGGAAGAAGTAGGTGTCATCGGCATCTCCAACATCGAGATCTCCAAGTATTCCAATCCGCCCCTGTCCACTATCGCTCTTCCCATCCGGGATATGGGCAAGGTGGCCGCACAGGCACTCTTTGACCGTATCGAAGGAGACGATACCCCCAGCAAAGTCATCTACTTAAGCGCCGAAGTCCTAAAGCGCTCCAGCACCTGAGCTTTCTTTGCCCCCGCCGCTCGACCTAATATCCCGCGGCAACCCGCAAAGAGGTCATCCGCTCCCGTCCGTGTCACCAGCGAAAGCTTCTTCTCTCACAAGCGGGCTACTCTAAGAGAATCGAAAATTACGTTAAACAATCCCCCAAAACGCTGAAACTCGCACTTCGTGCTCAGACAACACCGTTTTGGGGGATAACTTATTTCCGATTCTCTAAGATACGCCGCAACGTTCGTTCAGAATTCTTTCGCTGCTGCCAACGGATTCGGGAGCTGTGATCGTACATGCCGTTCTCATTTTTCTTTGCGCGGTCGCCGCTATGCATTTCAAGCTTCCGCGGCAGAATGCAAAGAGGCTCATACCGCGACCGTTGTGGCACTTCTTAGCATGTGGGAAAACAAGTAATCCCCTGAGCAGACTTTGTTTGAGCTCGCAGAGCGAGTTTGTCTGATCAGGGGATTGTTTACGCAGGTTTTCCGGATGCTTAGATGTGCCTACTTGGGAGAGGATGACCTCTTTGCAGGCGGCCAGTGAAAGGCAGAAACCTCGGTGGCGACCGCAGAAACCGGAAGCTTTCGCTGCTGCCAAAGGCCGGCGTTTATCAATAAATGGTGCGGCCCTTCTCGTCGGGGATGCCGCTCTTGCGGAGGAAATAGGTGTTGACCTGATCTCTCCACTCGCGGGCGTTGGCTACCTGGCGGATCAGCCGCTCTTCTACCCGGTGGTAGACTTCGGCGGGAAGGTGATCTTTCAGGGTTGCCCACTTTTGCTGGAGTAAAAGGGCGCGTTCATATCCTTCGAAGTGGCTGTCATAGATGTGCTGGATCAGCGTCTTACCGCTCTTAAGAACGTGGGTATAGGGCACATGATGGAAGAACAGCAGCAGTTCTTCGGGGCAGGTGTTTATATCGTTATATAACGATGTATTGGGTTCATGATACTGGGAAACATAGTCGCTTCCCTCTTTGGTACGGTCGATACCGATGCCCAGATGGTCGGCTCTGTGGTAGCATCCCCAGCGGGAATATTCATAGCCGTCTACGAAGGGTCCGTAGTGATAATGAGGAGTTACCATCCAGCCAACGCCAAGGGGCGAGGTATACTGCTCATAGATCTCTCTTGAATGCATCAGCATATCCAGAATGGTATCGGTCACCACCGGGTCATTGCCATAGGTTAACAGGATCCACTCTCTGGCGATCTCCTCTGCCGATAAGGACAGATCAAAGGCTAACCTTCCAAAGCCGTAGAGATTAGCTGCTGCCAGGTCGTTGCCGGTCCAGTTGCGGTCGTTTCCGGTATTGGTCACGGCTGCGATACCTACATTGGTATTTCCGAAGCACCGTCCGGAGATGATATCCGCTACGGTGTCATTTTCTTTTCTGCAATAAGTTTTAAAATCCAGGATCTCCCGGAACATGGGCATGAGATAGCAAAGGTCGATCTGCTGTCCGGTGTATTCCTGGGCGATCTGTACTTCCAGCATCTCGTTGGTCTTTTCCATACCGCCGAATAAAGAGGATACCCCTTCACGGATCTGGAAATCCATGGGGCCGTTCTTCACCTGTAAGATCACGTTATCCCTGAAGGTTCCGTCCACGGGTTTAAAACTGTTATAGCCTGCACAGGCACGGTCGGTCTTCGTATCTCTCCAGTCCTGCTGGCAGTTATAGACAAAGGCTCTCCAGATGATCCGGGCATCGTACTTTTTCACGATATCCGCCAGCATATTGGCACCGTCTGCCTGGGTACGGTTATAGGTAAAGGGACCGGGACGACCTTCGGAATCGGCTTTTACCAGAAAGCCTCCCAGATTGGGGATCTTTGCAAAGATCTCCGCCATCTTATCTTCCCACCAGGCAATAACAGAAGGCTCCAGAGGATCTACGGTATTCATCCCGCCGATCTCCATAGGGGATGCAAAGTTAAGGCTTAAATACAGGGCGATGCCGTACTCTGCAAATACTCTCGACAGCTCTGCCACCTTCTCAAAATAGGTGTCGGTAATGAGAAGGGAAGCTGCATTTTTTACATTAACATTGTTGATCACGATGGCATTGATACCGATGGATGCGATGAGGCGGGCATAATCCCGGGTACGCTCATCCACTACGATCTCATTATCCACGAAAAAGAATGATTCTCCGGAATAGCCGCGCTCGATGCTGCCGTCCATATTGTCCCAGTGGTTGAGCATTCGGTAGGGACAATCCGGGCTCTTGGTTACACAGCTCCCTGCAAGGGGCTTCTCCATGGCGATCTGCCTTAGGATATGAAACATACCGTATAATACCCCTGCTTCACAGCCTGCAGATAAGGTAAGGCATCCGCCTTCCTCACGGACCTTGTAGGTCTCTTCGGAAAGGGCCGGATCTAACTTGATCGCAAAACCTTCCTTTATGGTTTCCTCTCTGTCTTCCTGTTTCCCGGAATGGACGATGGGCAATACGCCCAGCATTTCGCTGCAGCCCCTGGTCAGTTCTCCCAAAGCGCTCTGCAGAACGGAAAAGGTCTCTTCTTTCTCAAAGCCGGTTACGTAAACGTTCTTAAAAAACCGACCGTTTCCTGCATCCTCTCTTTTGGCGTAGTTCAGCCAAAGTCTGGTATATTTTTCTTCCATGTACATTTCCTCCGGGAGCTTTCCTCCCAACCTGTTAAGAGCTCTGTTATATCCGAAGCTATGTCCAAAAAACAGGCGACTGCTTCTATGATCCACAGCCGCCTGCCTATCTTTATCGTATCCCTTTCATGGGATCATCTTCTGTTCACCGGGTCGACCCGATAAGCCCCATTACATGGTAACCGTAAGGGCTGCTACCTTTTTGCCGGTCAGTTTTTCGCTGCGGGTATCGGGCTGCTGATCGCCAACATAGATCACAGCCTTACCTGCATGATAGGTAAATTCACCCTTTTTGTCAAAGAGACCGAAGGCTTCTTTCTTAAGAGTGATGGAAACCTCTTTGCTCTCACCCGCTTTCAGCGCTACCTTGGCAATACCCTTAAGCTGGGCATTGGGAGTGCCTTCCTGCTCGATCTTAACATAGGCCTGCAGGGTATCCACACCGTCCATTTTGCCGGTGTTTTTAACGGTTGCTTTTACGGTGATACCGTCATCGGTCAGCGTATCTGCCAAGGCGCTTACGTTACTGATCTCATAGCTTGTGTAGGATAAACCGTATCCGAAGGGATACAGAGCTTCCTGCTCCATATAGCGGTAGGTTCTTCCCTTCATGGAATAATCGGTAAATTCCGGTAATTCCTCACTGGTGCGATAGAAGGTAACGGGGAGCTTTCCTTCAGGATTCACATCACCGAATACCAGACGGGCAAAGGCTCTTCCGCCCTGCGCTCCGGGATACCAGCACTGCATGATGGCATCTGCATGTTCGTCTGCATAGGGAACTGCAAGGGCACTACCGGATAACAATGCCAGGATCACTGGCTTGCCGCTTGCTACTGCGATCTTAAGTACCTCTTCCTGTTCTCCGGGAAGCTTTAAATTGGGCTTATCGCCACTGCCGAACTCATTGCCGGCATCGCCTTCCTCCCCTTCCAGATCTGCGTCCAGACCAAGGCAAACGATCACAACATCACTGACTTCGCATACGCCCTTTACTTCGGAAAGACGATCATGACCTTCACTTAAGCCGCTGATGCCATCCTTGTACATATGACAGCCTTCGGAAGTAAAGACGCGGATATCTTCTCCGACATATTCCTGAATACCTTCGGAAATAGTGAAGTAACGGGAAGCGGTTCCCTCGTAGTTACCCACCAGTGCCTTACGGCTGTTGGTGTTGGGGCCTACGATACCGATGGAACGGATCTTGTTTTTGTCTAAGGGAAGGAGTCCGTTATTCTTTAACAGGACCATGCACTTCTCGGAGACTTCCCGGTTGAAGTGCTGGTTTTCTACGGTATCGACCACGGTATAATCCAGTGCGTCGTAAGGGTTCGCACCCTTTTCATCAAATACACCCAGTTTCATACGGGTGGTATACAGATTGGTCAGAGCTTCATCGAGACGTTCCTCGGAAACTCTTCCCTCTTCAATGGCTTTCTTCATTAACACGAACAGATCACCGCAGTTGATATCGCAGCCGTTGTTCATGGCAAGGGAAATGGATTCGATCTCATTAGCGGTTACCATGTGACCGGTATGGAAATCCTTAATGGCCCAGCAGTCGGAAACCACATGACCCTCAAAGCCCCATTCATCCCGGAGGATATCCTTAAGCAGTGTCTTGGAACCGCAGCAGGGCTCACCGTTGGTACGGTTGTAGGCGCCCATGACGGCTTCCACCTTGGCTTCCTGTACCAATGCCTTAAATGCAGGCAGATAGGTTTCCCGCATGTCCTGAGGATCTGCCTTGGCGTCAAAGCTGTGACGGATGCCTTCCGGTCCGGAATGTACCGCAAAGTGCTTTGCACAGGCAGCAAGCTTCATATAACGTTCATGATGGCCCTGAAGGCCTGCAACAAAACGAACGCCCAGACGACTGGTCAGATAGGGATCTTCGCCCAGTGTCTCCTGTCCTCTTCCCCAGCGGGGATCGCGGAAGATATTGATATTGGGAGACCAGAAGGTCAGACCCTTATAGATATCACGATCTTCAAATCTGGACTGCATATTGTACTTGGCACGTCCTTCGGTGGAAATGGTATCTGCGATCTTCTCCATCAGATCCTCATCAAAGGTCGCAGCCAGACCGATGGCCTGGGGAAATACGGTTGCTACGCCGGCACGTCCGATGCCGTGAAGTGCTTCGTTCCACCAGTCATAGGCGGGAACGCCCAGTCGCTCGATGGCCGGCGAATGATTCACCAGCTGAGAAACCTTCTCATCCAGCGTCATCTTCCCCACAAGAGCCGCTGCTCTTTCCCGGTACTGTTCTAACAGTTCCCTGTTCTCCCAAAATTCCATAAGTAACCCCCTTCATTTCCCTTCTTTTTCGTCGGAATACCGATAGTTTTCTCACTCATTAGAATTATAGGGAACATCCCTTCCGGAAACTTTTTATTCCTTGCGTATTTTTGTTCAACTTTTGCTAACTATGCTAAAATAATGGTGTCGCAATAATAAAGCGCAACGAGGTAACTGCCTATGATGCCCGAACTGGAAGGGACCAGAGAAAATATCAGCTACAGTCAGGTAAAAGGGATCCGTCTGTACCGTAACCGTGAGGTGGAGGATTATCCCCTGCACTGGCACACGGCTCTCGAGATCATTTGCCCCATTGAAAATCTGTATACGGCGATCATCGATAATAAGGTGATCGAGTTTTATCCCGGAGACGTGCTGTTCATTCCCCCCGGAACCCTGCATCAGTTAAAGGCTCCCAAGGAGGGCAGTCGTATCATTCTGCTGGCGGATTATTCCCTGATCGGTAATATACCGGGAGTAGATGCGTTGTTTGCGGCGGTGACCAGTTCCACACTGATCCGAAAAGACGACAATCCGGAGCTTGCTGCTTATCTGCGCTCTCTGGTGGATCATCTGTTTGATGAATATGTAAAACACGACAGCTTCTGTGCTGCCGTGATCTATTCCGATCTGATCAATTTCCTGGTGGCCATCGGAAGGGCTCACCTGAATACGGAAAACAAATTCCCGGATGCCACCCATGCCAAACGGCATGAGTACATCCAGCGATTTATGACCATCTGCGACTATATGACCCAGCACTGTGCGGAAGATGTTTCCATGGATGAACTGGCCGGACTGGCCGGCTTTTCCAGATTCCATTTCTCCCGCCTGTTTAAGCAGTTTACGGGGTTATCCTGTTACGAATATCTGACAAAATGCCGGATCGACCTGGCAGAACGTCTCCTGATCAATCCGGACTTATCGGTTACGGATGTTGCCATGCAGGCAGGGTTTAACTCCCTGTCTACCTTTAACCGGATCTTCAAGACCGCCAGGGGCTGTACCCCTACGGAATACAAGAAGATGAACCGGAACCACAGGCTCTGATAAAAAAGGCCGCTTTCTTTTCTTCAGAAAGCGGCCTTAAATATGCAGATGATTACCGTACAAACCTAAGCGAGATCAGATCAAAATGACATCCCGGAAGGAATAAGAAGGTTACCTGCTGTTTGCCGGTGACCTTTTTTAATGAAAAGGTCTTAAGGGCTATCTCCTCTCCCGGTTCAAATTCCAGGATCTGTCTGGACTCTTCTTTGCTTTCCTCATCCAAGAAGCGCACATGTACCGTATTCTTACCGTCCAGTGCTCTTCCCCGAACCTGCAGCGTATCTGCACCTTTTTCTCCAAAATCCAGAACGCCGTATTCCAGAGCGACGTTATTGCCGATACCGTAGATACCATCCTCTTTTCTGGTATAGGTATCTCCGTAGATGCTTTCCGCCTCGGTTGCGGCGATTTCCAGGAAAGCTCTCTTAACAAACGTAAAGCAAAAGCCCTTGATCTGAACCTTATCAAACACTTCGATACTGAAGGTCTGCTCTCCGGTAAGTCGCTTCGGGAAACGGACCACCATATCCTGATATACATTCCAGATAAAGGGTTTGTCATAGGTTTCCCGGGCAAGAAGCTGTCCGTCTTCTCCGGGAATACCGCTGTAGAATGCGATCTCTTTGGGTTCCGGAGACGTATTGAAAACGGGAATGGTCACTTCATCGGATCCATCCTTGCCGAAATCTACGCCTTCAAAGGAGATCACCGTCCGCTCTCCGCGGGCAGTGGCAATTCCCTTTTCATTGCCGCTTCCCACCTCACCGATACAGGAGGTGTAAAGGGAGGCAGATACAAATTGATAGGGATCGATCCCCGCAACCCCCATACCGGATACAGAAAACTCCAGCTGTGAGATCACGCGGATATCTCCCGTTCCGCTCTTTGACATGGCTCGAAGATAGAAGGGGCCGTCTCCCAGGGCTGTCATGGTCACATTCAGGCCATCGGCTTCCACCTTGACCAGGTTGGATACGACGCCCTTATCATTGACCGCACGGAAGATGACTTCCCGGTCCTCTGCATCTTTCGGAAAGATCTGCGCGGTCGCATGCAATACTTTTTGCTCCGGCGTAAAGGATCTGCCTTCCGGCGCAGATAACTCGATCTTACGCACCGGGATCTCATAGGCATTCCCGTTACGGATCTTATAATCTCTGCATTCATCCAGATACTCTGTCTGCTCCATGCCCCGGTTAAAAAACCGTACAGGATTGTTATCTTCTACTGCCGCAAGGAAATTAAACACCTTGGGCTCCATTCCGCGACTGGTAACCGTTACCACCACGATGCCGCAGTCGTTGCCGGCTTCCAGGATTGCCAGAAGCTTACCGTTAAAGAGGCGTTTACTGGTTCCCTTATAGCTGTCGATATCCGTACTGTCACCGTTATCCAATCCCACCAGACGGGCCGGTCCGTCCACAAACACATGGACACGATTGGAGGCATTTTCCACCGGATGATCCTCACCATCCAGCGCAGAGATCTCCAAAAAGATCAGGTCTCCCGGATGATCGAACTTCCCCTTGGAGGGTCTGATATCCAGCTGGGTGGCATCCCCAAAGGAAGATCTTACCGCTCTGGCAACCTCTGTCCCATCCTCCATGGTGGCAATAGCCAGTAATTCTCCCGGCTCATAGAGTACGGAATAATCGGCAATGATATGGTTTCCCTCCAGGATGCCATTGGTCAGTTTCTGTTTTCCAAGGCTAACGCCGTTTAAGAACAGTTCCACATAAGGGGCATTGCTCACCACCCGAACGTCGATCCGCTGACCTACGTTAAAATCCCAATAAGGGAAGATATGTACCATAGGGTTAGACTTTACATCCGTCCAGGCAGCCTGCCATACATAATAGGCATCCTTGGGGAAGCCTGCCGTATCGATCTGGCCGAAATAGGAATTCTTGGTATGGTAGGGAGTGGGTTCTCCGATGTAATCAAACCCGCTCCACAAAAACTGTCCCATGGAAAAAGGCATATCCCGGTCCAGGGTCACACAGGCTTCATAGCTTGCGGCACTCCAGCTGGTGGTACTGTTTCCCAGGGCAGAGCACTGTCTGTCATCCTCTGCCAGGATATTGGCGGCAAGAGGGAAATGATAGACCCCTCTGCTGTGTACGATGGAACTGGTCTCACTTCCGTAGATCACCCAGTCAGGGTGAGAAGCGTGATGGTCCTTATACAGTCTCTCTCCGTAATTATATCCGGCTATTTTAAGGACATCGGCACAGTTTTGCGCGCCTTCCCACTGCATATAGTTAGAGCCGATGGTCACCTTTGCATTTTCCAGCGGATCATGCAAAAGCACCTGCTCCTTAAGCATCTTCGTTACTTCCAGTCCCCGGTCATCTGCATGGGTATCATAGATCTCATTTCCGATACTCCACAGGATCACAGCGGGGTGATTGCGGTCTCTGCGGATCCAGCTTGCCACATCCTTTTCATGCCAATCGGGGAAAAATCTGGCGTAGTCATAGGTGGTCTTTTGTCTCTCCCACATATCAAAGCCTTCGGAGATCAGGCAAAAGCCCATTTCATCCGCCAGCTCCAGTACCCCCTTAGCGGCCATATTGTGAGTTAAGCGCAGGGCATTTACCCCCATGGACTTAAGGATCCGAAGCTTTCTTGCCATGGCCTCCTTATGGAACGCCGCTCCCAGCGCGCCCAGATCATGGTGCTCACAGACACCGTGGAGCTTGCGTCTCTTTCCGTTCAGAACAAAACCTTCCTCCGGAGAAAAACGCACATCCCGGAAACCTACCGGGATCTTTTCTTCCTGAAGAAGCTTCTTACTTCCCTTATCCTGCTCATAAAGCCTTGCTACCAGAAGATAGCGATAGGGATCCTCCATATCCCACTCCCGGATATTTTCCACCCGGTAAGTGGATACCTTCACGGTACGGATCTCCGGATTTAAGGTAGCGGCGCAGACTTCGTCCGCCACATCCCTGTAGCCTTCCGTCAGCTTGGTAACGTCCACGATGCCTCCTTCAGCATCCAGAAGCGTATAATCCACCAGACAGTTACCGATACCCGGAATCCGGGCAAAATCCGCGATCTCTCCCTTCGCACTGGCCAGTTCCGTTTCCACCTTAAGGAGATAATCCTCTCCCTCCTTATGAGCATGGAAATAGATGCCGTTTATGGGGATATAGGTGTCCTCCGTTATAAACAGCTCCACATTCCGGAAAAGTCCTGCTCCGGAATACCATCTGCTGTTGGGATCCTGAAAGGTTACACTGAGTGCGAAGCGGTTTTCACCTTCTTTCAGGTATGATGTGATGTCAAAGGAAAAGGGAGAATATCCGTATTTCCATTCTCCCACCTTCTGATCGTTGACATACAGGACGCTATCCATGTATACGCCATCAAAGTAAAGGAACACTTTCTTTTTGCGTTCCTGTCCCAAAAGCTGCGGTCCAAAATATGCTTTTTTGAAATACCAGCCGGTACCGTCCCGATACAGATCTTTGGCATCAAAGATCAGCCAGTCGTGGGGTACCTGCACCGGCTGAAAATCCTCCAGCCGTCCCATGGCCTCGGAAAAGGTGGTTCCTACCGCCGTTTCCAGAAAGCTCCATTCGCCGTTAAAAAACAAGTGCATGTCAGATCTCCATTCGAAAAGGACTTAAGGGCAGTCCGTTGTCACCATAGATCAAAGCGCCGTTATTGGTATTGGAATAGCAATAGCAGATGGCCGTAACATCCTCCGGCACATCGCTTAGCAAAATATCCCTTCCTTCTACGGATGCGCGCAGAAGAACCCGTTTCCCCGTTCCGTCTTCTGCGGAAAAATCCAGGATCTCCAGATCGTCTCTGGGATGGAGCTTTACGCTGCCATGGTCCACATGGAGACTTTTTACGCCGGCAGTATGTAATAACAGGCCTTCTCTGGTGGAAAACAGTTCCGTTACATAAGGGCTTTCCGCCGGCTCCGAATAATGATAGGCATAGGCTGCATGCAAATGCGCCAGACGTTTGCCTACCCGTTTTTTGCCGGTAGGATGCAGATCATAGTCTTCTCCCAGATCGATGCTTACCACCATTCCGGATAAGGGAATGCTGTCACAGCGACGCTGCATCTCCCGCATGGAAGGCCAGGAATTTTCCTCCTTGAGGTCCACCAGGAAATTGGGGAGCTGTACATACCAGAAGGGAATCTCCGGATCCTGCCACAGTTTACGATATCCTTCCACCATGGCTCTGGTTAATTCCGTATAATTCTGAGGTTCTCCGCAATTGGATTCTCCCTGATACCAGATGATGCCGCCAATGGGGAAATTATGACAGGGCGCTGTCATGCCGTTAAAAAGACCTGTGGGCTTCCAGTTTACAAAATCGGTGGGCGTGATCTTCTCTGCGCTTGCCGCTACCTTGTAATACCAGGTACCGGACAGGTCGATCTCATCTCTGCCGGAAATACTCTGATCCGCATCAATGGCGGAGGTATCCGTATCCACGGAAAACAGGGCGTACTTCTTATTAGGCGTAAAACGTCCCTCTCCGTTTTCCACCCGGATCCGTCCGGTGATGACGTTTTCCCCTTCCTTCAGGATCCCTTCGGGGATCACATATTTTCTGGGGGGATACTGATAAGGGGTCTCTCCCACTTTCTGTCCGTTTACATAAAAGAAATCGCTGTCTACAATAGTCCCCAGCCATAAACGCATGGCCTTGCCCGAAAGACGCGCAGGTACCTGAAACGTTCTGGTAACCCAGAAACTTCCGATAAAGCCGTCAAGGGGCGTATCTTCCAGCATGCAGGGGATGGTAAGGGTATCGGTGCACTTTTCCGGTGAAAAGTTTTCCGGCTTCTCCCAGTGCTGCGAGAGGCCAATGTCCTCCGCATCCAGCTTGCCATACCACTTTGCTGCGTTTTCTTCGTTTTGACGGATGCGTCCTGCAAGGAAATCATCGTCCGCGTACTGATCAGCCAGTTCCAGCAGTTCCGGATAATCTTCCAGCATCTCTCTGCTCATCCAGGAGCTGATCAGGCTTCCTCCCAGAGAACAATCGATGAGCCCTACCGGAACGCCGCTTAAGGAGCGAAGCTCCGTACCGAAAAAGTATGCCGTTGCAGAAAAGGATGCGATGGTTTCCGGCGAAACCGCTCTCCACTGCCCGGATAAATGCTCCTCCTCCGGACCATGGAAGTTGGTATGTTCCGTTACTTTAAAAAAGCGCAGGTCCTCATCAGAGGCTCTTAAAAGTTCATCGGGATAGCGGTATTTTACCCGCTCCATGGGAAGCTCCATATTGGACTGTCCGCTGCAAAGGATGACTTCACCGGTTCGTATATTTCGTGAGATCACCGCATCTTTCCCGGCTTCTTCTACCGTAAGGATCAGATTTCTTCCCGGCTCCAGGGCACTGAAATATACATCAAAACGGCCGTCTGCCGTTATCTTTCTGCGGTGCATATTTTCCCCTTTTTCATCCGCAAGGGTAATGATCACCTCCGCATCTTCTTCCTGTAAGTCTTTCACCCATCCCCAGATATGAATGGGTTTTCCGTGCTGCAGGATACAGCCGTCTCCTAATAGTCTGGGTAATACGATCATCTTCTTCCTTTCCGGTCTTACTTTTCCCCTGATTGTTCTTCTTTCTTTTTCCGTTTATCATCGTACATCCGCTGGTCCGCCAGCAGATATGCTTCGTGGAAGGTCTCGGCCTCGGTACGCATGGCGATGCCGAAGGATGCCATATATTTCCACTTATGGATCTCCCGTTCATTTTTCTCTTCCAGAATATTCATCACCTGC
>JAEEGL010964781.1_pt1 | contig 18919 bp, 33 predicted proteins | sample 9134231 | NCBI WGS metagenome assembly JAEEGL01 (sample SAMN16246548, study PRJNA631951) | gut metagenome | biome: gut microbiome; feature: rumen; material: fiber-attached | host: Bos | place: Iran: Karaj | collected 2018-10 | reverse complement strand
GCTTGCATTCTTGTTTGTCCCATACTATACTGATAAGGCTTGCGAATAGGCGTTGAGGCGGGAAGTTGCTGAGCTATCAGGTAATTTCCGCTGAGAATTGTCCTCTCTCGAAGAGGGCGAGGGGGCCTAGATTTTTGTGCGTGTGCACAAAAATAAGAAACACACGGCGGTGTGTTGCGAAGGACAGGCTCCTCGTACATGCATAGCGAAAACAGTACGAAAATCAAACAGGAGGAACACACATGAGCACTCAGAAAATCAGAATCAAGCTGAAGGCCTACGATCACAAGGCGCTGGATCAGTCCGCCGCCCGCATCGTCGAGACCGCCAAGAAGAACGGCGCGGAAGTCTCCGGCCCCATCCCCCTGCCCACCGAGAAGCAGGTCGTCACCATCCTGCGGGCAGTGCACAAGTACAAGGACTCCAGAGAGCAGTTCGAGCAGCGCACCCACAAGCGCCTCATCGACATCCTGAGCCCCACCCCCAAGACCATCGACGCTCTGATGAAACTGGATATGCCCGCCGGCGTAGACATCGAGATCAAGCTCTAAGCCTTGCGGCAGACACCATCAGTTAAAGATCTTAGTATGATCGCCTCAGGCGATCCGCTGTAAGAAAGGAGAACAATACAATATGTTAACGATCTTAGGCAGAAAGGTCGGCATGACCCAGGTATTCACCGAAGCCGGCGCTGTCGTCCCCGTCACCGTCATCGAGGCGGGCCCCGTGGTGGTCACCCAGATCAAAACGGAAGAGACCGACGGCTACAATGCGGTCCAGATCGGATTCGAAGATCTGAAAGAGCAGAAGGTCAACAAGCCCATGAAGGGGCATTTCGCGAAATGGAACGCTCCCGCCAAGAAGCATCTGGCCGAGATCCGGCTGGACGAGGGCGAGAGCTACGAGGCCGGACAGGTCATCACCGTAGCGGATTTCGAAGTCGGCAAGAAGCTGGATGTCACCGGCACCTCCAAAGGTAAGGGCACCCAGGGCCACATCAAGAGATGGGGCCAGGCCAGAGGACCCATGTCCCACGGCTCCAAGCACCACAGACTGGCCGGCGGCCTCGCGGCGGGCACCTATCCCTCCCGAGTCTTCAAAGGCAACAAGGCCATGGGCCGCATGGGCAGAGACACCGTCACCATGCAGAACATCGAGCTGGTCAAAGTCATCCCCGAGAGAAACCTGATGCTGGTCAAAGGCGCGGTCCCCGGCCCCAGAGGCGGCCTGCTCCGCGTACGCTACGCCATCAAAGGTCAGGACAATAAATAGAAAGGAGGGGCAGAACAATGGCAACCGTTAAGGTATTGAACATGGAAGGCCAGGAAGTCGGCGAACTGGTCCTGAACGACGCGATCTTCGGGATCGAAGCCAACGAATATGCCGTCCACGAAGTCATCAGAAATTACTTAGCCAACCAGAGACAGGGCACCCAGTCCGCAAAGACCAGGGCCGAAGTCAGAGGCGGCGGCAGAAAGCCCTTCCGTCAGAAGGGGACCGGCCGTCACAGACAGGGCAGCAGCACCGATCCTTCCCAGGTCGGAGGCGGCGTGGCCTTCGCTCCGAAGCCGAGAGATTACAGATATCCCGTCAACAAGAAGGTGAAGAGACTGGCCATGAAGTCCGCTCTCTCCTCCAAGGTGGCGGAGAACGAGATCATCGTGCTGGACGAGCTCAGCCTGGACGCTCCCAAGACCAAGGCCATGGCCGGCATCCTCGAGAAGATCGGCGCGGCCAAGAAGGCGCTGATCGTCACCGGCGAAAAGTGCGAGAACGTCATCCGCTCCGCGGCCAACCTTCCCGGCGTGGAGACCACCTTCGTAGGTGAGATGAACGTTTATCAGATCATCAACCACACCAGCCTCATCACCACCAAGGCTGCGATCGAAAAAATCGAGGAGGTGTACGCATAATGACATCCTACGATATCATCTTAAAGCCGGTCATCACCGAGCGCAGCATGGATGACGCGCAGAACAAGAGATACACGTTCAAGGTGGCGGTAGACGCCAACAAGACCCAGGTCAAAGACGCTGTCGAAGAGATCTTCGGCGTAGAAGTCGCCCGCGTGAACATCATGAACGTCAGGGGCAAAGAGAAGAGAATGGGAAGATATTCCGGCATGACGGCGGCCTCCAAGAAAGCCATCGTCACCCTTACCGAAAAGAGTAAGGAAATCGAATTCTTCCAGGGTCTCTAAGGAGGTAGCAAACAATGGGAATCAAGAAATATAAACCCACATCCCCGGGTCTCCGCGGCATGACGGTCTCCACCTTCGAAGAGATCACCAAGAGCACCCCGGAAAAGGCCCTGACCGTGTCCATGAACAAGCATGCCGGCAGAAACGTCAGAGGCAAGATCACCGTCCGCCACAGAGGCGGCGGCGCCAGACCCAAGTACCGCATCATCGACTTCAAGAGAAATAAGGACGGCGTTCCCGGCAAGGTAGCGGCCATCGAATACGATCCCAACCGCAGCGCCAACATCGCCCTCATCCACTACGCGGACGGCGAGAAGAGATACATCATCGCCCCCAACAAGCTGGAAGTCGGCGCCACCATCTTCTCCGGCGAAGACGCGGACATCCAGATCGGCAACGCGCTGCCGGTCAAGAACATCCCCCTGGGCACCGTGGTGCACTGCGTGGAGATGAAGCCCGGCAAGGGCGCCCAGATGGTCCGCGCGGCCGGCAACGGCGCGCAGATCCTGGCCAAGGAAGGCGCTTACTGCTCCGTCCGTCTGCCCTCCGGCGAAGTCCGCAAGATCCCCATGGACTGCAGAGCCACCATCGGCGAGGTCGGCAACATCGACCACGGCAACCTGAACATCGGTAAGGCCGGCAAGAAGCGCCACATGGGCATCCGTCCCACCGTCCGCGGTTCCGTCATGAACCCGAACGACCACCCGCACGGCGGCGGCGAAGGCAAGGCCGGCATCGGCCGCGTCGGTCCCGTCACCCCCTGGGGCAAGCCGGCACTGGGCTACAAGACCAGAAAGAAGAACAAGCACTCCGACAAATACATCGTAAAGCGTCGTAACGCCAAATAAGGGAAAGGAGGAGAACGGATAAATGAGCAGATCCCTGAAAAAAGGTCCTTTTGTAAATGAAAAGCTGCTGGCGCGCATCGAGGAGATGAACGCGGCCAACGATAAGAAGGTCATCAAGACCTGGTCCAGATCCTCCACCATCTTCCCGCAGATGGTCGGACACACGATCGCCGTCCACGACGGCAAGAAGCACGTGCCCGTCTACATCACCGAAGATATGGTAGGTCACAGACTCGGCGAGTTCGCCCCCACCAGAAACTTCCGGGGCCACGCCAACGACAACGCCTCCAAGGTTCGCTAAGGTAAGGAGATGAAACGTATGGAAACAAGAGCGATTGCAAAATATGTAAGAATGTCTCCCACCAAGCTGCAGCCCATCGCTGATCTGGTCCGCGGCAAGGATCTGGAAGAGGCACTGAACATCCTGAAGTTCACCCCGGGCAAGGGCTCGGAACTGGTGGAAAAGGTCGTCAAGTCCGCAGCCGCCAACGCTGAGAACAACCACGACATGAACCCGGACAACCTTTACGTCGCAGAAATCAGCATCAATCAGGGTCCGACCATGAAGAGATACCGCGCCGCCTCCCACGGCCGCGCCGCAATGATCTTCAAGAGAAGCAGCCACATCGGCGTCACCCTGAAAGAAAGAGATTAGGAGGTTCGGAATGGGTCAGAAAGTCAATCCCCATGGGATGCGAGTAGGCGTCATCAAAGACTGGGATTCCAAATGGTACGCCGATAAGAAATCTTTCGCCGATTATCTGGTCGAAGACAATCGCGTCAGAGAATATGTAAAGAAGAAGCTCTACCTGGCCGGCATCGCCCGCGTGCTCATCGAGAGAGCGGCCGACAACCAGATGAGAGTCAAGATCCTCGCCGGCAAGCCCGGCATGATCATCGGCCGTTCCGGCGCAGGCACGGACGAGCTGAAGAAGGAACTGGAGAAGCTCACCGGCAAGACCGTCTTCGTGGACATCATCGAAGTGAAGAGAGCCGAGCTCGACGCTCAGCTGACCGCCGAGAGCATCGCCCAGGCCCTGGAGAGAAGAATCTCCTTCCGCAGGGCCATGAAGGGCGCCATGGGCCGCACCATGAAGGCCGGCGCCAAGGGCATGAAGGTCGTCGCGGCCGGAAGACTGGGCGGCGCCGAGATCGCCCGCACCGAGAAGTACAGCGAGGGCAACGTTCCCCTGCATACGCTCAGAGCTGACATCAGCTACGGCTTCGCGGAGGCCAACACCACCTACGGCCGCATCGGCATCAAGGTTTGGATCAACCACGGCGAGATCCTGGACAAGGATCTGAAGAGCGCCATCACGGAAGAGCCCAAGGAAGAGCGCCGCGGCCGCAGAGACGGTGACCGCAGAAGAAGAGACAGAGACGACCGCCCCAGAAGAGACGGGGAGAACAGAGGCGAACGCCGCGGCCGCAGAGACGACGCGCCGGCAGCCCCGAAGGCCGTCAATCCCAGAAAGCGCATCGCGCCCAAGGCTGCTCCCGCCCCGGCGGAAGTCCCCGCAGAAGCGGAAGCCGCAGCCGAGGCTCCGGCAGAAGCGCCTGCGGAAGAGTAAGGAAGGAGGAACAATGCCATGTTAATGCCGAAACGTGTAAAGCGTCGTCGCGTACATAGAGGTCGCATGAAGGGCATCGCCACCAAGGGCAATGCCGTCACCTACGGCTCCTTTGGTCTGGCCGCGCAGTCCTGCGGATGGATCACCTCCAACCAGATCGAAGCCGCCCGTATCGCAATGACCAGAAGCATCAAGAGAGGCGGAAAGGTCTACATCAAGATCTTCCCCCACAAGCCCGTGACCAAGAAGCCCGCGGAAGTCCGTATGGGTTCCGGTAAGGGTGCTCCCGAATACTGGGTAGCCGTCGTCAAGCCCGGCAGAGTGATGTTCGAGATCGACGGCGTCAGCGAAGCCCAGGCCAGAGAGGCCATGAGACTCGCCTCGCACAAACTTCCTGTCAAGTGCAAGTTCGTCTGCAAGGACCAGGAAATCGAACAGGGTGGTGAAGCCTAATGAAGATCGAAAAAATGAGAGAAATGACCGCCACGGAACTGCAGAACGAAGAGCTGAAGCTCAAGAAGGAACTCTTCAACCTGCGCTTCCAGAAGGAGACCGGTCAGCTGGAAAACCCCGTAAAGATCAGAGATCTTAAGAAAGAGATCGCTCGCGTCAAGACCGTTCTCCGCGAGAAGACCCTGAAGAGAGCGGAAGGCTAAAGAAAGGAGGATGTAATTATGGAAGACAGAAACAGAAGAAAAAGCAGAGTTGGCATCGTTGTCAGCGATAAAATGGACAAGACCATCGTGGTCGCTGTAGAAGATTTCGTAAGACATTCCCTTTACGGAAAAGCCGTGAAACGGACCAAGAAATTCAAAGCCCACGACGAGCACAACGAGTGCGGCATCGGCGATAAAGTGCGCATCATGGAGACCAGACCTCTGTCCAAGGACAAGAGATGGCGTCTGGTGAACATCGTCGAGAAGGCGAAATAGCGGAAGGAGGCAACTGAAATGATCCAGCCGGAAAGCAGACTGAGAGTCGCCGACAATTCGGGCGCGAAAGAACTGCTGTGCATCCGCATTCTCGGCGGCACCAGCCGTAAGTATGCGAACATTGGAGATATCATCGTCTGTGCCGTCAAGGACGCCACCCCCGGCGGCGTGGTCAAGAAGGGCGACGTCGTCAAGGCCGTCGTAGTCCGGACCACCCACGGCGCGAGACGCGTGGACGGCAGCTACGTCAAGTTCGATCAGAACGCAGCAGTCATCATCAAAGAAGACAAGAACCCCGTCGGGACCCGTATCTTCGGGCCCGTAGCCAGAGAGCTCAGAGACAAGAACTTCATCAAGATCGTCTCCCTGGCGCCGGAAGTACTGTAGGAGGTGCAGAGCATGAATATCAAAAAAGACGATACGGTGCTCGTGATCAGCGGTAAGGACAAGGGCAAGAAGGGCAAGGTCCTCAAGGCCAACCCCAAGGCCAATACCGTCGTGGTCGAAGGCGTCAACGTCCAGACCAAGCACGCCAAGCAGACCCGGAACTCCGCCGCGGAGATCAAGCACCAGGAAGGTCCCATCCACGTTTCCAACGTGATGTTCTGGGACAAGAACGCCAAAGCTCCCACCCGGATCGGCCACGTCATCCAGGACGGACAGAAAAAACGCGTGTCCAAGAAGAGTGGCCAGGTCATCGATTAAGGAAGGGAGGAAACGGAATTGGCAGCAAGATTAAAAGAAAAATATAAGAGCGAAGTCTATCCCGCCCTGCAGGAGAAGTTCCACTACGAGAACGTCATGGACGTTCCGAAGCTGGAGAAGATCACTGTGAACATGGGTCTGGGCGAAGCCAAGGACAATCCCAAAGTCATGGAAGGCGCGGTCAAGGAGATCGCCATGATCACCGGACAGAGACCCGTGGTCACCAAGGCCAAGAAGTCCATCGCGAACTTCAAGGTCCGCCAGGGCATGGACGTCGGCGCCAAGGTCACCCTCCGCGGCGACAACATGTACGAATTCGCGGACAAGCTCTTCAACATCGCTCTGCCCAGAGTTAGAGACTTCAAGGGCGTCAGCAGAAACTCCTTCGACGGCCGCGGAAACTATTCCATGGGCATCAAGGAGCAGCTGATCTTCCCCGAGATCGTCTATGACCAGGTCGAGATGATCAAGGGCATGAACATCGTATTCACCACGACGGCGAAGACCGACGAAGAAGCCTGCGCGCTTCTGGAGATGCTCGGCATGCCGTTTGCCAAATAAGGAGGGACTGAAGTGGCTAAAACATCTCTCAAGGTTAAACAGCAGAGAAAACCCAAATATGCGACCAGGGCCTACACCAGATGCAAGATCTGCGGACGTCCCCACGCGTATTTGAAGAAATACGGCATCTGCCGTATCTGCTTCCGGGAGCTGGCTTACAAAGGCGAGATCCCCGGTGTCAAGAAAGCCAGCTGGTAGAAGAAGGGAGGACAGTAAAATGACCATGACAGATCCGATCGCGGATATGCTCACCAGAATCCGCAACGCGAATACGGTAGGGCACGCGACTGTTGATATCCCTGCTTCTAAGATGAAGAAGTCCATCGCGGACATTCTGCTGGAGGAAGGCTATATCAAAGGTTACGACTTGATCGAAGACGGCCCGCAGGGCACCATCCGTGTCCAGATGAAATACGGCGCCGACAAGGAAAGAGTCATCAGCGGCATCAAGAAGATCTCCAAGCCCGGCCTGAAGGTCTATGCCAAGAGCAGCGAAGTCCCCAAGGTGCTGGGAGGTCTGGGCATTGCCATCATCTCCACGTCCAAGGGCGTCATCAGCGACAAAGAAGCCAGAAAGTTAGGCGTAGGCGGCGAAGTCATCTGCTACGTCTGGTAACAAGATCAAGGAAAGTAGAGGTAGAAACGATGTCAAGAATCGGAAAATTGCCTGTGACTCTTCCTGCGGGCGTTGAAGTAACAGTCGATGACAATCTTGTTACTGTAAAAGGGCCGAAGGGTCAGCTGCAGGAGAAGATCAGCAACCTGATCAAAGTCGAGATGCAGGACGGCGTTCTGACCGTCAGCAGAGACTCCGACGACAAAGAACACAGAAGTGCGCACGGTCTCAGCCGCACTCTGATCAACAATATGGTGACCGGCGTCAGCAACGGTTTCGAAAAGAAGCTGAGCATCCTGGGCGTTGGCTACAGAGCCGAGAAGAAGGGCAACACCCTCGTCATGGCGCTCGGATATTCCCATCCCATCGAGATGGTGGATCCGGAAGGCATCAGCACCGAAGTGCCCAGCCCCACCGAGATCGTCGTCCGGGGCATCGACAAGGCGCTGGTCGGCAACTACGCCGCGATCATCCGCAGCAAGCGCGCCCCGGAACCCTATAAGGGCAAGGGCATCCGCTACGCCGACGAAGTGGTCCGCACCAAAGAAGGCAAGACCGGTAAGAAATAAAGAAAGGAGTGAAGAAACATGGCAAAAGAAAGTCGCAACGACAAACGTCTGGCCAGACATGCCAGAGTCAGAAAAAACCTTTTCGGCACTCCTGAGAGACCGAGACTCTGCGTATTCAGAAGCAACAGCAACATCTCCGCCCAGATCATCGACGACGTGGCGGGCAAGACGCTGGCTGCAGCCTCCACGCTGGAGAAGGACATCAAGGCTCAGTGCGCGAACGGCGGCAACAAGGAAGCTGCCAAGCTGGTGGGCGAAGCCATCGCCAAGAAGGCCCTGGAGCAGGGCATCGACACCGTCGCGTTCGACAGAGGCGGATTCTTATACCACGGCAGAGTCAAGGAACTGGCGGACGGCGCTCGTGAAGCCGGCCTGAAGTTCTAGAAGGAGGAAGGAAATGCAAGCAAACATCATCGATGCGTCCAAGCTCGACCTGACGGAAACCATCGTCAACATCAGACGTGTCGCCAAGGTCGTTAAGGGCGGCAAGAACTTCCGCTTCAGCGTCACCGTGGTGGTCGGAGACAGAGAGAATTACGTCGGTCTCGGCCAGGGCAAGGCTCAGGAGATCCCCGAAGCCGTGCGCAAGGCCACCGAGGACGCCAAAAAGAACCTGATCTACGTACCCAAGGTCGGCACCACCGTGCCGCACAGAAGCCTGGGCATCTTCGGCGCCGGTCAGGTGCTGATCATGCCGGCAGCCCCCGGTACCGGCGTCATCGCCGGCGGCGCGGTCCGTACCGTGCTCGAGCTGGCGGGCCTGCAGGATGTCCGCGCGAAGTCCATCGGCTCCAACAACGCCGGAAACATGGCCTACGCCACCATCCGCGGCCTGAAGGAGCTCAAGACCGTCGATCAGATGGTCAGACTCCGCGGCAAGACCAAGGAAGAGATCTTAGGATAGGAGGCACGGAAATGGACAAGAAAGTCAAAGTCACGCTGGTCAAGAGCGTCATCGGTGCTTCTCCCTATCAGAGAAAAGTCGTAGAAGCGCTGGGCCTCCGGAAGACCAGTCAGTCTGTGGAGCTTCCCGACACCCCCCAGACCAGAGGCGCTGCCGCCAAGGTCAGCCACCTGGTCAAAGTAGAAGAAATCTAAGCAAGGAGGTGCGTGAACATGAAACTGCATGAACTGAAAGCAGCCGAAGGCGCTACCAAGAACCGCAAAAGAAAAGGCAGAGGCACCGCGACCGGCCAGGGAAAGACCGGCGGCAGAGGCATGAACGGTCAGAACTCCCGCTCCGGCGGAGGCACGAGACTGGGCTTCGAAGGCGGCCAGATGCCCCTGTACAGACGGATCCCCAAGAGAGGATTCACCAACATCTGGAGAGAAGAATGGGCCATCCTCAACGTGGATGCGCTGAACCTCTTCGATGACGGCGCGGAAGTCACCCCCGACATGATGCTCGCCGAAGGTCTCATCAAGGACCGCCTGGCCGGCGTCAAGGTGTTGGGCAGCGGCCTTCTGGAAAAGAAACTGACCGTCAAGGCCAACAAATTCAGCAAGTCTGCCATTGAAAAGATCGAATCTGCCGGAGGAAAGGCCGAGGTGATCTAAGATGGAAATGCTCAGAACAATCGGCCATGCCTGGAAGGTCCCGGAAGTCAGGAAGAAGATCATCTTCACCCTCCTGATGCTCCTGGTCTTCCGCATCGGCAGCAACATTCCCGTCCCCAACATTGACCGGACCATCCTGAGTCAGCTCTTTACCGGCGACATGGGACTGCTGAGCCTCTTCGATCTGTTCTCCGGCGGCTCGTTCCAGAACTTCACCATCTTCGCGCTGGGCATCACGCCGTACATCACGGCGTCGATCATCCTCCAGCTGCTGACCATCGCCATCCCCAGGCTCGAAGAGCTGGCCAGAGAAGGCGAGGAAGGCCGCAAGAAGATGGCGCAATACACCCGTTATCTCACCGTGTTCCTGGGTCTGATCCAGGCCATCGGCATGACAGTCGGCCTCTTCCGCAACGCGCTGGTCAGCTTCGACTTCTGGAACGTTGCGCTGGTCGTCCTGGTCCTGACCGCAGGCACGGCTTTCCTGATGTGGCTGGGCGAACTGATCAATGAGAACGGCGTCGGCAACGGCATCTCTCTCCTGATCTTCGGCGGCATCATCTGCAGAGCGCCCGCCGCGGTCCACCGGACCATCCTGGCCTATCAGGCCGGCGAGGTCGGCATGATGACCATCATCCTCTTCGTCATCTTTGCCCTCGCCGTCGTCGTGGGGATCGTCATCTTCCAGCAGGGACAGAGACGCATTCCCGTACAGTATGCCAAGCGCGTGGTCGGCCGTAAGATGTACGGCGGCCAGAGCACCCACATCCCCATGCGCACCAACCAGGCGGGCGTCATCCCTGTCATCTTCGCCCTCTCCCTGCTGCAGTTCCCGCTGACCATCACCTACTTCGTGCCGAACAGCGGATTTGCGGCCTGGTGCACCAAATGGCTCTCCCCCGCCGGCAACCCCGGCGTCTGGGTCTACGCCATCCTGAACATCGTGCTCATCATCTTCTTCACCTACTTCTACACGGCTCTGGTCTTCAATCCCCAGAACGTGTCGGACAACATGAAGAACAACGGCGGCTTCATCCCCGGCATCCGTCCGGGCAAGCCCACCACCGATTACCTGCAGAAGGTCATGACGCGCATCACCTTCGCGGGCGCCATCTTCCTGGCCATCGTGGCGACCATCCCGACCATCATCCAGCAGTTCACCGCTCTGGACCTCCGGTTCGGCGGCACCTCTCTGCTGATCGTCGTCGGCGTCGCGCTGGAAACCATGAAGCAGATCGAGCAGCAGCTCATCATGAGAAACTATTCAGGATTCCTGAAATAAAAGGAGGGGTCAGATATGAAACTGGTATTGTTAGGGCCTCCGGGTGCCGGCAAGGGCACGCAGGCGGTCAAGATCGCAGAGAAATATCAGATCCCCCACATCTCCACCGGAGACATCTTCCGCGCCAACGTCAAGCAGGGCACCCCGCTGGGCGTGAAGGCCAAGGCCTACATGGACAAGGGAGAACTGGTCCCCGACGAACTGGTCGTCGCGCTGGTGGAGGATCGTCTGGGCCAGCCGGACTGCAAGGATGGATTCCTTCTGGACGGCTTTCCCCGCACCGTCTTTCAGGCGGAGAAGCTCGACGCTTATCTGAAGGGCAGAAACGACGCCCTGACCGCGGTCATCGACCTGCGCGTGGACGAGAGCGAGCTCATGGACCGCATGATCGGCAGAAGAGTCTGCCGCGTCTGCGGAGCCCCTTATCACATCACCAACATGCCGCCGAAGCAGGAGGGCGTTTGCGACCTCTGCGGCGGCGAGGTCTACCAGCGCGCGGACGACACCGAAGAGACGGTGAAGAACCGCTTCGCGGTCTACAAAGAGCAGACCATGCCGCTGGTGGATTACTACGAGAGATCCGGCGCGCTCATGCCCGTCCCGGGCAGCGGCGGACCGGAGAAGGTCTTCGAGACCATCGTAGCGGATCTGAGTGCGAAGAGATAGCATGATCATTCTCAAATCGCATGAGGAAATCGCGCTGATGCGGGAAGCCGGGAAATGCACCGCCTTCATCCTGGAGGCGCTGCAGGACCGGATCCGGCCGGGGATCAGCACCCTGGACATCGATCGCTTCGTCGAGAAGACGATCAAAGACCACGGGATGCTGCCGGCCTTCAAGGGATACAACGGCTATCCCGCCAGCGTCTGCACTTCCGTGAACCAGCAAGTGGTGCACGGGATCCCTTCCGCCCGGTGTATCCTGAAGGAAGGGGATATCGTCAGCATAGACGTAGGTACCATCTATCGCAGCTATTACAGCGACGCGGCGCGGACCTATCCGGTGGGGGAGATCTCCCCGGAAGCGGCCCGTCTCATCGCGGCAGCAAAGGAAAGCTTCTTCAAGGGCCTGCAGTTCTGCAGGCAGGGCTACCGTCTCTCGGACGTCTCCGCGGCCATCCAGTCCCACGTGGAAGGGGAAGGCTTCTCGGTGGTCCGGGAGTTCGTGGGGCACGGCATCGGCAGAAAGATGCACGAAGAGCCGCAGATCCCCAACTACGGCAGAGCGGGCCGGGGCCCGAAGCTGGCCCCCGGCATGGTCCTCGCCATCGAGCCCATGATCAACGCCGGCGACTGGCCGGTGGAGGTCCTGGACGATGACTGGACGGTCGAGACCCGCGACGGATCGCTTTCGGCGCACTACGAAAACACCGTGGTGATCACCGAGGGCGAACCGGAGCTCCTGACCATATAGGAGGCGGCGCCATGAAAGACGCAAGCAGCCTGCAGGCCGGCCAGCTGGTCTACTCCCGCGCCGGACGCGACAAGGGAAAGCCCTATCTCGTCCTGGCAAGAGCCGGTGAAACAGAAGTCTGGATCGTCGACGGCGCTGCGCGGCGCGTGGAGGCCCCAAAGAAGAAGAACGTCAAGCATCTGCAGCCCAGTCACATCGTCTGCGGCGCCATGCAGAACGAGATGCGTTCCGGCAAGCTGCCTCAGAACGGCGGCATCCGTCTCTTTCTGAAACCCTATGAAAAGCCGTGCGCTTGTAACAGCGCCTGCCCCTGCGGGGCATAAGGAGGTGCGCCAGTTGGCGAAAAAAGACGTCATAGAAGTGTTCGGTGTAGTGGAGGAATCCCTGCCCAACGCCATGTTCAACGTGAAACTGGAAAACGGCTACGTTGTGCTGGCCCATATCTCCGGAAAGATCCGAATGAACTTCATTCGCATCCTGCCCGGCGATCGCGTGAAAGTAGAACTTTCCCCATACGACCTGTCACGCGGCAGGATCACCTGGAGAGACAAATAGGAGGAGGAATTAAACATGAAGATCAGAGCCTCGGTGAAACCCATCTGTGAAAAGTGCAAGGTCATCAAGCGCCATGGCAAGGTCATGGTCATCTGCGAGAACCCCAAGCACAAGCAGACCCAGGGCTGATTCCAGCCCTGCGCATGAACCGTTCCTAAAGGTGCGGCTGTGCTCTCCCGTTGCGAAACGGCAGGGCGACCGGCGGGGCGTTCAGTCATATAGCATTTATCAGACTTAACTCTTTGAACCTATAATCATGAAAGGAAGGTACAAAGCATGGCTCGTATAGCCGGTGTCGACTTACCCAGAGAAAAACGGGTGGAGATCGGTCTGACCTACATCTATGGGATCGGCCGGACCACTTCCAACAAGATCCTCGCGGAAGCCGGTGTCAACCCGGACACCCGCGTGAAAGACCTCTCCGAAGATGAGGTCGGTGCGATCAGAAAGATCATCGATTCCGAATACGTCGTGGAAGGCGATCTGAGAAGAGAAGTTTCCATGAACATCAAGCGGCTGATGGAGATCGGCTGCTACAGAGGCATCCGTCACAGAAGAGGCCTGCCGGTCCGCGGTCAGAAGACGAAGACCAACGCCCGCACCAGAAAGGGTCCCAAGAAGACGGTCGGCAGAAAGAAGAAAGCCGGTAAGTAAAGGAGGTTTGGAGAAATGGCAGCAAAACAGCAAGTCAAGAAAGCCGTTCGCAAAAAGAGAAGAGAACGGAAAAATATTGAACGTGGTCAGGCCCATATCCAGTCCACCTTTAATAATACTTTAGTCACCCTGACCGACATGGACGGCAACGCCCTGTCCTGGTCCAGCGCAGGCTCTCTCGGATTCAAGGGCTCCAGAAAGTCCACTCCCTTTGCCGCCCAGATGGCTGCGGAAGAAGCAGCGAAGGGCGCCATCGAGCACGGACTGAAGACCGTCGAGGTCTATGTCAAGGGCCCCGGTTCCGGACGGGAAGCGGCCATCCGTGCACTGCAGGGCGCAGGCCTTGAGATCACCATGATCAAGGACATCACCCCCATCCCGCACAACGGCTGCCGTCCCCCCAAGAGAAGAAGAGTTTGATGGAAGGAAGGTGACGGAAAATGGCAAGATATACAGGTGCTTCCTGCCGTTTGTGCAGAAGAGAAGGCCAGAAGCTGTTCCTGAAGGGCGATCGCTGCTACAGCAGCAAGTGCGCCATGGAGAAGAGATCCTACGCGCCCGGACAGCATGGTCAGGACAGAAGAGGCAAGACCTCCGAATACGGTCTGCAGCTCAGAGAGAAGCAGAAGGCTAAGCGCTTCTACGGTCTGCAGGAGACCCAGTTCAGAAACTATTTCGATAAGGCTTCCAAGAAGAAGGGCGTCACCGGTGAAAACCTGCTGATCATGCTCGAGACCAGACTGGACAACGCGGTCTTCCGCATGGGCTTCGCCTCTTCCAGAAAAGAAGCCAGACAGCTGGTCCGCCACGGTCACTTCACCGTGAACGGCGCCAAGCAGAACATCCCCTCCTTCACCGTGGCGGCGGGCGATGTGATCAAAGTAAAAGAGAAGAGCACTTCCTCTCCCAAGTTCAAGGAGATCAAAGAGCTGGCCATCACCACGCCTTCCTGGATCTCCGTGGACGTAGAAAAGCTGGAAGGAAAGATCCTGGCTCTGCCCAGAAGAGAGGACATCGATACTCCCGTCGCGGAGCACCTCATCGTCGAGCTCTACTCCAAGTAATCGCTTTTTTCTAAGCAGCAACTCGTTTGTTCGGAAAAGGAGGATTATTGCATGGTAGAAATTGAAAAGCCGACCATTGAGTGTTTTATGTCCGAAGATACCCCCAACTACGGCAGGTTCGTAGTGGAGCCCCTGGAGAGAGGCTACGGCACCACGCTGGGCAACAGCCTGCGCCGCATCCTGCTTTCCTCCCTGCCGGGCGCTGCGGTCACTTCCGTCAAGATCGACGGCGTGCTGCATGAGTTTTCCACCATCCCCGGCGTCAAGGAAGACGTGACGGAGATCATCCTGAACCTCAAGAAGCTGGCCATCCGCCTCAACGGCGAGAGCAGCAAGCTGGTCTTCATCAACGCGGAAGGCCCCAAAGAGGTGACGGCCAAAGACATCATCACCGACAGCGGCATGGAGATCTTCAATCCGGATCTGCACATCGCCACGCTGGACGAAAAAGCCCGCCTGGTGATGGAGATCAACGTCGCCCGCGGCAGAGGCTACGTCCCCGCGGAGATGAACAAGACGGAAAACACGCCCATCGGCGTCATTCCTGTCGACTCCATCTACACGCCGGTCCGCAAGGTCAACTTCACTGTGGAGAACACCCGCGTCGGTCAGGTGACAGACTTCGACAAGCTGATCCTGGAGATCTGGACGGACGGCAGCATCGATCCGGACGAAGGCGTCTCCATCGGCGCCAAGATCATGCAGGAGCATCTGAAACTCTTCATCGATCTGAAGGAGAGCACGAACGGCACCAACATCCTGATCGAGCCGGTAACGGATCCGACCGAGACCAAGCTTCTGATGACCATCGAGGAGCTGGAGCTTTCGGTCCGCTCCTACAACTGCCTCAAGCGGGCGGGGATCAACACTGTGGAGGAGCTCATCCACCACAGCGAAGAGGACATGATGAAAGTCCGGAACCTGGGCAAGAAGTCTCTGGACGAAGTGAAGAACAAGCTGGAAGAATTGGGTTTGCGGCTGAAGCCCAGTGAAGAATAAGAGAGGAGGAGCATACAATGCCGGGTTACAGAAAATTAGGCGTTACATCTGCTCATAGACAATTGATGCTCAGAAACCTGGTCACCGACCTTCTGAGAGAGGGTCGGATCACCACCACGGTCACCAGAGCGAAAGAGACCAGACGCATGGCCGAAAAGATGATCACGCTGGGCAAGCGCGGCGATCTGCATGCCAGACGCCAGGCCCTGAGCTACATCACCGACGAAGACGTCGTTTCCAAGCTCTTCGCCGAGATCGGCCCCAAATATAAGGAGCGCAACGGCGGCTACACCCGCATCCTGAAGCTGGGTCCCCGCCAGGGCGACAACGCGGAACTGGCCTTCCTGGAGCTGGTATAAGCCTTCATGAAGATCGTTCTGATCTATCTGCTGATCATCAACGCGGCGTCCCTGCTCGTGATGGTGATCGACAAGGGTCTGGCGAAGAAGGGCAGCTTCCGCGTGCCGGAGAGCAGTCTCTTCATGCTGGCCATCCTGGGCGGCAGCGTCGGCAGCATCGTCGGCATGTATCTCGTCCGGCACAAGACGAAGCACGTGAGCTTCACGCTCGGAATGCCGCTGATCCTGCTGGCCCAAATGATCCTGATCTACTTTTTATTCCTGCGCAAGTAGGACGGAAAGCGCCTCGTCACCGGGGCGCTTTTGTTGTACAATGAGTTGTACAATGAAAAGAAATACACGAAGCGGAGAAGCGATGAACTGGAACCGGGAACAGACAGAAGCCATAGAACTGCGCGGCAAGGACCTTCTGGTCTCTGCGGCGGCCGGGAGCGGCAAGACGGCCGTGCTGGTGGAGCGGATCAAGGAGATCATCCGGCGGGGAGAAGCCGCGCCGGAAGAGCTGCTCGTGCTGACCTTTACGGAGGCCGCCGCCTCGGAGATGCGCGCGAAGATCATCGACGCGCTGCCGGAGCAGGCCGCGCGGATCCATAAGGCGCAGATCAGCACCTTCCACGCCTTCGCCATGGAGATCATCCGGAACTTCTTCCCGCTGATCGACGCGGATCCGAGCTTTCGGGTCTGCGATGAGGAGATGGGGAAGCTGCTGGGCGACGAGGCCATGGACGAGCTCTTCGAAGCGCTCTTTGAAGAGGAAGACCCGGACCTCCACGCGCTGCTGCGCAAATACTGCGGCAGCAGAGACAAGAAAAAGCTGCGCGATATGATCGAGGCCTGCTATCGCTTTACGCGCTCCGTGCCGGAGCCGGAGGAGTGGCTGGAGGAGCATTGCGCGGAGCTGGAAGACGGCGCCGCGGGCTCCTTTTTCCGCGGACGGCTCTTTTCGATGCTGCTGGAAGAATGCGTCCGCGTCACCGAGCAGGCGCTCCGCTGCAATGAGGAGATCGCGCTGCTCCTGGACGCGGCCGCCCTGCCGGGGCTGGCGGGGAAGAACGCGACCGACGGAGCCGTGCTGCGGCAGATCCTGGCGATGGAGAAAGCGCTCCGGGCGGAGCTCGGCGCGGAAGAGGCCGAAGAAGAGGCTTTATCGCGCCGCTGGGAGGCGCTGCGGGCCGCGGCGGCCGCTGGGTCCATGGCCCGCTTCCAGGCCTCTGCAGCCGAAAAAGAGGCTTATCAGGCGTGCAAGGAAGAGCTGGCCCCGCTGCGCGATCGGGAGAAGGCCCTCTTCGAAACGGAGCTCAAAAAACGCCTGTTGCGCCGTTCGGCGGAAGAACTCCGGGAGGAGCTGCGCGAGGAAGCCTGCGCGGCCCGTCAGCTCAGCCGCCTGGTCCTTCGGTATGAAAGGCTCTTCACGGAGAAGAAGCGGGAGAAGGGCCTGCTGGATTTCAGCGATCTGGAGCACTGCGCCCTGCGGATCCTGAAGCACGAGGAGGCGGCGGAGGCATACCGCAGCCGCTTCCGCTTCATCTTCGTCGACGAGTATCAGGACAGCAACACGGTCCAGGAGAGCTTTCTCACGCGGATCGCCCGGGGCGGCAACGTCTTCATGGTGGGCGACGTCAAGCAGAGCATCTATCGCTTTCGCCAGGCGGAGCCGGAGCTCTTTCTGGAAAAGTACGAAGCCTACGGCAGGGCGGACGCGGCAGCGCGCTGCAAACGCATCGACCTGAACGCGAACTACCGCTGCAAGGGGCCGGTGATCCGCGCCGTCAACCGCTGCTTTTCCGAGATCATGCACGCGGCGCTCTCCGGCATGGACTACGACGAAGCGGCCGCGCTGAAACAGGGCCTGCCCGACCAGGGCGCGGCCGAATACGACGCGGAGCTGCATCTGCTCTCGCAGGAACGCGGCGAAGAGGAGGACGAAGCGCTGCAGGCGCTGCTGCAGACAGAGGCGGAAGCCCGCCTGGCGGCGGAGCTGCTGGCGGAGGCGCACGGCAGTCCCATCTTCGACGTGAAGCAGGGGCGGGAACGGCCGCTGGAATACGGAGACATGGCGCTGCTCCTGCGCAGCACGAAGAACCGGGCGGATCTGTACTGTCAGGCGCTGCAGGAGCGCGGCATCCCGGCCTGCGCGGAGGGTGGAGAAAGCCTCTTCGATACCCTGGAGGTCTCCGTGTTTCTGGACCTGCTGCGCATTTTGGACAACAGCGCGCAGGACCTGCCGCTCCTCAGCGTGCTGCGCTCTCCCATCTTCGGCTTCTCCGTGCCGGAGCTGGCCGCGGTGCGCGCGCTGCATCCGGACGGTCCCTACGCGCAGGCCTTCGCGTCCTGCGCCGCCGGAACAGAAGAAGAAGAGCTCTCCCGGAAATGCGCCGCGGCCGCGCAGACGCTGGAACGCTGGCGCCTCCGCAAGGACTTCCTGCCCCTGGGCGATCTGGTCTGGGAGCTGCTGCAGGAAAGCGCGTATTACAGCTATGCGGGCAGCCTGCCGGGCGGCGAGCTGCGCAGGGCGAACCTGCGGCTCCTGGCGGAACGGGCGGCCGCGTACGGCGAGAGCCGCGCGGAGGGCCTCTACGGCTTCATCCGCTACGTGGAGGCCATGCAGAAGCGCAAACAGAACATTCCCCAGGCGAAGCTGCTGGCGGAGGGGGAGAACGTCGTGCGCGTCATGACCATCCACAAGTCCAAGGGCCTCGAGTTCCCGCTGGTGCTGATCGCAGGCCTCGGCGGAAGACTGCGGCACAGCGGAGACATGCAGGACCTGCTCCTGCATCGGCAGATCGGCATGGGCCTGCGCCTGCAGGACCCGAAAAAACGCAGCAGGCGGAGCAGCTTCGTGCAGTGGCTGATCCGGGCGCAGGAGGACCGAGACTGCATCGCGGAGGAGATCCGCGTGCTCTACGTGGCCATGACCCGCGCGAAGGATCGCCTCATCCTCCTGGGCAGCCGCAAGTGCAAAGACGGCGTCTATGCCGGGCCGAACTTCATGAGCGGCTACGAAGAACAGGCCGCCAGCTTTCTCGATCTGCT
>JAEEGL016920895.1_pt1 | contig 18920 bp, 16 predicted proteins | sample 9134231 | NCBI WGS metagenome assembly JAEEGL01 (sample SAMN16246548, study PRJNA631951) | gut metagenome | biome: gut microbiome; feature: rumen; material: fiber-attached | host: Bos | place: Iran: Karaj | collected 2018-10 | reverse complement strand
CTACACGATAGGTAGTAGTAGGCACAGTGGTGGCGTCAAACTCACGGATGTACTTGTGTCCGCTAGGACTGAAATTGTTGCCTTGATACTTGTGCAGTCCGAGGTTGAACTCGGCTCCATGCTGGGTAACCGTACAGTCGAGCGATGACAAGAGCACATGGGTCTCATCATCCAACTCAGGTACGGGAACTACCAGCAATCCGTGGTACTTACGCGTGTTGCAGTCTACAAGCGTAGAGCTGCTATATGCGCCCGAACGGTTTGTTCGGAGGAACTCACGGCGGAGACTCTCCTGCAGGTTAGTCATCACGGCTTTTTCTAATCGTAGATAGCTCATAGTTCCTGTCTAAAGGTATTTATTATTAGTGAATATCAATTTGATTTTCCAAAGGTAGTAATTTTTCCGCAATGTGCAACTATTTGCACGGGATATTTAACAATTATTGATACTTCAACAAATAAGGCGTGCAATTGTTGCGCGCCTTAATTCTTATCCTGGTATCAAAAAATTTACAACTTCTTGTTCCACATTTATACGGTAGCTTCCCACGGGTGTTTTCATCATTCGTCCGTCTATCCCCACGATGGCTTTTTTGGCATATTCCACCTCAACCTCTCTGGTGCGATACGGGTGCACACTGCGATGGTTAAGGAATCGTCCTGCCACCAGCAGCCACAATCCCTCTATCAGCTGCACCACCTCAGGGTGATACACCACGCTCACATCCAGCATACCATTGTATGGCACAGCATTAGGAGTCTGTCCGTAACCTGGACCAGAACCTATGCACACGGTCATCACCTTGCGGTCGATAACGTCGCTGTTTATTTTCAGCTTCATTTTGTATTCCATACGGTGGAACAGCATCACAAACACCGATACAATAAACGACAGCGTGTGCGAACCAAACAGGCTGCGAGTCTGTCGGCGCAGGTTCATTATGTCGGCAGTCAGTCCGATGTTGATGCAGTTCAGGAAGTAGCGATGACACTTGTCGCCCTGCTTGTTGGTATAGCGTATACAGCCCAGGTCTATCTTGCGTATACGGCGCTGTATCAGCCAGTCGATGGTCTGCTCTACGTCGTCACCGTCAAGATCCCAGAACTTGGCAAAATCGTTCAGCACGCCATTGGGCATCACTCCCAGCGCTATCTCGTCGCGCACCGATTTCTCCTCCATCATCAGGCAGTTCACAGCGTCGTTCAGAGCCGAGTCGCCACCTACTATCACAATGGTCTTGTAGCCATTCTGAATCATCATTTTCACCAGTCGTTCCACACTCTCTGCCGTCTCGCTCTGTACAAAGTCGTACATCACGTTGCGCTCGTCCAGAGCCTTCTGAATCTTCTCCCAACGCTTGCGTGGGTTGGACAGGAAACTTGTCTTCGGGCAATACAGTATGCCCCATCTTGAACTTTCTACTGCCATCGGTATATATTAAACATTAAAGATTAAACATTGAGCTTTATGATTTTATCAACTTTCTCATCCATCGGGAGTGTGGCGTCTATCCAGTGGATAGTAAAGCCTCTTCGCTCCATTCCGCGGAACCATGTCATCTGGCGCTTGGCAAACTGATGTATTGCTATCTCCAGACGTTTGAACATCTCATCAAAAGTGAGCTGTCCTGTAATATATTCTGTCAAGAATTTATACTCTAATCCGTAGTAAATCAAGTCTTCGGGTGCAATTCCTTCGTCGAGAAGTTTTCGCACTTCGTCGACCATGCCTTCATCCAGTCTGGTCTTCAGCCTTCTAGTGATTTTTTCGCGACGCAAATCGCGGTCGATGTCTATGCCGATGATGAGCGAATCTACAGGCGGCAGTTCGCGTCGTGGCACAGGATTTTCGAGATTATACGTCTCTATTTCTATCGCACGGATGGCACGCTGACACGAGTCCACATCGGTGGTGTTGTGCATGTTAGATCCTGTGCGCTGTTTCAGTTCGGCCAACATTGTGGTCAACTCTGCCAGCGACTTGCCCTCCAAACTATCGCGCAGTTCCTGATTCTGCGGCACGGGCGACAGTTTGTAGCCCTTCAACACAGCCTCGATATACAGGCCTGTACCACCACACAGTATGGGTACAGCTCCCCTACTCTCAATGTCCTGATAGGCATCAAAAAAGTCCTGCTGATATTGAAACAGATTGTACTTCGTGCCTGGTTCGCAGATGTCGATCAGGTGGTAGGGAATGTTTAATGTTTCATGATTAATGTTTAATGTATAATCAGCGAGGTCCTTACCCGTACCTATATCCATGCGTCGATATACCTGGCGCGAGTCGGCCGAGATTATTTCTCCTCCTATCTTTGCGGCCAGGTGAGCGGCTACGGGCGTTTTGCCCGAAGCCGTTGGCCCTAATATCGTTATCATTTTCTTCATCTGCTATACCTATATATTATATATTAGCGCGCGAGGCGAAACCACTCTTCAGGTCGTCAACCGTCAGTTCGGTCAGTTTGTCCTTATCCAGATTGCTCTCGCCAGCCAGTCGGTTGGCCTGTGCCTGAATACTCTTCTCGAACACATTGCGTGCATATCGGGCGTTACCAAAGTTGCGGTCCTTGTGAGCCACAGCATACTCGAAACACTCCTTCAGATATTCCTCGGCATCCTTACCTAGCGTGTACTGATTCTTCTTCATGTACATCTTGAATATATCAGCAAGCTCACCGCTAGAGTAGTCGGGGAAATCGATGTAACGGTTGAATCGCGACTGCAGTCCCGGATTAGAGTCGATGAATCGCTGCATCTCGTTCTTATATCCAGCCACGATTACAACCAGCCGGTCGCGATAGTCCTCCATACGCTTCAGTATGGTCGAGATAGCCTCCTGACCGTAGTCGTTGCCAGCCCCACCCTCGGGCACCAACGAGTAGGCCTCGTCGATAAACAGCACTCCGTCCAGAGCCTTAGCGATTACACTATCAGTCTTCGGACCAGTCTGACCTACGTACTGACCGCACAGTCCGGCACGATCTGTCTCTACGGTATGTCCCTTCTTCAGCACACCCAGATCTTTATATATACGGCCCACGATACGTGCCACAGTGGTCTTACCCGTACCAGGCGATCCGTAGAACACCAGGTGATAGCTCACCTTTGCCGTCTTCAGCCCCTTTGCCTCGCGCTCCTTCTGCAGCTTCACAAAGTTGGCCAACGAGCGTACCTCGGTCTTCACGTTTCCCAATCCTATCAGGTCGTCCAGTTCCTGATATGGGTCGCCCTCCAGTGGTTCGTTCACTATCACGCTGTCCTTCTTTTCCACCTGTTCGGTCTTGACTGTAGCCTTGTCATCATCCTTCTTGTCGTCGTCATCGTCAAACAGTGCGATGATGATGCAAAGCAGGAAGAATCCGATGGTCATACAACCACAGCCCTTACATACCTTATTAAATAACTCTTTCCAATCCATATATTCCATCTTCTGTTATTCGTTAATGTCCTGCCACCAAATAGCGAAATTACTATCCTTTGGCAGTGCATCCAGCCACTTCTGTCCAGCCTCGATATTGATAGCCTTTCCATCCAGTGTGCAACCATCCAGCTCGCCATAAACCTCGTGCTTGGTAAACTTATGCACCACCTTACTGTTGCGTATCTCGTATACAGTAGTAAAGGTTGATGGGTTGCCGTCATCGCTCGTAACCATCAGATATCCGGGGCTATTGTTGCCGCTGTAGTCGAAACGGAACTCCACCTTATGGTCGGCTCCCTCACTAGCTATCAGTCCCCACTTTCCGTTGATACGGTTGAAGAATGCTCCGTGTTTGTCGTCGGCCGAACGTATCCACAGCTCATCATTGTTGTCGGTATCGATGTCGAGCCAGCGGAACTTAGCAAACTTAGCACCCTTATGTGCACTTGGATTATCGGCTACATATAGTTTCATCACCTCAGCTATATCCTTCTTCCATAGTGGTGCGTTCTCGTCCACCATGACGTGGTACACCTCGTAGCGCTCGCGAGTCATCTTGCCTTCGCGAATGTAGAACATACCAGTGGTGATGCTCTCGGGTGCACCCTCTATGTATGCGATTTCGATGGCATCGTCGGGAGCCTCAAACAGCGTTATCTGGCAACCGTAGTACTCGCCATCGTCGTCGGCATGCCATGTGCTCATGCCCTCGTAGATATAACCCTCTACAGGGAACGAGTACACCTTATCGCCAGCCATCACAACCTCCAGAGCCAGACACTTGTCAACCTTCTGTCCAAACTCCTTCTCAGTCTTGTACTTGCCCTTGAACTGCAGGATACCATAGCTGTACTTGTTGCCCTGCGCCAGCAGCTGCGACTTTGCAGTCTTCATCTTGTATTCGCCCTCAAGCTGTTTGATTACGTTTGCAGGCAGAGGTTTTACGTTCTGCAGTCTGCGCATGTCTATCAGCTTGCGCGATGCCAGATACTCGTCGGTCACCGCTACGTAGAATCCGCTCATATTGCGGGCATTAAATTTCTTGTCGGTAAACTCGTACTTCAGTCCGGCTGCAGGGATACCCTCACGACCGTGAATCTCGCCATACGATGCATCTTTGCCGTCAGGATCCTTCAGCACCTCGGCAGTGTACTTTATGCCAAGACACTTATTGTTTTCGCCCAGCAACTTGGTGTACGATGCACGATTGCGGCGGAACCCGTCCTGAAGCATCCAGCTGTTCATCATCTCGTCGAAGTATTCAGCATTGTCCTGAGTCTTCTTCAGCTCTGCGATGTTAGCCCAGTAATGCATCTGCATGTTCTTGCCATCCTGCATCCAGATGAACATGGGGCGTGGAGTGGTGTCAGCCTGTTCGCCTATCAGTGAGTCGACGGCTATCGAGTCGCTGTCGCTTCCGTCGCCAGGGGCTGTCTTACCCTTATTGGTGCAGGCCATCATCACTGCGGCCATGCCTATTGCTATGATTGCTAATTTCTTCATTGTTCCTAGGTTTTATTGTTGATCAGGTCCTATTTTACGTGCCTCGATACTACTATCGAGGGGATTATCCACAAACTTGGTCTTCGGACCGGTCTGCTTGCAGTTGTCCAGCTTGCCCAGATGCTCCTTGGGGTGATATATCTTACATCCGTTGAGCACAAACAGGGTGTCGAAGTTAAAAAGGTCGGCATCGCCCCAGTTGGCAAATATGCGGCAGTCCTCAAACTTCACGCCATTGCAACCCCAACCCTCTATCAGCGTGTACTCGCGATTGTTGAAGAAGTCGCAATGCTCAAACGCTGTCAGTGTGCACTTGTTCAACTGCATTATGCCGTAGGTGCAGTCGTGAATATTAGAGTTTATAAGTTTAAAGTCATAGGTCTCCCACAGATCCAGTCCGTAGGTACCGCAGCCATACAGGTCGCAGTTCTTCACGGTGAGATGGCTGGCCACATTGGCGCCAATCACACCACCTGAGCAGAATCCGCCCTCGGTGTGTCCCATTGTCAGATTCTCAATCACGATGTTCGAGCAGTTCACAAAGCGGAACACGAATGCGTAGCGCGGATCCACCTCTACACTCGAGTGTCCTGCACCCTTGATGGTGAGATTCTTCATGTTTACCAACACCAGCTGCTGTCCGTCGCTTTCGCTCTCGCTCACGATGATGGGCTCCATGCCCTGGATATCCATCGGGTCTACACACCAGCGACGGTTCTTATAGCCGCGGAACAGAGCCTCGGTCTCCAGTACTCTCGACAGGTTGAGATGAGCGTTCTCCTCGATTACGATAGTGCGGTCGTTGCCCAGCGCTTTCAGCAGGTCGAGCTCGCTCGATACGGTGTATACCATCACGCCGTCGATCTCGTCAGGTCCGCGTCCGTCATCGGCCAGTCCGCCAGGGAAGTCGCTCTCCTGACCGTCAACCAGCTCGCGCAGGTCCTTGGTGTACTCAGCGCTGGTGTAGTCCACGTAGCCACGCTCGTCGTCGGGCACCTGTTCCTCGCTGCGGATGAGCTGCAGATTGGTCTCCTCGATGATGCTCAGACGTATCTGCGAATTGCTCTCCACAGGGCGATACCAAGCCTTCTGGCTGAAGTAGTCCTGCAGGTCCTTAGCCTGGAACTTCCATCCGTGACGTGCCAGAATCTCGTTGCGCATCAGTCGCAGTTCGTCTTTCGAGAAATGGCTCAGATAGGTGGTGTTCATCAGCCAGTTGGCCAGCATATCGCTCACTGCCTCCTGCTCTGCCTTTACCTCCTGTTCTACGCATCGCTGCACGTTGTCGGGAGTCATCACCAGTATATGACTGGCGTCCTTATTCTTCTTACGCACAGCCAGGAAGGTCATACCCTCCTTGTTCACCAGCTGCACCTTGTCGCCCATGATGCCACGCACTGGCATATAGTCGTCAGGATTCTCCTTGGTCAGATAATAAGTACCGGCAACCTCACCCTTCGAGAGCGAGAACTTATAGCGGCCGTCCTGGGCCGTCACGCCACGCATTACCACGTCGCCATCCTTATCCACGGTGGCGGTATACAGCACCGAACCGTCCCACCACTTGGTTGCGTTTTTCACAACCTGTGCCCGTACGCCGGTCAAGGCGCACAGGCACATCATTGCGAATATTACTATCTTTTTCATACTGCAGGTACTTCGTTCTTGGCTTTAGCCTTTGCGGCCAGTTCCTTCAACTTATCCTTGCCCTTGAATGCGAATACCCATACCAGGAATCCGGCAAGTGCCAACAGAGCGATACCCAGCAACGGGCGATAGAACAGCCATGCCAGAGCGATGACGATAAGGCTCCATACCACACCGATCACGGTGCAAACGATACCAACGCCCCATCCGAAGATGCCAGCGATGAATGGAACCACCTTGAGAATCATCTCGATAAATCCGAAGATACCCTTCAGTCCGCCGATTACCATCAGACAGCCGATCAGACGCAGGAACCAAGTAAACATGGTGTTGGCATCCTTGTCGGCATCTACTATCTCGTCGCCACTCTTCTTACCCATTCTCAGGGTCTGATAGCGCTTACCGTTCTTGGCTTTGTAAGGCTTAAATGTATCGCCGTCGACCACAGCCATCACTGTAACCTTGGCAGGTACCACCTTCTCGAATGTCACACGAACATCACCCACCTCAGGACTTCCGGGCACACGTCCGAAGTACAGCACGTTGCCAGCCTGGTGTACATACTCCAGGTCCTTCTTGTTCTGGGCAGCCTCCATAGCCTTTGCTATACTATCGTTTACAGCCTGGAGAGAGTCCAGCTGTGCCTTTACAGAGTCGGGCAGCATAGCACGAACCGAATCGGGGATGGATGTTGGTTGTTGGGTGTTAGGTGTTGGCTGCTGGGTGGCAGGTTTCTGCACACCATAGAAACGCTCGTAGGCAGTCTTGGTGGTGGCATCAAACTGCTTCAGCATATCCTCGGCGATGGCCAGATCCATAGCCTCTCGCGAAGAAATGCTGTGAATCAAGCTCTCGTTCAACTTATACGCGCCAAACGACACGTTCTCAGCATACTGCTGGTCGTCCTCGATGGTGGTCAGCACCATATTCTTGTTCTGATAAGCAGGATCCTTAAACTCGCTCGACTGAACGGGACTGCTCACCCACGACTTGGTGTAAGTATACTCTCTTGTAACCTCTTCCGAACCGCCAAGTTTGTCCTTCTTAGTCTCCTTTACGTGCTCCACCCACTGATAGTACTCGGTGGTGCGCTTCAGGCTGATGGCTTTAGCTCCTACTCCAAAATCCTTGTCTACCAGAGAGTCTTCGGTGGTGGCCATTGCTGTTCCGCAAATCAGCTCACCCTCAAGCGATGCATCCTTCTTGTTAGGATTCTCCATCTCAACGTAGTTCTTCCCGACCTCGTTGAGCATGTCTTCGGTTTTCACGGCGCGACCTTCGTTCCACCACAACAGTGCGGTACCTGCACAGAACAGTAAGAGTCCTGTACCAATCGCTTTGAACGAGTTGCCTACTCGGGTTCCATAACCCGTGGTTGATGTTTCTGAATAAGCCATAATGTCTTAAGATTTAATTGATATTGATTGTTATTGATAAAAAAATTTATTTCTCGGTTAGTCTCGTCACTCCCTTATAGTTCACGTGGCCCTGATGCTGCAGGTAGTCTATAGTCAGCTCGGGTGTCACACGGCCCAAGCCAGTGCCTGGGTCCTTGCGGTTGGTAGGACTGATGGCCACTGTGTAGCTGTTCGACACCACACGATAGGTCTTCTTCAGGTTCAGTTTCTTGCCGTCCAGGTCAAGCAGTGTCGCCTTCTTTATCTTCTTGGTCTGTGGGTCGCGTGTGTACTCCACCTTCATTCCGCCCACGTATGGGAAATAGTTGCCATCATTCTCGGCACACTTCAACATCATTTCGGCCAGTTCCTTACCTGTAAGCTCCAGCATGATAGCCTCATTCTGGAACGGGTCCAGTCGCAGCACGTCCGACACGGTTATGTCGCCCACATCGTGCTTCTCGTAGCGCACACCACCAGCGTTCTGGAAACTCAGGTCGGCCTTACCCTCGGCTATGAATGCGTCGCACATCATGTTGCCCAGCTCCTCGTAGGTCTCAAATGGTGTGTCGGCCTGGGCCAGCACACGCTGGAAGTATGGGTTGCGCGATATAAACTCTACCAGAGCGCCTACCACCTCGTTAGTGTTCTTCTGTCCGCGTATAGCTATGTTCTCAGCCTTGCGGTCCACCACTTTGCCGTTCTCCACGGTCAGTGTGGTGTGTGTCACGCGTGCCAGTCGGTTGGTGTTCTGCGTCACATACACTCCATGGTGCATCTCGCCGCCAGCAAGCTGGGTGTGACTATGTCCGCCCACGATGATGTCTACCCATGGCAGACTGGCAGTAAAAGTGGTATCGGTGCTGTATCCCAAATGACTCAGCAGCAGCACCACGTCGCACTTCGAGCGCAGAAACTTATACTTGTTTATCGTCTCCAGCGGGTCGGTAAACGATATCTCGGTCATACGTGCGGGGTGACTCTCGGGCATGCCCAATGTGCCCAGGGCTGTTATGCCCAGCACACCCACGCTTATGCCGCCGCAGTCGAATATCTGATAAGGCTTAACGTGCATGTTCCACTTCTTGTCGGGATGTACGTTGGCACACAGATGTGGGAACGACGCCAGCGAGATGAGCTTGGCCAGTCCCTCCTGTCCTGAGTCAAACTCGTGGTTGCCCAGTGTCGATGCCGAGAATCCTATGATGTTCATCAGAGCCACCATGGGATATGCCGGTATCTCGTACATATCGTTCAGCGGTTCGCCCGAACGGTTGTCGCCAGCGCTCAGCACCAGCAGGTCGGGATACAGAGCACGCAGCGAGTCGGCCACAAATCCCAGTCGTGGCATACATTCTATAGCCGCATGCATATCGTTAGCACTCAATATGTGGAGTTCCTTACGCTCCTGGGCCGACAAGCCACTTATCATCGCCAACCCCAAAACAGCTGATAAAAATAGTCTCTTAGTCATATATCTTCGATATCAATGTTTAATGTAGTTCAGCGAACTCCTCCTCCGCCGCCACCGCCTGAGAAGCCGCCTCCGCCGCCTCCCCACGACGAGTGTCCGCCACCGCCGTGTGCACGGCTTTCGCGTGCCGCCTTATTCGTTGCAGCTCGTGCCGTACTCCGATGCATCACCGAGTAGATGGTAGGCAGCGTCATATCGTCGGCCATCTGGCTAGCCACCTTGTCCATATCGAAGTAGGCTGGATTTATCTTCTTCATGTCGCGTATCACCTGGTCGGCTATGCCGAACAGCGTGGCATACACCATATAGTCCTTCCACAGCTTCACCTCGTTCACACCACGCTCGTCCAGCAGCGTAAACTCCTTCAGGAATTTCTTCAGTCCCAGCACCTCGCGCACTTCGTGCTCACGATTCTTGTATTTCTTTATCGACGTCTGCGAGTGCAGCGTGTCTATGAACGAGTCGGTTACCTTCGAGTTGAAGGTGCTCTTCATATACTGCTTCAGCTCCTTTGGCTCCAGCACTTTGTCGCCACCAGCAGCCTGCTCAAATATGTTGTGTATCTTGCGCAACAGCACTGGCTGCTTGTCCGAATCAGGTAGTCGGTAGATAGTGAAGTTAGGCTCCAACTTACCCTTGCTGTTGGGGTGCGTCTCTATGGCTATGGCGCCCAGGTCTATCAGCTTCAGTATGCATGCCGACAGCAGGTTGTTGTAGTCGGCACCACACCACTTATATGCGTTCAGCATGTTGTTAGCTTCTTGCAGGTCGCCCTTCAGCGGTATGTCGCGATACCACGTCAGGTCCTTGTTCACACGTCGGCGGGCACGCCATTTGTACACCACAAACCATATACCACCCACCACGGGCGATACAAATACCACCAGCACGTATAAAACTCCGAAAAGTGTCATCGGATCGTTCCAGTCCACCTCCTCATCGCCGTTGTCTGTGTAGTCACTGCCCTCGAAAGCCTCGTTCTTCTTCTCCTCGAAGGTCACGCTCTCCATCACGTGCGGCTCAAACATGCTCAAGGGGAACTGCACCATCATGTACAGCCCAGCCTCGCTGGTCATCGGCCCGTCGGTAGTCTCAGCCATCACCATGCCATTTTCAAACCACACATCGCCGTTAAAGCGGAATCCCCACACGCCGCAACTGTCGGCATTAAACACCATCGTAGAGTCCTCGCCCATTATGGTCAGCTTGGCATGCTCCGGTTTCGGGTTCACACCCTCGTCCAGAAACACATGGCGCATAGCGTTGGCATCGGGATATCCACGTACCAGCCCTGTCATCGTATAGGAGGTCACGTATGTACGCTCACCGCTATCGCCCAGGCCCCAGCATATCTCGTAGCCACTCTTGGTGCGTACTATGCCGCACTTCATTGTCTTCCACGAGCGGTCCTCGTGTATATCCCAGTCCACATTCAGGAATTGCGTGCCGCTTTCATCAGTCACCTCCAAGTCGCGTATCTCGCTCTCGCCCATGTTAGCCAGACCAATGAAGCACTCCGTACCCTCACTGTCTATACTCATCAGTCGGGTCTCGGTTATGCGTGCGTCGCCGTTTCTGCTCAGCACCACCTTAATATTCAGATCATGTAGCTGTGGTCTTGCTAACAATGAGTTAGCCACCAGCAGTAGCATTATAGTGATATAGTTCTTAATTCTCATTTCAGTGTGCAAAATTAGGTATTTTTTTTCAATCCACCAACGATTTTAAGCATTAATATACAAAAATTTGAAATTCTTTCTAGCTCGCTGCCACTCGGTAGATCAAGCAAGCTTGTCTACGTTCGTATAAACGCGACCTTTCGTCGATTCTCGCGCGGGCGTACGGCAAAGTGCAGCCAAATGGCTCCGTAGCGGTTCTTTTCTATCAGCAATTCGTCGAAGTCTTGATGCGATTCGTCGGCGTATTCCCGCAATATCTCCGCATACTGTTTCGCCTGCTCCATCCCCGTCACCCGGATATCCACCGCACACCCAGTAAGATGGTTCGAGTTCTTCACACCACCAATCTTCCGATTCAACTGCAGCGATCGATAGCCCGAGTTGATGATTATCGGTTTCTCTCTACCCCCTCTACCATCCCCCCTCCTGTCATCTCGAGCAAGCGCCCCTCCTTTGTCATCTCGACCAAGCGCAGCGCGTGGAGAGATCTCATGAGAAGTCTTGGACAAGCCAAGCGGCAAAGCCGAGCGCTCGACTCCGCTCGACATGACAGAGGGATGGTGCTCGAGATGACATGCGTTATACCGCTCCCTCAGCACCTCCAGCCACTCGCAAACCCTCTTCAGGTTTGCGATAGCCTCATGGCTAGGAATGTTATACACCTCAGGATGACTACTGCTCTTCGTCATCTCGCCGAGCGTAAAGTGATCACTCAACTTTGCATTACTATTCAACTGTACTATCTGTTCCATACTTTTTAATTTACGAAATGAATTAATGAATTAATGAATTAGCGTCAGAATACCATGACGGCCTTTTTCTTGTAGCGATGCTTGCAGGTTCCGTTTTCCACATATTCACCACACTTCTCGATTGCAGCGTCTTCCACCAGACGCCTCACCCTCGTGCGGGCAGTGTATATGTTAATCTGGAATATTCTGGCCACATCGTCTATAGAGAACTCATCAGGCAACTTATTATACTCCTTGTCGAGCCACGCTAATTCATTAATTCATTAATTCATTTCCGATTTTCGTAAGTAGCGGATGGAGACGTGTGTCGATGAGGAAGAAGGAATTATCTTATTTATATTTTATATATTATATTATATATATTATAATATATATAATATAATATATAAAATCAAAGAGGCCCTCACGCCGCAAATGATTTTACAAAATGAATTAATGAATTAATGTATTAATCCTAGCACATAGCAGGGCGTTTTGAGTGGTACGGCAGAATCTGGTAGATAGTTTACGAGTATCTGGTAGAAAATGCCGTACTACCTCCTAGATTGCTTGGCAGTATCTTCTAGATGCTTATTATATAGCTTTATGGCGCAAGTAACATTTATTTACAAACAAAAATAAGGTCCAAAAAACGTTTGGTGGGTAATATTTTATTTTGTACCTTTGCAGCGCATTTAAGGAAAAATGCACTGCGAGTGAAGGCTGCGGCTCGGCAAAAGCGAACAAGTTCGATTTGCGCTCGCCTTGCACTTCCCTTGCACCGTTAATCTGGTAGGTGGCGCCCCTGCTATGAGAGACACACATGAGAGATAAGTAACATTAGTATTAATTTCTTGGCGGAGCCAAGCGGCAAAGCCGAGCGAAACCTTAATTATTTAAAGTATGGCGAAGATTTTTTATGAAGTGCGACAGAACAAGAATGAGAAGTCGCTGGTAAAGGGCAAGTGGTTTGCCCACAGTAAGAGTGTAGAGACCATGAATACCCGCAAGCTGGCCAAGCACATCAGCGAGCATGGTAGTGTGTATACCACCGACGTGGTGTTTGGTGTGCTGGAGAAGTTCCGCAGCTGCCTGGTGGAGATGCTGCTGGAGTCGAAGCGTGTGAAGATCGACGGTCTGGGCACCTTCTTTACCACCCTGGAGAATGAGCCCGGTGGTGCAGCTAAGAAGGAGGAGTTCTCCGTGACCAAGAATCTGAAGGCTCTGCATATCCGCTTTATGCCCGAGCAGGAGATGAATATCTCTAGCCGAGAGTTCATCAAGAAGGCTGAGTTTATCAATGTAGACTCGCTGGGCGGCGAGAAGAAGGAGACCGCAGGTGGTTCGACCTCTAATTCGGGCTCTGGTTCAAGCCAGAGCGGTAATTCCGGAAGCAATACCGGAGGCGGTAATTCCGGCGGAGGTGGCGGCGATGATGACGACGTAACCTACGATTAAGCACCCCCCCATGTCATCTCGACTAAGCGTAGCGCATGGAGAGATCTTTACGGCATCCGAGGAGATCTCTCGACTACGCTCGAGATGACAAATGAGGAGGGCGCTCGAGATGACAAAGGGAGGGGGCTCGAGATGACAAAGCAAAGAAAAGTATTAACCTTAATAACCTAATCAACCATGAGCAAGAAAGAGACCATTAAGTTTGTAGTTCAGCTTATCGCATCGATTGCATCGGCGATACTGACGGCACTGGGTGCTACATCGTGCGTTGGCGCGTAAAAAGAATTCCGCTCTCAGACTAGCAAGCCTGGGAGCCACTTAGCAACACTACATATTTTGTCTATTATAAATTATCCGCCCTCAGGCTTGTGGGCGGATAATTTTTTCTCAGAATGAACCGTCCTTCTTTTTACGTTTCTTCTTTACCGTTTTACTATTAATAAAATGTCACCTTGCTACTTCTAATAAAAAAAAATCAAAATCGCTTGGCTGTTCGGATTATATTTTGTATTTTTGCAGCGGACACATTATATCCTTCGAGGAGACAGTGTCAATATTACATAGACAAAAGTTGATAGTATGAGAAAATTTTTATTGCTATTTTTATTTATAGCTACAAGCAATGTTGCTGTTAATGCCCAAATCTCCGATGCGCCGACGCCCGTCAATATCAATATGAAGGGAGAAAAGACCATCACCCTTTGCGGAACTGTATTCCCTGTCGTATTAGACGATATTTACGGAACGGCCAAGATTGAAGACAACAAAACCTACAGAATAGAAACCCGTGATTTTACTTTTTTACCAACAAGAAGATTCAAAAAAGTTGACAAGTCTAAAACATTAATTATTCCTTCAAAGGTAAGGATTGGCAACTTTGAATATACGGTAATAGCACTAGGTAGAGGAGTCTTTGCAGGCTTTTACAATATAGAAAGTATTGAGATTCCTAACACGATAACGTCTATAGAAAACCATGCCTTTTATTTCACATCTTTGAAGTCTGTTGTCATACCCTCCTCTGTGGAATACATAGGAGACTGGGCATTTGCCCGCTCTTCTTTCAAGTCGCTGGTATTGCCTTCTTCGGTTGAATATATAGGTAAAAATGCTTTTGCCAAAACTTCCTTGAAGGAGGTTGTCATTCCATCTGAATTAAAAACTCTAGGCGACAGTGCCTTTTACAAATCGGACTTGGAAAGTGTGGAATTGAAATCATCCATAGAGAACGTTGGCAAAGATGTGTTCAAGGACTGCAAACGAATAGCCAAAGTTATTCTACCTAATCCGAACATTCCTGTAGACAACCTGTTTGCGAAAAGCGAAAAAATATACGTGGAGTACAAGGAGTGGGGAAATAATATTGTGGCTGTAACTCCAGCAAAGAAAAAGAAAAAGAAGGAAAAAGAACAAGAGAAACGCCCGGAGCCTGTGGTATACGCGAAGAGTTCAGATGTGGACATCAATATTCCCTCTACCGGCAAAAGCAACGATAATATGTTTGCCATAATCATAGCTAATGAGGACTATGAGCATGAAGTAAAGGTAGAATGTGCACATAACGACGGCCATACCTTCTTAAACTATTGTAAGAGTACACTTGGTATTCCCGAGACGAATATCCGATATATGGAAGATGCCACGTCGGGCAACATGACAGGACTGATTGACTGGATAGTCAAAGTTGCGAATGTATATGGCGAAGATGCAAGAATCCTTTTCTATTATGCTGGGCATGGTATCCCAGACGAATCCAACGGTGCCGCCTATCTGCTGCCGACCGACGTGTCTGGAAAGAATGTGAGTGGCGCATATAAACTGAGCCGACTTTACGCCACGTTAGGCGCTTTACCTGCCAAAGATGTAACTGTTTTTATCGACGCATGCTTCAGTGGTTCGCGACGAGGAAACGGAATGTTAGCATCTGCCCGTGGTGTTGCGATCAAGGCAAAGAATGAAAACCCGACGGGCAAAATGGTTGTCTTCTCGGCAGCTAAAGACGATGAAACAGCCTTTCCATACGCAGAAAAAGGCCATGGATTGTTCACCTATTACCTACTGAAGAAATTGCAAGAGACAGAGGGCAACGTGGATTATGGTACGTTAGGTGACTATATCAACAAAGAGGTCAGCAGACGATCCATCGTGGTGAACAACAAGCTACAGACACCTACTATCAGTCCATCCCCTCAGATGGGTGAGAATTGGAAGAAATTAAAATTGAGCAAATAGACAAAGGCATATGACAGATTGTTGAAATATGATTTGAGGTACGCGTGGTGCGTGCCTCATTTCTTGCGTGTTTGTGGTGAGTGTTGGCTCAATTGAGGGTAGCTGCGCAGCTGGAGGCGGGAGCCCCAATGAGCGGGGAGGTGGGAGAAATGCGTAAGCGAGCGGGGAGTCACGAGGCGTGTTAATCGGCTTTACCCAATTCCTGGCCAGTAGGACTGATGTGATAATCAACACCATCACGCCGGCCTATAATGTGGTCTTCGTCATCGCCCCATATTTTGTCGTATTGCTGAGCAGTGATGCGTTTGCCGGTTTTGTCAATGAGTATCTTTTTCTTGCCTACCCAAGCAACAATACAATGGTCGTACTCATCACCAAATCCATCGAACTGGAAGGGAATGGCTGCACTTCCGTCAAGGTTCAGCATGCCAACTTTGCCATTAGGGAGGCGCAGAATGACATGACCATATCGATGGCTCCAAATGTCACCTACAAGCACTTCGTATTTTAGCGGTATAATGATTTTCCCTTGCTTATTAACAGTGCCGAAAAGAGCATCTTCACGTTTATATTCTTCGACTCCGTAAGTACTGCTGCCAATTTCTTGAATGCTCCTATAAGCAAATGGAATCGTAAGATTGCCGCTTTCATCCAGTAGTCCCCACTTTACAAGATCTCCTACTCCATCTATATAAGGATAATCTACCACGCCAAAAGTGCCATCCTGGAATGGTGTTACTCTTGCGAAAACTCTGCCACCCAACGCATAGCTCTTGACTTTATCCATCACGCTCTTGGCTTTGGGCGACGCTTTCTGAGTGGCACCGTATTCTGCATAGCACTCCATTACTGCAGTAAACAATTCAACAAACTCTTCTGTTTGCATGAAATCCTTTTTCAGGATTGCATAGCATTGGCTGTCATCGCCAGACATAGAGTAAGCAAACTCTGAGATGGCGAAAGCCTCATACTCTTCCTGTGCGCTTATATGCATACACACGCACAGACTAACTGCGACAAATAATAACCTTTTCATGGATAACACGCTTAGATTGTTCTTAATCATTGATATATGGGTGCAAATATAAGATAATAATCCATTAGTTCCAAACTTTAATGGCAAAATATGATGATTAATACACTAATTCATTAATTCATTTACGAATATTGGGCGCTAGCCCATTAGGGGTAGCGGCGCGGCTGGAGGCGGGAGCGCAATGAGTGGGGAGGTGGGAGAAATGCGTAGCGAGCGGGGAAATGAAAATAAAAAGTTATTTCTTTAGTATTTCACTCGATTTTGATAAATTTCTCACGCTCAAAAATGAAAATATATTCTCATTTTGTTCGCTTAATCGAAATTTTACACTATCTTTGCAGCCGATTAATTAAAAAAGTATGGATATTACAGAAAGGTTTTTGAACTATACGCAGTTCGACACGCAGTCGAGCGAGGACAGTGATACAGTGCCTAGTACGGCGAAACAGCTGGTGTTTGCAGAGTATCTGAAGAAGGAACTGGAACACGAGGGGCTGAGCGATGTGGAGATGGACGACAAGGGCTACATCTACGCTACACTGAAGGCTAACACTAAAGACAATATACCTACCATCGGATTTATTTCGCACTATGATACGAGTCCCGACTGTTCGGGTGCTGACATCAAGCCACATATAGTACGCAACTATGACGGCTCTGACATTCTGCTGAGCGAGGGAATAGTAAGCTCGCCAAGCAAATTTCCTGAGCTGCTGCAGCACACTGGCGAGGACCTGATAGTGACTGACGGAACAACGCTGCTGGGTGCCGACGACAAGGCCGGCATAGCTGAGATAGTGGAGGCGATGTGCTATCTGCGCGATCACAAGGAGATAAAGCACGGCGACATACGCGTGGCGTTTAATCCTGACGAGGAGATAGGCATGGGCGCGCACCACTTTGATGTGGAGAAGTTCGGTTGCGAGTGGGCCTACACGATGGATGGAGGCGACGTGGGCGAACTGGAGTTTGAGAACTTCAACGCTGCCAGCGCTAAGCTGTATATAAAGGGCGTGAGCGTGCATCCTGGCTATGCCAAGGGCAAGATGGTGAACGCCAACGTGCTGGCAATGGAGCTGGCCGGGCTGCTGCCTGAGGACGAGCGACCTGAGACGACTGAGGGTTATCAGGGGTTCTTCCACCTGCTGAGTGTGCAGGGCAACGTGGAGCGTGCACAGATGCACTACATAAGACGCGACCACGACCGTGAGCGATTTGAGGACCGCAAGCGCACAATAGCCAACGTGGTGGCTGCGATGAACGAGAAATATGGCGAGGGTACGGTGACGCTGGAGACAAAGGACCAGTACTACAATATGAAGGAGAAGATAGACCCGCAGATGCACGTGATAGACCTGGTGCTGCACGCTATGCAGGACTGCGGCGTGGCGCCAAAAGTAAAGCCGATACGTGGTGGTACGGATGGTGCACAGCTATCGTTCAAGGGTCTGCCCTGCCCTAACATATTTGCAGGCGGAGTAAACTTCCACGGACCTTACGAGTTCGTAAGCATACAGTCGATGGAAAAAGCCAAGCAGGTAATCGTAAAGATCTGCGAACTTACCGCCGACTTTAATCTTTAATGTTTAATGTTTAATGTTTAATCTTAAACGTTAGTAAGTGCGTCGAGCGATTCTTGCTCGCCTACTATCCAGATGATATCGCCCTCGCGGAAGCGACGGTTGGGACTATAGGGGGAGAGGCTTTCCTTTCCCTCTTCTAATCCTACTACCATACAACTGTACATGTCGCGGATACGGCTCTCGACGAGTGTCTTGCCAACAAACGGACTGTCGGCTCCGATGATGAGCTGGCGCAGTTTCATCTCGCGCTTCTCGAGTTCTACATCCTGCCCAAGCAGCTCGTTCTCGATGGCCTCGCGGAATGCGGTGAACTGCTGGTCGCTACCGATGACCTGAAGCACATCGCCTGGGAACAGAATGTTGTATCCGTCAGGTATGTTGATGCGGCGACCACCACGCAATATGCTGCTGACGTGAACACCATACTTCTTACCCAGATTGAGCTGTGCAAGAGTCTGGCCCATCCAACTGGAGTTAGACGGTAACTGGAACTCGGCGATATGGATATCGCGATCGAGCAGCTTGCCCTCGTAGAGCGGACGTTTCTTGCCGTGCACCTGGGCTTCGATATCGCGTGAGCGCAGGTTTTGGATGAACAGTCGCTCGAGTGTGATGGAACGATGCTTGGTCCAACGAGAGAATATGATGAGTACGATGACAATGAGTCCGATAGTAATCATCAGCGCATTGGTGAATCGGCTCAGGTAATTGCAGATGTAGAAGATAAAGCTGACGGCTATCACTACGCGTACCAAT
>JAEEGL011931470.1_pt1 | contig 18920 bp, 11 predicted proteins | sample 9134231 | NCBI WGS metagenome assembly JAEEGL01 (sample SAMN16246548, study PRJNA631951) | gut metagenome | biome: gut microbiome; feature: rumen; material: fiber-attached | host: Bos | place: Iran: Karaj | collected 2018-10 | reverse complement strand
GGGCTTCAAGCCGTACCGCGCCGAGCTGCGCCGCGACGTGACGCTCGACGACGTGGAACGCCTCCTCAAGATCCCGATCCGCCGCATCTCCAAGTTCGACATCGACAAGAACCGCGAGACGATCAAGAACATGCTCGCGGAGGAGAAGCAGGTGAAGGACAACCTCGTGCACCTTCGCGCGTTCGTCGTCAAGTACATCAAGGGGCTCATCAAGGCGTACGCTAAGAAGTACCCGCGCTGCACGCAGGTCGCGCAGGGTGTTTTCCAGCAGGCTGACGTGCGAAAGCTCACGTCCACCGAGCTCACGATCCGGTACGACAAGGAGAACCACTATGTCGGCTCCGGGCTGCGCGGCGGCGATGAACTTTTCAAGTGTTCGTCCCTGGACAAGCTCGTGTTCGTGTGGAAGGACGGCCGCTACAAGATGTCGCCGCCTGCCGACAAGGTGTTCGTCGACAAGGATCTTCTTTCCGTATTCCTGTTCAATCCCGAGAAGGACCGCGAGAAACCCTTTACCGCGGTCTATGAAGAAGGGGTCTACGGCTTCGCATACGTCAAACGGTTCACTTTCGGCGGCATGATCAACAACAAGGAATATCGCCTTGCTCCGCCAAAATCGAAAGTCCTGTTCTTCCGCGACGGGCTTCCCGAGCGCATGTACGTGAAGTTCAAGCCTGCGAAGAGCCAGCGCATCCACCAGCAGATATTCGAGCTTGGCCCGCCGCCCAGCGCGGACGCCGAGGGCGAGGGGCTGGCCGTCAGAGGCGCCTCGTCGCGCGGGCGGCAGATGACCTCGAAGGCCATCGCGCGCCTGGCGACGGACAAGCCTGTGTGGTGGGACGACGCCGAGGAAGTCTCGAAGGGCGTCCTCTTCTGATCATGATCAAAGCGCGGCCTTGATCGCCGCGATCAGGGCGTCGTACCCTGCTTCATCCAGCGTGACGCGCTTCGGATTCATCTCGAACGTGCCGCCGTATTCGAACTCGCCCTCGTACTTCGGCACGAGATGGAAATGCAGGTGGCAGCCGGTGTCGCCGTATGCGCCGTAGTTCACCTTCTTTGGCTTGAATGCGGCATGGAGCGCGCGTGCGACATGGCACACGTCGTCGAGAAACGCACGCCTGTCGTCGTCGGAAAGATCGACCATTTCGCTCACATGGTACTTTGAGGCGACGATCACGCGTCCCTTGTGGCTCTGCTCCTTGAACAGGTAGAGCTTGGATGCGGGCAGGTCGCATATCTTGATGCCGAAGGCGTCGAGAAGGGGTCCTTCGGTACAATAGGCGCAGTTGGGGTCGGTTGTCATGGTTTGTTCCTTTCTTGTCGGTTTGTTCGACAAGTAGTATACCATAATGGCATGGCGATTTCCCTAATTCTTTGACGATTGCCCATCGGCGAAAACACTATGCGTACTTGTGGCGCGGGATCGCGGAATATGGTATACTCTTGTCCATGAAGTTATGTCCACCCCCCGCAGTCGGCGGTAAAACGAAAATATGCCGCATGTTCATGATATGAAACGAATCGAAATCGCTTTTTCCTGCTGTTGCATGGTATGCATGGTCCATGTCGCCTGTTTGGCAGACAAGGACACAGTCAGCAACGTCCCGTCGTTCACGAGAACGGAGGACTTCACGCCCATTGAGATCGGTCCACGGAAACGCCATGCGAAGGGAACCCTGCTTTTCGCCGAGTTCCAGGTCAAGTATGGCATGTTCCAGAACTATCTCCATTATTGGATCGACCGTCCGCTTTTCTGGAACCGTGCCATGCGTCCCGCCAAGTTCGCCTACGAGACGCCGGAGAGTTTCGCCATCCATGTGCGCGAAGCCCGTAACGCGGGACTTGACGGATTCAATCTCTTCACAGGCAAGAGCGGACTGCCGAGGATAAAGGAATTCAACAGATGGCTCGGCGAGGCCGGGGTCAGGGATTTCTCGATACTCCCGACGCTGGGGTACGGCGACGACGGCAGACGCACCGCCGCCCCAGACATATTCCTGGATACGATCGCCCTGGCGCAGAAGGATCCTTCATTCCCGCGCATAGACGGCCGCCCGCTCGTGCCCACGTACTCCTACAGGATGTTCAAGCCGCATGAACACCGTTTGATGATAGGGGAGATGGAGCGGAAGCTTGGCAAGGACTCTTTCCTGATCTGCGGGGATATCGACAACTCCGTCGCCGTAAGGCTCCAAAAGGCGTATGCGTCGAAAGGCAGTCTTTCGCGCGAAGAGACGGCCGAGCTGGAGCGTGCCATAGAGGAGGTGCTTGATGTCGCTGGCGGACTGCAGATGCGCGCCGACGAACTCAAGCGCCCGTACGACGGGCAGTACTGCTGCGTCTACGACCTCTCCTTTTTCGACAATTGCACCGTCCCGGCGTTGGAACGGATTCTCGCCCGTCCTGAATATTCCGGCAAAGTAGTTGGATTCTACGTGCAGCAAGGCTATATCAACCATCTCAGCGGAAACGACAACTCGGAGGATTGCACGGAAACGCTGCGCCGTTTCCTTCGCAGCGTCGCCAGGATAAATCCAGATTATCTTTTGTTCTTCGAATGGAACGAAGTCAACGAAAACACCATGTTCCAGCCGACGGTATGGGGCGGCCGCACGGCACCGAGGATATTGCGCTGGCATTCGCGTATGTTCAAGGGGTTGCCGCCCGACCCGTTCCCTGGCGACGACACGTCAGTTCCGCCGCTCGCGCTCTCTTATCGTGCCGTGCTCAAGCCAGGCGAAGAGTTCCGCATCGAGTTGCTTGACATTCCAGACGGCACCTTCACCGATTCCATGACCGTCCGTTTGACGTTGTCCGACATTGACGGACGTGTCGTGCTGTGTCTGCCCACGGAACATCTGGCCCCATCGCGGTTCGGGGCGATTACCTATCTGGTGGATTCGAAATCTTTGCCCGGTGGTACGGTGCTTGTACCTGCGCTCGAGGTTGACGGCCGTCGTTATGACGGCTTCTCGCCGATACGGGTAGACCCTACCGTATCCATAAACTACAAAACCGTCCGTCAATGCCTGCGCGACATGCTCGTGCCGTCGCGGACGGATATCGCCGTCGCGAAGCGTCAGAACGGGCGTTATGCATTTTCGTGTACCGGCGATTTCCGCGAACCGCTGGCAAGCGTCGAGCTTATCTGCAACGAAGATGAGCAATCCGCCGCCGGCGCGGAAAACGAATACGACGCGTCGTCAAACCATATCTTTTCCGTGACGATGAACATTCCCCCGCCTAATTCCGATTGGGGTTGGCTTTCGGTGTCGGTTCCTGGAGTGAAGGGATGCAGCCTCCTGCCCAAGTGTCTGGCGAACGTCAATCCTGGCGTGCCCGTCTCGAACGCCGCGGGCGACGGTTTCCGCGTCCAGGCGCTCTGCTGGAGTTCGCTCGTCACCTACTTTCTGCAGATCCCACGCACCGCACCGCCGGAAACGATCGTCGAAATTGAGCGTGAGGGGCGGCCGGGGTTCAGGAAATTGTCCGTTCCATTGAAGGTTCTGCTCGAGAAGGGGATCGCCGGCGCGGTGCTGGACGAGGCGAAGACTTCCATGCGTGTGGATGTGAGGCGCGTCTTCAATCTGCCAGATCTGCCGCCGCATCTGAAAACCTACACGGTCGACTGGAACGGAACGGCCGAAACGCATGTGCGCTTTCCCGTGTTCCATTTCCGGGCGATATCGGAGAGCGGCCGGATCTGGAGGTCGCGACCGTTCCGCCCTGACGCCATCCCTGCGGGCGATACAGTCCTTCCAATCTACGACGAGTATGCCAAGAAGCCATCGCACCTGATCACGCCAAAGGCGCTTGTCCCGGAGATATCATACGATTTCGATCCGGCGAGCGGCGCCGCCATGGCAAACTCGTGGGATCCATTCTTCGATGCCCAGCTTGGCGGCGGCACTTACTACTGCGAGCCGTTCAACGACACGCGCATAAAGGTCTCGCCCGGCGGACGTGCGCCGGAATGGGTCAAGGATGAAGGACGATGGTGCCTTGCGTTCGACGGCGTGAACGACTACGTCAATTTCCCCAGGGAGGCGTTTCCGCAGGCGCCTTTCACTCTGGAGATGGAGATAAAGCCGGACTGTACCACCAACGCGCCGATGACGCTTTTCAGGCATTTCGATTTCATCCGCGGCAGCATCAGCCTGTTCATCGTCGATGGCCGGTTGCAGGCCACATGGGGCGATCGCGACCTGTCGCGTGAACCGCGCATAGTCACCGGGCTGGAATTGGCGAATGGGAAATGGCATGATGTTTCCGTCTCGTACGATCTCGAAAAGTTCGTTTTCACCGTCGATGGCCGTACGTTCACATATCCTTGGACGGGGCGGCCATTCCGGTTCAAGCCGTCTGTATTCGGCGGACATGACAAGCAGGAGATGTCTCCGGCGGGCGGACGCAAGCCCGTATACTACAAAGGTCTTCTGCGCAAGATTCTCTTCCGCCACAGTCCGGTGCAGTTGACAGACAAGGGGATTTAAAGTAAAATTGACGCGTCTTGATTGACGGATTCCCCGTCTCCCAGGTTTAAGTATCAAGAAGAAAGCAATACTATAATGAAATTGACAATGGTAGTCCATGTGGCCGTATCGGCCTTGTTGGCCCTGCCTGCGGCCGGTGACGTGTTCTATTGGCAAGGCGGCAATTCGTTTGCCGAATATGAAGAGACGTCCAACTGGAAGGTGCTTTCATCCGATGGCGAGCTTGTCGCCGCAGACCGTATCCCTGGCGTGAGCGACCGTATTTGGGCAGGTGGTGCGTCGTATAGCGGCACCTACAGGCTTGGACGTTTCGACATGGGCGGCGGTTCGCATGCCGTAGACGGCTATTCGGCCGGGGCATCGATGACGGACTGGAAGGACTATTGGATCGATGTCACGAACGGTATGCTTACGATAAACCATTGCGGATACGCATACTGCGTGACCAATAGCGCCGGTTACGTAGGGCATCGTTATACCATATGGAATGGCGGTACGCTCGTGTTGCCTGATTTGGTGTCTTCATCCATTTCGCCGGCGGCATCTGGTCTTAACGAGACGTGGACGGTCAAATCTGGCGGCAGACTAGAGTTGTATGCAAGGATACAGCCGCAGGGTGGGGGGACAGGCTACAAGGTGTCCGCCATCGAGCCGGGCGGTACCATGATATTCAAGTCGCCGATATTCGGTACCGGTGTATACAACGGTGGAGGCGTAAGCATAGAGAACAGCGGCACGTTTATCGCGGAGGATGGTTTTCTCTGGAATGTCTTGGGTTATTACACCGGAGGCAACGACACCGGAGAAGACAAACTCAGGTTGCGGCAGCTGGCGGGAACCATGCTTCTGGGCGGCGATTTCGCGAAGACGAAGGCAAACGATACGCATCCAGGGCGCATGACTTTCGAGCTGTCTGGCGGGACGCTGATCGTAACCAATAGCGTGCGGTTCTACACGGCGGAGGTCGCTAAGACGCTCAGAAACAAAGAATTCTACCCGCAGCAGGTGTACGCGGAGATGCCCGACGGTGCGAGCGCGACGGTCGACGTCAAGGTCGATTCGTCCATCGACATGTCGCCGTTCACATATGGTGAAAACACGTCGCTCGTGAAAACCGGCGTCGGCAGGATGATCATCGGCGATACGTATCCGGCGACATTGACGGTCAACGCCGGCTCGCTGTTCCTGGGATCCGACGGGATAGCGGATCTTGCGGGTGTCACGATGGCAGAAGGCGTTACGCTCGGTTTCGCGGTCCCAGGCATCGCTCTCGATGACATCCCGGGCGCGTCATCGATCCGTTTCACGATCCCGGATGATTTCCCTGTGAATGGCAATGTGTTTTCATCCACCAACGCGCTGCTGCTGCAGACGATACAGTCGAATTTCGACATGCCGGCGGCGTTTTCGGACTATACGCTGTTTGTCCAGGGTGGAAGCTTGATTCTTGTGAATTCAACTATAAACCAGTTCATCGTCAGTGGTGAATGCGATTTGAATGACCCGACGCATTGGACGGATGGTTCTGTTCCGGCGAATGGGGCTGCCGTCATCCATGGTTCAGGCACGATAGGCGTGCTTTCGGATGAAACGCCAGGATTTTCTTCGATAATGGTACAGGGTGGCGCCGTCCTCAAGATTACGGCGGAGAGCATCGAACTGCCGGCGATAACCCTGGATACGGATGCAAGGCTCGTCCTGTGCGGCGGTACCTGGGCGTCGCTTTCCAACGGCCTTTCATGCGTATGCTCCGCCGATTCGCTGCCTGTCTTCGAGATATGCACGAATGCAACGCTTGCGGTGCCGGCGATGACGGAATTCAAGAATGTCGACCTCCGGCATTATGGACGTATCGATGTGGGCGCCCATGCGACCGCCGCAAACAGCTATGTCGCCTTCGGCACTGCACGTGCAAGCGGCGAGGTCTGTCATTTCGCGATGACGTCGATCGGAGGATCCGTCTATCTGCCTGTCGACACGGACAAGATCGAGAGGTTCGTGTATGCGGAGAACGGCGGACGCGTGCGCGTAAGGGGTACGATCCTGCTGAAGGACATGACGAACGTCGTCAAAGGGAACGTGGCCAGCCCGTGGTTCGGCGTCGGAAATCCCACCAACGAGATGTTCAACGTGATAATAGACAATACCGATATCGCCATCCGCAGGACGTGTTCGTGGGGAGGAGGGTGCGTCTTGCGCTTCACCAACGGTTCCCGGCTCTACAACCCCGGCACGCATCCCGGCTACAGTATCGGATTCCATATAAATAACATGGTGCAGCTGTCCTTCGAGAATGGCGCCGGATTCCAGCATGCGCGCGCGATGGACAGGCCCGAGTTCAAGGCTGGATACAAGGGAACGCCGGTCATAACGCTGGGTGATGGCGGATGGTTCGATTCACATGAAATGCGTGGCAATACGAATGGCGTGCTGGTGGCGTCTAATGGCGTGTGGTGCGTGGATGCGCTGCCGATAATCCCGTACGACAAGAAACCATACCCGGCGGATGGCGACGTGTTGAACTGGATAACCGATCCATTCGAAGGCCTGGCGCACGTGCGGATCGTGTCCGGTGCTTCGCTTTACCTCGCTTCGGCGAACAAGTTTGGATTAAGCGCCCAGCAGGACAGATTCACGAAACTTGCCGACGTGCCGATGATCGGCGGCGGGCTGGTCGTGTCTAACGGAGTGCCCGGATACGGGTTCACCGCGGTTATGGTCAGCGGCGACAACACCGCAACGGGGACCCTCCGCGTGGCACCTTCGGACGACCCGACAATGATATTCTTCAACGACGGTGCGAATTGGGCCGGTACCGTGGAAGGAAGCGCCAATGTGGCGTTCACGAATCTCGTCGATGCGGCGGCGCCGGCGATGGTCGACTTCGGCGCGCTGCATCTCGCCGGTGAATTCCCCGTGCGCTACTGGAAAACAGGCCAGACGATGACGAACGATACGATTTCTCTCGGCGCGGCGCTTTCCGGCACAGGGCGGATACGTCCAGTGAGGGTCGGCGGCGACTATCCTGTTTCCGGTGACGTGCTGGTGCTGGGCGCCTATCCTTCCTCCGCAGGAGTGCCCGACAACGCCTTGCTGGATGGCCATTGGCGCTTTGTGGTCATGGATACGGAAGACCCCGATACCGTCATGCTTGGTTGCCGTTATACGCCCAAGGGAACGCAGGTGATCTTCAGATAGAATTGCCCATGAAGTTTCTGCAGACCGTCATAGGAATCGTCGTCTACGGCATGCTCTGGGCCGTAAACGCGCTGTACGGGCTTGTGCCAAAGAACAGGGCGTATGGCTTCGGCGCATCGTTGGCACGCGCCATGTACCCGCTCTTCCGCAAACGCCGGCGGATCGCGATAGACAACATCCTCAAGGCGGGTATCACAGACGATCCCGCGGAGGCGGACCGTATCGCCCGTGCGAGCTGGGGGCATCTCGCCGGGCATATCTGCGAGGCCTTGAAGGTGCCGTCCGTCATCACAAGGGAGAACTGGCGGGAACACCTGGACGAATCGGGCGGCGCCCCGGCCGCTGTAAAGCTGCTTCTCGAGGAGACCGACAGGCCCATACTTCTTGTCAGCGCGCACCATGGCGTGTGGGAGGCCGCGACGAACCTGCTGTCGTTTGCGCGTCCGATGATAGCGATAGCGCGCACCATGAACAATCCGTACATCGCGAAATGGATGGGCACGCACCATTTCCGCGGCCCGGTCACGATCATCGACAAGAACCATGGTTTCACCACCGATGTGATGCGGCAGTGGAAGCGCGACTGTGCGGCGATGACGATATTGATGGACCAGCATGCCAATCCACGGCATGCAGTGCGCTGCGATTTCCTGGGGCGGCCGGCCTGGACCTTCACGACGGCCGCTCGCATGGCCATCCGCTACGGCTGCCCGATAGTGGTGGGGTCGTTTGTGCGCATTGCGCCGTTCCGCTACAGGCTTGTCGGCGGCGAACCGTTGCGGTTTGCGCCGGACGCCGATCTCGCCGCCGCCACGGCGCGGCTCAACGAGCGCCTGGGGGAGGCGATACGCCAATATCCCGAGCAGTACCTCTGGGCGCATAGACGCTGGAGGTGATCCCGCCATGGACAAGATAACCCCGGAACAGCGCAGCCGCTTGATGGGCAAGATACATGGGCGTGACACCAAGCCTGAAATGCTCGTGCGACAGCGCATCTTCGCCGCAGGCTGGCGGTTTCGGGTGTGCGACAGGCGCTTCAAGGGGCGTCCCGACGTCGTTGTCGCGCGGGCGAGGACGATAATCGACGTGCGCGGATGCTTCTGGCACCGCCATGGATGCGCAGATTCCACGATGCCCAAGAGCAACGTGGCCTTCTGGATGGAGAAGTGGTCGAAGAACGTCCGTCGCGACAGGCGCAACGAGGAAGAGTGGGCAAGGTCCGGATGGAACATGATAATAGTGTGGGGGTGCGCGCTCGATGGAAGAATGCGCGAAAAGACGCTGGAACGCATCTGTGCGGCGCTGGACGCGTGGGCGGACGAGGTCTCGTCCGGTGCCGTGCGGCGCAAACCGCACAGGCTCACGCTTCCCCGCCTGCCATAGCGGAGTTCTTGCTTTCACGGCGTCTTTTTGGTATCATACAGCAAAGTTCACGCAATTCAAGGAAGATTGACAATGCCACTTGACACGAACCGTCGCAATTTCCTCAAGGGCGCCGCAGTCGGCGCCGCTTTCCTGCCGTCGTTCAACATCCTCCATGCGGAGGAGTCGACGATCGGCCCCAAAGACGACCAGATCAATGTCGCGCTCATAGGCTTCGGGGCGGAGGCGCGCGTCCTTTCCGCCTCTCTCGTGCGCATACCGGGCGTGCGGGTCCGTTGCGTATGCGACATCTGGAAGTTCCAGCAGCAGCAGGCCAAGAGTTTCTTCAAGAACTATGGCATGGCGGTCACGACGTACGAAGACTACAAGGACATGCTCGACAAGGAGGACAAGAACATCGACGCCGTGGTGATCGCGACGCCCGACTGGATGCATTGCGAGCATACGTGCTACTGCCTGCGCAAGGGCAAGCACGTGTATTGCGAGAAGGAGATGTCCAACAAGCTGGAGCAGGCCGCGGAGATGTGCCGCGTCCAGCAGGAGACCGGCAAGCTGCTGCAGATCGGCCATCAGCGCCGTTCCAATCCGCGTTACCGCCATTGCTTCGAGAACGTCGTGCCGAACATGCTGGGGCGCGTCACGACGGCCTATGCGCAGTGGAACCGCACGCTCGCGCCTTTCTTCGCGGTGAAGCGTCCGCCGAAGCAGGACATCCTCACAAAGTACGGCTACGAGAATCCCGAGCAGTACCTCAACTGGCGCTGGTTCTACAAGTATGGCGGCGGCTCGATGGTGGATCTCGGTTCGCACCAGATCGACCTCTTCATCTGGGCATGGGGCGTGCCTCCGTCGTCCGTGACCGCGATAGGCGGCAAGGATGCGTTCACGCCGCGTCGCCAGGCTTACGACCGCGTGATGTGCCTCTACGAGTTCCAGATGCCTGACGGCACGAAGAACGAGGCCTACTACCAGGTCATCTCCTCGAATGCCCGCGGCGGCTTCTACGAGCAGTTCATGGGCGTCAACGCTTCGCTCACCATCGCCGAGATATCGGCCCGCGGCAACACCGTGCAGCGCGAACTTCGCGCCGGCGGCCTTTCGGACGCGGAGTGGCAGAAGTTCATCGACAAGGGTTGGATATTGCCTTCCGAGGGCGACAAGATCAAGAAGGAAGTGACGAAGGATATCGCGGTCGACACGCGCATCTCGGCGCAGGCGACCGGCAACGCGCTTGGCGTCACGATGAACAAGCCGGCGCACATGCCGCATCTCGAGAACTTCTTCGCGGCCTGCCGCCATGGCGCGAAGCTCAACTGCCCGGCTGAGCTCGCCTATGAGAGCGCCGTCGCGGTTCTGGCCGCGAACGTCTCGGCCGATTCGCACAAGACGCATTATTTCAAGCCCGAGGACTTCAAGGTTCCCCCGCGCAAGGCATGATGAAAGAAAAAGTGTCATCTGAAATTGCCGTACTGCAGGAGATAACCACCGTCGTCGTCCGCGAACGCAACGTCCGCGTGCTTCTGGAGCAGGTCCTCGACATACTCGAACGGCGAATGGGGATGTTGCGCGGCACGTTCACCCTGCTCGAGGGCGACGAGTTGTGCATAGAGGCTTCCACAAAGCAGCTCAATGCCGAAGAGAGGGCGTTGGGGCGCTATCGCATCGGCGAGGGGATCACCGGGCTTGTGGCGAAGACGGGCAAGGCCGAGATCGTGTTCGACGTGCGCAAGGACAGGCGTTTCCTCAACCGCACGAGGTCGCGTTGCGTGGACGATCCCCTGTCGTTCGTCTGCGTGCCGCTCATACATCTCGGGCAGGTGATCGGCACGCTTTCGGCCGACCGCGAGATGCGGGGCGACACTTCGTCGCTTGGAAGGGACGTGGCGCTGCTCCAGATCATCGGCAACATGACGGCCGAGGCGGCGGCCATATGCCGCGAGGAGCATGCCGAACATGAGGCGCTTGTCGCCGAGAACCGCAAGCTGCGCGACATGGTGATGTCGGAGAATCCCGGCAAGCTTGTCGGCAACAGCCGCGGAATGCTGGCAGTATACGAACAGATTCGCCAGGTCGCCCCCAGCGAGGCGACGGTGCTCATACGCGGCTCGAGCGGCACGGGCAAGGAACTCGTCGCGCGCGCGATACAGGGCCTTTCGGCGCGGAAGGACAGGCCTTTCGTCGTCCTCAACTGCGCGGCCCTGCCGGAGGCTCTCGTGGAGTCCGAGCTTTTCGGACACGAGAAGGGCGCCTTCACCGATGCCCGCGAACGCCGTATCGGGCGCGCGGAGGCTGCGGACGGCGGCACCTTGTTCCTTGACGAGATAGGCGACCTTTCCGTGCCCGTGCAGGTGAAGCTTCTGCGATTCCTCCAGGAGCGCACCTTCTCGCGCGTGGGCTCCAACGAGGAATTGAAGAGCGACGTGCGTTTCATCGCCGCCACGAGCCGCAACCTCGAGGATCTCATGGCGAAGAAGCTTTTCCGCGAAGACCTCTACTACCGTCTTTCGGTTTTCCCGATATCGGTGCCGGATCTTTCGCAGCGTACGGACGACATCGTGCCGCTCGCGCAGCATTTCCTTTCAAGGTTGAGCGTCAAGTACGGAAAGCAGGTGACGCGCATTTCCGCGCCGGCGGTCAACATGCTGCAGGCGTACGCCTGGCCAGGAAACGTGCGCGAGCTCGAGAACTGCATCGAGCGCGCCGTCCTTACGGCAAAGGACGATTGCGTGCACAGCTACAATCTTCCGCCGACCGTCCAGACGCCGGAATTCGCGGAGGATCCGTTCCATCCGGACGAGAATCTCTCGCTGGACGAACAGCTTGCCGCCGTGGAGAAGCGGATATTGGAAAGCGCTTTGCGGCGGCACAACGGCAACCGCTCCGCCGCCGGCCGCGAACTTGGCGTCTCGCCGAGGATGATGAACTACCGCCTGCACAAGGCGGGGCTTCAGTAGCCGTCAGAACAGAGTGGGCTGGATGCCGCCTGCGGGTTTCAGCCCAAGCCGCTTCCATGCGAGATCCGTCGCCATGCGCCCCTTGGGCGTGCGCTCGAGATATCCTTCCATGATGAGGAATGGTTCGTAGGCTTCTTCGATTGTGTCGGGTTCTTCGCCCACGGATACCGCGATCGTGGAAAGCCCCACGGGTCCGCCGCCGAACTTGCCGCAGATGGTTTCGAGTATCTTGATGTCCATCTCGTCCAGTCCGTTCGGGTCGATCTCCAGAAGCGAAAGCGCATCGACGGCCACCTGCTTCGTTATGAGGTTGCCGGCCTTCACCTGCGCGTAGTCGCGCACGCGTCTCAGGAGATTGTTGGCGATTCGAGGCGTGCCTCTGGCGCGGGTCGCTATCTCGAGCGCGCCCTCCGGCTCGACATCCACGCCCAGCTTTTCTGCCGAACGCGAGACGATCTCCGCGAGATCGGGCGGCATGTAGTAGTCCAGCCGGTTCACGAGCCCGAACCTCGCCCTTAGCGGCGCGGCGATGAGTCCGATGCGCGTCGTCGCGCCCACGAGCGTGAAGCGCGGCAGTTCGAGACGCACGCTGCGCGCGTTGGGGCCCTGGTCGATCATGATGTCGATCGCGAAATCCTCCATCGCCGAATAGAGGTATTCCTCGACGGTCTTGGCCATGCGGTGGATCTCGTCGATGAACACGATGTCGCCCGGCTCCAGCGAGGTCAACAGCCCCGCAAGGTCGCCGGGTTTCGTGAGCACGGGGCCGGACGTCGTCTTGACGTGCACGCCCATCGCGTCGCCGAGAATGTATGAAAGCGTCGTCTTGCCGAGCCCGGGCGGCCCGGAGAACAATACGTGGTCCAGCGACTCGCCGCGCTCCTTCGCGGCCTTTACGGCAAGCTCCAGCCTGTCGCGGATCTTCTGTTGACCCACGAACTCCCCGAACTGGCTGGGGCGCAGCTTGTTGTCGAACGCGGCGTTGCGCCGGTTCAGCTCCTCGGATGGCCTTTGTGTCTTCATCACCGGCGACAATTATACCATATAGGCGAAAGCAGTGGAAGAGGGAAGGCGTGCTTGACAGATGATAGGCGCATATCCTATAATTCTTGCCATATGAAAACACTGAACAAATCGCTGGCATGCGCGGCGTTCGCGCTCCTTTCCGCCGCGGCCGGGGCCGAGACCGTCCTGTTGCCGCCGCCAATGCTCAATTCCCGCGTCACGGTTTCCGCCGCTCTGCAAGACCGCCGCTCGATCCGCGACTTCTCGGATGCGGAAGTTCCGGACCGTGTCCTGGCCGGCGTCCTGTGGGCTGCGAACGGATTCAATCGCCCGGACAGGCGCACGAACGCGACCGCCTTGAACAAGCAGACCATCCGCATATACGTCTGCAGGAAATCGGGCGCATATCTCTACGACGCGAAGAAGAACGCGCTCGAGAAAGTGTGCAACGACGATCTGCGCGCCGCCGTCGCCGGGCGCCAGGCGTTTGCGGCGAAAGCGCCCGTATCGCTGGTCATCGCGGCCGATCTTTCGGACGCGATATACGCGAAGCCGCCGCGAAACACGCTCACGCACTATGACGCGGGAATCGTCTCCGCAAACATCTACCTGTATTGCGCGGCGAACGGACTTGCCACCGTCTGCCGGGGCACGATGGACCAGATGGCCCTCAGGACGGCCCTCAAACTCCCCGGTACGATGTTCCTCCACCTGAACCACCCCATCGGATATCCCGCCGCGAATGGTTACGATTCTAAATATCCCGATTCCTTCGTGAACAGGCAACTTGCCGATGAGTGCGCCCGGCGGGGGCTCGTCCTGACCGACTGGCACCTGCATATACGCGGCGGCATGACGCCGCAGCTGGCCGCCGCCCGCGAAGAAGCGTGGATAGTCAGGTCTGGCGTGCTTGAGAATCACGGGCACGAATGGGAGATAAGCGACAACGTCACGCTTTCAGCCTTTGCCGATGCCGTCCATGCCGTGAAGGCGGGCGGGCGTACGCTGCCTGTCGGTATCCAGGTGAACGACCGCGACTGGTTCCGCCAGATCGACAAGACGACGCTTTCAAAGCTCGACTATGTCCTTGCCGACACGATGATCATGGGCGAGCGCCCCGATGGACGCGCCAACCGTCTCTGGGAGCCACAGGACATACCCGACCCCGAAAAGTGGATGGAAGGGTACTTCGAGCACAATATGCGAATCCTGGACGAACCGATTTCGATTCTCGCCAATCCAACGTACCTGCCGGGCTGCATCGCCGGAAAATACGATTCTCTATGGACGGATGTGCGGATGCGCAAACTCGTCGCCAAGGCGGTCGAACGCGGAATCGCGCTTGAAATACAGGCGGAGTCTTCTTTCCCGCGGCCGAGATTCCTGCGTATCGCGAAAGAGATGGGCGCAAAGTTCTCGTTCGGCACGAACAACTTCGATTCGCGCCCGAAAGACCTCTCGCGTTGGCTTGAGGCGATCGTCTGGCTGGATCTGGGGCCTTCCGACATCTGGACTCCAACGGCGAAATCGCCCAAGAGAGACTGTGGCGCTGGCAAGCCCCAAGCCGGCAAATGATAAACCGAGGTTTTTCTTCCGTCCGTTCCCGCAGTGTGGTAGAATATCCGCATGTCATTCTTCAAAGCCTATGATATGAGAGGTACGTTCGGCGTCGACTTCGACCTGGACGTGGTGTACAGGATCGGATTGAATCTGCCTGCGGTAGTCCGGCGGAAGAACGCAGAGGCCGGCCATGACGCCGCAGGCGCGCCTTTTCGCGTCCTCGTCGGACGGGATGCGCGCACGACTTCGCCGGATATCGCCCGCGCCCTCACGGCAGGCCTCATCGCCGCCGGCGCACAGGTGACCGACCTCGGTCCCGCCACCACGCCGATGGTGTATTTCTTCACCGCCGACGAGGATTTCGATGCGTCTGTAATGGTCACGGCGTCGCACAATCCGCCAGGCGACAACGGTCTCAAAGTCTCGCGCCGTGGCGCGTTGCCCGTAGGCTACGCATCTGGCCTTGCGGAGCTCGAACGCATGGTGGATGCCCAGGGCGGAAAACCGTACGATCCTGCAAAGGCGGCGCAGATACGCGAAGTCACCGACGAAAGGCGCCTCGCAAGATATGTCGCCTGGCTGAAGGACCATGGCCGTTTCGATCCCGGTTCGTCGTCCCTGAAGTTCGCGGTAGACTGCTCCGATGGAATGGCGTCCATCTTGGTGCATGCGCTTTTCGGTGAAGACGCGATATATCTGAACGACCGTCCAGACGGTACGTTCCCGCATCATGCCCCTAATCCGTTGAAGGCCGAGGCGCGCGAACAGATCGCCGCCGTGGTACGGGAGAAGGGCCTCGACTGCGGCGTTATATTCGACGGCGACGCCGACCGCTGCATGTTCGTGGACGAACGCGGCGTCTTCATCCAGCCCGATTTCCTCATCCCCGCCTTGGCCGCCACCTTCGACGAACGCGCGCCTGTGATACATGACGTGCGCACGGGGCGCGCTGCAATCGAGAAACTTGCCGCCGACGGATTCCCGCCTGTCATGGGCAAGGTCGGCCACGCTTTCGCAAAGGTCCTCCTCCGCGAGACCAAGGCCATCTGCGGCGGCGAACTTGCGGGACACTACTATTTCCGCGATTTCCATTTCTGCGATTCAGGCGAGCTCGCCGCGTTGCGGCTTTTGGGGGCGTTCGCGGCGGCGAAGGAATCGGGCCAGAGCGTGTCCGCCGCCATGGCCCCCATCGTGGAGAAATACGCGAACTCTGGCGAGATCAACTTCAAGGTCGCCGACAAGCCCGCCGCCATCGCCCGCGTGCTGGAGGCCGCCTCACGGCTAGGCGTCGAGACAGGTCGCAGCGAGATCGACGGATATCGCCTTGAATATGCCGAGGGCTGGATTTCTGTAAGGCAATCCAACACCGAACCGTATCTGCGGCTTATCGTGGAGTGCGACACCAAGGAAAGGTTGAAACAGTGGTTGGATATACTTTGTCAGAAGATACAATGAATCCCGCCTATGACAACATAAGGTTCAAGTGAAAGGAGCATGAAATGAAGAATATGATATTTACGATGGCGCTCGCCGCGGCGATGTTCTGCCATGCCGAGTCCAAGACGACCTACCGCGATTCCATGGGGCGCATCCAGGGCACGGTGACGACCGACCGCTACGGCAAGACGACCTACCGCGACTCGATGGGCCGCATCCAGGGTTCGCAGACTACGGACCGCTACGGCAAGACGACCTACCGCGACTCGATGGGCCGTATCCAGGGTTCGCAGACTACGGACCGCTACGGCAAGACCACCTGGCGCGATGCGCAGGGGCGTATCCAGGGCTCTCAGACGACTGATCGCTATGGCAAGACGACATGGCGCGACGCCCAGGGCCGCATCCAGGGAACGGCCACGACGGACCGCTACGGCAAGACCACATATCGCGACGCCCAGGGCAGGATACAGGGGTCCAAGACCGTAAAATGATGCGACCCTTTCGCGTTTTCAGGGAAGTTCGCCGGGGGCTTGCCTGACGGGTGCGGTTTTGGTAAAATAAATCCCATCTAAATTTTGTCCAGGAACGCATCTAGTGTACTTAAAGCAACTTGACATTCTCGGCTTCAAGTCGTTTGCAGACAAGACCCGGCTCACCTTCGAGCCGGGCATGATCGCCATCGTCGGCCCCAACGGCTGCGGGAAGAGCAACGTTTCCGACGCCATCCGCTGGGTGCTCGGCGAACAGCGGCCGACGGCTCTGCGCTGCTCGAAACTCTCCGACGTGGTTTTCAACGGAACGGACACGCGAAAGCCCCTCGGGCTTTGCGAGGTGTCCATCACTTTCGCCGAATGCGAGAAGGAACTCGGCACGGAGTACCATGAGGTCACCGTCACCCGCCGCGTCTACCGCGACGGCTCCGGCGAATATTTCATCAACAAGGCGCGTTGCGGGCTCAAGGACATAAAGCGCCTGTTCATGGGCACGGGCATAGGCACGACGTCGTATTCCGTGATGGCCCAGGGCCAGATCGACCAGATCCTTTCGTCCAAGCCCGAAGACCGCAGGGCCGTGTTCGAGGAGGCCGCCGGCATCACCAAATTCAAGGCCGACCGCAAGGAGGCGATCCGTAAGATCGAGCAGACCGAGCAGAACCTGCTGCGCGAGGCGGACGTGTTGCGCGAGATGAAGCGGCAGATCGGTTCGCTCCAGCGCCAGGTCGGCAAGGCCGAGAAGTACAAGGAACTGCGCGACGAACTGCGCGGGCTCGACATCTACGTGTCAAAGGGCAAGATACAGGCGTTCAACCTGGCCCTCGAGAACAACGTCCTCAAGCAGCGCGAGACGGAGCAGGCGATACAGGACGCGACCGTCGCCGTGAACGCGGCCGAGAGCGAAGCGCAGCAGCTGCATTCCGACATCCACGCGATCGAGGAAAGGCTTGCGATGTTGGCGAGCGATGCGGCTTCGGCCGAAAGCGCCTTTGCGCGCGCGAGAGAGGTCATCACGGTAAACGAACAGCGCATAGCCGAATATCGCATGTTCTCGGATCGCGATGGACGCGAGATCGCGGAAGTCCGCCAGGCGCTGGACGAACTTGGCATGCAGGTCGAATCGCTGGAGCAGAAGAAGGCTCTGCTCGATGAAGGGCTTTTGACGGCCCAGTCGGCGCTCGACGAGGCGGAGGCCGCGTTCAAGGCGTCTACGGCCCGCATGGACGAACTTCGCCAGAAGCTTCAGGAAAGCCGCAGCGGATCCGCATTGTGCGACCGCCACGCCGCCGAGGTGCGCGACGAGATAGGCCGCCTCGAGGCGCAGGCGCGCGAGGCGATACTTGCGCGCGAGAGACTTTCATCCGAACTTGCCCAGTTGAAGGAGTCCGCAACCCGCGCGGATGCGTCCCGCATCGAGGTGAAGACCCGCCTCGATGCCGCGCAGGCGGCTGAGACGGCCGCGGCGGAGCGTGCCCAGACGGCCGCGGAAGCGCTTGAGGCCTTGCGTGCGGAGATCGCAGAGGCGCGCGAGAACCTTGGCGAGATGCAGACCGCCGCCGCCACCAAGGAGGCCCAGCTCGAGATGCTGAAGGACGAATCCGCCGCCAAGACGGTTCTGGAGAACGTCCTGCAGGATACCGCCGGCGACGTGCGGATCGCCGCCATGGAGACTGGCCGCGAAGGGGCCGTCGTCGCCGAAGGCGACAGGCTTGTGGACCATCTGACTCTTTCCGATGCGGACCGCGAGACGGCGGACAGGCTTCTGGGCGATGTCGTCCTTGTAGGCGGGAAGGACGGCGTCTGGTCGCCTTCCACCGCCCTTGCGCCGTCTTCGGGCCATCGTTCGCCGATCACCGAGGCCGAACAGGAGCTCGCCGACCTGCGCGAAAGGATCGCCAAGGCGCAGGCGACCCTTGCCACAGGCGCCGAACGCACGGCCGCGCTTACGGAGGAATCGCGCACCGCCACTGCTCTTCTTACGGACGCACGCCGCGCCGCCGCGCAGGCGGAAGGCGAGTACACGAGCGTCGCCCGCGATGCCGAGGCTGTCGGCAGGCGTCTTGTCGCGGTCGAGGCGGAACTCGCCCGCGTGCGCGCGGCGAACGCCGGCGAGGAGACGCGGCGCGAAGAGCTTGCACGCGATCTCGAAGAGACCGTCGCAAGACGCGACGCGTTCATGGACAGCACGACGCGCCTGCAGGACGAGCAGGTCGAACTGGAGGCGGCGAATGCCGAGGCGAGCCGCCACCTTACCGAGACGCGCATAGCGGCGGCGCATTTCGAGTCCGAGCTTGAACTCACGGCAAGGCAGTCCGAAGACGCCGCGAAGCGCAGGGCGGAACTGCAGAAAACGATCGAGGGACGTGAAAGCGGCATCCGCGGCTACGAGG
>JAEEGL011567753.1_pt1 | contig 18920 bp, 16 predicted proteins | sample 9134231 | NCBI WGS metagenome assembly JAEEGL01 (sample SAMN16246548, study PRJNA631951) | gut metagenome | biome: gut microbiome; feature: rumen; material: fiber-attached | host: Bos | place: Iran: Karaj | collected 2018-10 | reverse complement strand
GAACTTCGTGATACTGGCTGTCACGATAGTTTCGGTCATTGTTTTGGCTTTCATTTTAAAGAAAACACGAATCGGGCTTGCAATGCGAGCAATCAAGGACAACTCCCTTGCAGCGGATTTTATGGGAATTAACAGAAAGGCTGTTATAGTGGCGGCTTTCGGAATCGGTTCTGCTCTTGCTGCATTGGCAGGTATAACCTATACCGGAGAGTATGTTTCGTTTGATCCGCAGATGGGCTTCATGCTTGGAATCAAAGCTTTTATTGCTGCGGTAATAGGCGGACTCGGAAGCATCACAGGAGCTGCGTTGGGGGCGTTTGTACTGGCCTTTTTGGAAATATTTTTTGCGGGCTATCTTCCGGATTCAATCGCATCATACCAGACTGTATTCGTATTCTTGATTTTGATACTTGTTCTTCTGGTGAGACCAGACGGATTGTTGGGAAAGAATGCGAAAAGGAGTTAAGCCGTTATGGAAAAGATAAAAGATAAAGCGATTTTTAAATTTATAACGGTCGTAGTTATCCCGCTTCTAATTCTGATTGTGATAGAAACCAAGATGAATGACTACTATAAGACGGTGGTAATCCTCTTGTTCATAAATGTGATACTGGCGGCAGCCACAAACTTTACTAACGGAATCACGGGTATATTTTCGCTCGGTACTGCTTCATTTATGGCAATAGGAGCATATGTGGGATCGTTACTTACCCTTCCCCCGGATATGAAATATTCGAGAATACAGGGAATCCCCGCTTTTATCGCTGAGATAAAGTTGCCATTTTTTGCGGCACTTTTGATTTCCGGTTTGTTTGCAGCAGTGTTTGCCGGAATCATCGGAATTCCGATACTTCGTGCAAAAGGACATTATCTGGCCGTAATAACACTTGGAACGGTAATAGTAGTCAAATCCCTGCTTGATAACCTGACATCAATTACGAACGGGTCCAGGGGAATAAGCGGAATGGAAGGATATTCAACCCTGCCGGTTACGGTGCTTGTGACGGTATTGTCTTTATATGTAATGTACAGAATAAAGACTTCATCTCTCGGAAGGGGAATGATAGCTTTAAAGAACGATGAAGATGCGGCAGAATCCCTTGGAATAAGCCGTTTAAAAGTAAGACTCTTTTCGTTTATGATAAGCGCTTTTTTTGCAGGTATCGGCGGATGCCTTTGGGCACATCTTCAAAGATCGATAGCACCTTCAATGTTTTATCTTACAGAAACATTTATGATCCTTGAAATGTCGGTACTCGGAGGAATGGAAAGCCTCAGTGGAGCAATTCCCGGGGCAGCAATAATAACGTTTTTTCCGTATCTTCTCTCTGATTTCAGTACGGGAGGAGAGATCTTTGGAATAAAGGTGCCAAAGATCAACGGAATTACAAATATAGTGATGAGTGTGTTATTTATACTCGTCATGATATTCAGGAAAGGAGGTATATTTAGGGAAAATGACTACATTTTTGATGCGATGTTCAGCCCTGATACCTACTCAGGACTGTTCAAGAAAGAGCATGATGATGTGTTAAAAAAAGACGTTTAACACAAAGAGATTATTTGAAATAAAAGGAGTATTAATTATGAAAAAAAGAATAGTTACGTATTTAAGAGGAGTTTTAACAATAGCACTGGCGGCAGCAGTTTTAACAGGATGCGGAGCCGCAAACAGCGGATCTGCTCAGACAGCTTCCGCAGTAGTAGATTCAGCAGCTGGAGATTCAGCACCCGCGGATTCGCAGGATTCGGTTGCGGATGCTTCTTCGGAAGATGGCATCACAATCGGTGGTCTTTGGGGCCTTACAGGATTTATGGCAGATTACGAGATTCCCGGTTCCGAAGGTTTTGAACTTGCATTGGAAGAGATTAATGCGGCAGGCGGTATAGACGGCAAGCAGGTTAATTATGTTTCATATGATGCACAGTCAGATGTGTCACAGGCAACATCACTCACAACTAAACTTGTTGAAGTTGACGGTGCAAATGTGATTGTAGGTCTTGGAGATCCCAATGCGGCAATTGCGGCAGGAACTGTAGCTCAGGATCATGGTGTACCATCACTTGCTACAACTTCTACACTTCCTTATACACAGGACAGAGTCGGTGATACTGCTTTCCTTGTACCTTACGGTGACAATATCCAGGCGGCAGCAGTTGCAGAGTATGCATATAACGAACTTGGAGCAAAGACGGCATATGTTGTAACAGACACAACAGATGAATACACACTTTCATTAAGTAAGTTCTTCCAGAGCCACTTTATAGCTCTTGGCGGAGAGGTTTTCGGAGAGAGCACATACGATGACAACGGATATACAGATTTTTCTGCATCAATTCAGAAAGTAAAGGCGCTCCCCGAATCACCCGATGTATTGTTCTTTGCAAGCTTTACAGATCAGGGACCGACAATCATTAAGCAGTACAGAGATGCAGGTCTTGACCAGCCAATCCTTTCAGGCGATGGTCTGGATTCAACAGAAATTGCGGAAATAGCCGGCGAGGCTGCCAACAATGTATATTTTTCAACACACGTTGACTATACGGAAGCAGGCGATGTTTCAAAATTCTATGAAGCTTACAACAAGAAATACGGAAAAGAGCCTTTGAATGCTTTTGCGGCACTTGGCTATGACGCAGCTTACCTTATAAAGTACGCAGTAGAGAACTATGCAAACGGCGACTATTCATCAGAGAGCGTAAGAGATGCTATCGCAAAGGTAACGGATTTTAAGGGCCTTACAGGAACTATCGATTATTCATCAGGTAATGTGCCTAACAAGACAGTATTTATCTGTAGATTTAACGACGGAAAAAAGGAGAATCTTACATCACTTGTTCCCGAAATATCAGCAGACGAAAACAATTAATTGATTAAAACGGAGGTTAAATAGATGGCTGAATACAAACTTTGGAATGCACTAAAAGAAGCAAAGAACTATAAATGGGTAGAGCTTTCGCATTCTCTTAACAATGAAAGCCCTTACTGGTCAGGTATTCCCGAAGGATCGGTAGAACTTGGAAAAACGGTCTGGGACTGGGGTAAACCGGAGCTTGAGTGTCTTATACAGACATTCAAATTCCCCGGACAGTTCGGAACTCACATTGATTTCCCGGGACACTTTGCAAAAGGAAAGGATCTTTCGGAGAAATATGACGTACACGACCTGATCTTTCCGCTGGCGGTTATCGATATTAGCGAACAGGCTAAAGCGAATCCCCGTTATGCGGTGACGGTTGATGATATCAAAGCTTATGAAGAAAAATATGGAAATATTCCGGATGGAGCCCTTGTAGCATTGAGGAGTGACTGGTATAAGAAATGGCCCGATATAGATGCCGTATCCGGTATTGATGCTGAAGGCAGAGAAAATGCACCGGGCTGGTCACTTGAAGCACTTGAGTATATCTACAAAGTAAGAAATGCTTCAGCAAACGGCCACGAAACATTGGATACTGATTCTTCCGCAGTAGCAGAGGAACACGAGGATCTTATCTGCGAAAGATATGTTCTGGAGAACGAGAAATTGCAGGTTGAACTCCTTGCCAATCTTGACAAGGTGACACCCGCAGGCGCAGTTGTGATAGTGTCTTATCCCAGATTTGAAGGCGCTACTGGCCTTCCTGCCAGAGTTTGGGCAATTACAGAGTAAAAATGGGGTGACTAAACTACATAAATTGAAGGGGAAAAGGTGTGTCGACAAGTCGGCACACCTCTTTTTTAATCATAAAATCGACTAAAAGTCGAAAATGCTTGACAATGAAAACTTTGGGGCCTATACTAAAATCGACCGACAGTCGAAAAGGAGACTCCAAAGATGAAAAAAGGTGAAAAAAGAAAGCAGGAACTACTTAATATCGCATACAGGATGTTCATAACAAGGGGATATGAGAACACAAGCGTAGACGACATAATCGCAGAAGCGGGAATTGCAAAGGGAACTTACTATTACTATTTCGAGAGCAAAGAGCAGACACTTGAAGAAGTAATAGGGATGATGATTGATAAAGAGACGGAAGCGGCGGCATCGATAGTGGATGCGCCGATTCCGGTAGAACAGAAGATTGTTGCCATTATTGCCTCAATCAGACCTACAGAGGAAGAAGAACCCATCGAGGGAGCACTTATGCAGCCCGAGAATATCATCATGCATCAGAAGATAAAAAAGAAGCTGGTTGAAAAGGTTGTTCCGCTGCTTGTGAAAGTAACTGAAGAGGGTGTGGAGCAGGGGATATTTAACTGCGATAACATTCCGGAGCGTGTAAGGATGATGCTCCTATTAAGTAACGAATTATTCGATGAAGCGGGGTTCTCGGAAAAAGACATAGATGTATTTATTGATGTTACGGAGAAACTTCTGGGTGCGAAAAAAGATTCAATGGGCTTTATCAGGCAGCTGATAAACAGGCCTTAATCCGACGCATGAAAGATCCCCTGCGTGAAAAAAGGCATAAAAAATGAATAAGAAAAGTAATTTCAGCAAATTTCTTCTCCTTTGGACCGGAGAACTGATCTCATCCATAGGTGGTGGATTAACAAGTTTCGGTCTGGGGGTATATATCTTCAATCAGACGGGAAGTGCGGCAAGCATGGCCCTTGTAACATTGCTTGGATTTCTTCCGACACTATTGCTGTCGGTGCCGGCAGGTGTACTTGCGGACAGATACGACAGAAGACTTTTGATGATGATTGGTGACGGCTGTTCTGCACTGGGAATCATATACATCCTCTTGTGTATGCTGAGTGGCGGAGCGAGTATTTTGCAGATATGTATAGGTGTCTCTGTAAGTGCTATTTTTTCAGCATTACTTGAACCCTCATTTCGAGCAACCATAACAGATCTTCTGACGGCAGAAGAATATTCCAAGGCAAGCGGACTTGTGTCCCTTGCGGGATCGGCGAGATATCTCTTTTCGCCTCTTATTGCGGGATTTGTTCTTGCGGTGAGTGACGTAAAACTTTTGCTTCTTATAGATATATGCACATTCTTTTTGACTGTGATAAGTGCTGCTGTCGTAAGGCGGGGTATTGGTGCTAAGGAAACAGATAAAAAAGAAGGAATCATTGAAAGTATAAAAGCCGGCTGGCAGATTATCGATCAAAAAAAGGGAGTTCTCATCCTCACTGTCATAGCATCGGCCATTACGCTTTTTATGGGAATGTTCCAGATTCTTGCGGAGCCCCTTATTCTTGCTTTCAGAGATGCCAAGACCCTTGGAATTGCCGAGACACTGTGTGCCTGCGGAATGCTTATAAGCGGTCTGATACTTGGCATAAGGGGACTGAAAAGCGCCTATGTAAAAATATTGTCCCTGTCTCTTTGCACAGCGGGACTCTTTATGATCGGCTTCGGTCTTTTTGAAAACATTATTACCATATGTATATTCGGCTTTCTCTTTTTCATGACTTTGCCCTTTGCAAATAACAGTCTAGATTATCTGATTCGGACCAATATACCGGATGATGTCCAGGGACGAGTGTGGGGGCTGATCGGTTTTGTCTCACAGCTGGGATATGTCGTAGCATATGCCCTGTCAGGCCTGGCAGCAGATACCCTCGGTAGAATAACAGGACGCGGTGTGGGAAGAGGAGCGGCTTTTGTGATACTGATTGCAGGTTTACTACTGGCACTGACATCTATAGCCATTATGTTTATAAAAAATGTAAGGATTCTTGAAAATAAGGAAACGGAGGTTAAAAACAATGAAGATAAATGAACAAACAAAAAACGGAACTGAAAGTTATAAATACAGGCCGGTTCTATTCTTTGCACTGGCCTATCTTTTCACATGGATATTCTGGATACCGGCGGCATATGTGCCGGAAAATGCGGGTGCGGTACTTATGCTTATAGGACTGCTTGCTCCGGCAGTAGTCTCAACTCTATTCATCGTGTTGTCCGGATCGGATCTCTTAAAAAAAGATCTTAAGATTAAGCTGATTGGATTATATAAGGTAAAATGGATCAACGTGATAATCGCTGTCGTACAGTTTGCCGGGATAGTGGCCTGTTCGATACTTCTGTCCCTTGCCTTCGGACAATCTCTGAATCAGTTTGCTTTTACCGAGGATTTCTCATTCACAGGTGTGGGAATAGCGGGAGCAATGCTTACAGTGACAATTGCAGCCATCCTGGAGGAAGTGGGATGGAAAGGATATTGCGAGGACTCTATCGGTGCTTATATGAACTGGTTCTGGGAATCTATGATATTCGGAGTCCTGTGGTCTTTATGGCATATCCCGCTCATATTTATAGAAGGAACATATCAGGCGGGGCTGATGGTTAACCCTCTCTATGTTGTGAACTTCTTTGTCAGCGGTATACCTATGGGCTTCATAATTACATGGGTCTATCTTGCAAGTGACCGTTCCGTACTTGCCTGCATGATCTATCACTTTTTCGTCAATTTTATGCAGGAAAAGATAGCGATGACACCGGAGACGAAATGTGTGGAGACCATAGTCGTAACAATTGTAGCGGCTGTGATTGTAATCATGAATAAGGATATGTTTTTTGAAACAAGGCATGTAGGGAAGTTGTTGGAAAGCAGATACGGGGAACAATCGGACAAATAATCTATGGATAAAGGGTCTGTGGCTTTTGAAAAAGCTGCAGGCCCTTTCTTTTTGCGATAGAATTACATTGACAGCTAACAGTCGTTAACCTATAATAACTACGGTATCACAAGGGGAAAGAAGGCGAAGTAATTTGGCAAGAACTAATTCAAGAGAACGACTTATAGAGGCTGCGCTTACTCTGTTTTCACAAAAAGGTTTCGATGGAACAGGTGTTGACGAGATTGCGGAATCCATAGGAATAAAGGGGCCGACCATCTACAAGTATTTCAAAAGCAAGGATGAACTGCTTACAGCCGTTGCGGAACATGCCGAAGATGACTACAATAAGGGCATGGGATTTGCTTCCAATCTGGCTGACAAGATTAAAAACGGAAGTGAATTGATAGAGTTTGCCACGAATTCTCTCCACTTCACAATTGAGAGTGATTCAGCCATAAAAATGAGAAGACTTGCAATGATGGAGCAGTTCAGGAATAAGATGCTTGCGGAGCTGACCACTTCTCATCAGGTAGTATTTCTTAAAGGCATATATTCAAAAGTCTTTCGTAATCTGATGGATCTCGGTAAGATGCCTGAAGGTGATTCGGATACCATCGCACTTGAATTCATTGCACCGGTTACTCTGATGATACAGATGGTTGACAGGGAACCCTATAAGATGGATGAAGCTTTTGAAATGATAAAAAAACACATGGATATTTTCGTTGAAAAGTATGAAATAGCGATGATTTAGTGTATAATTGATTTATAAATAACCCACAAAGACGAGGGCAATGCAGAGAGCATTTGTTCTCGTCTTTTGTTTTATGATTTATGAAGGATATATAAAAAAACCTTGCAAATATGGGCTTTTTAACTTATAATCGGTTCAGCGCGTCAAAGTATTGAAGTAAAAGACGTTGAGGAGATAATGCCGGATATTCCGGTGTTGCAGTAGATTAATACAATACGAGGAGAGAAAATTATGAAAAATCAGATCAGAAAAATGCTGTCATTATCACTGGCAGCAGTTATGGCATTGTCATTGACAGCCTGTGGTGTCGGCGGAACAGCCGAGGCTCCTGCAGCTCCCGAAGCAGCTGTAGAAGAGACTGTAGAAACTGCAGCAGTTGAAGCAGTTGAAGAGGCAGCTGATGCTCATTACACAGTGGGAATCTGCCAGCTTGTACAGCATGTGGCACTTGATGCAGCTACACAGGGATTCAAGGATGCAATCGTTGAGAAGCTTGGAGAAGATGCGGTTACTTTTGATGAACAGAACGCAGCCGGAGACAGCGCACAGTGTACAACAATCTGTACAGGACTTGTTTCAGACGGCGTAGACCTTATACTTGCCAACGCTACACCTGCTCTGCAGGCAGCAGCTTCATCTACTACAGAGATTCCTGTTCTTGGTACATCTATCACTGAGTACGGTGTTGCTCTTTCAATTGACGGATTTAACGGAACTGTAGGAGGTAATATATCAGGTACATCGGATCTTGCTCCTCTTGATCAGCAGGCTAAGATGATCGAGGAACTTTTCCCCGAAGCTAAGAATGTGGGAATCCTCTACTGCTCAGCAGAGGCCAATTCGGTATATCAGGCAGACACAGTTAAGGCTGCTCTTGAAGCAGACGGACTTAAGGTAACTGTATATACATTCGCCGATTCAAATGATGTTGCAAGTGTAACTCAGTCAGCATGTGATGAGAATGACGTTCTCTACATACCTACAGATAACACGGCAGCTTCATGTACAGAAGCAATCAACAACGTGGCACTTCCCGCAGGAGTTCCCATTGTTGCAGGTGAAGAAGGTATCGTAAAGGGTTGTGGTGTTGCAGCACTTTCAATTGATTACTATGAACTCGGAAGAACAACAGGTGAGATGGCAGTAAAGATCCTTACAGGTGAGGCTGACATTGCAACAATGCCTGTAGAATATTATAATAATCCGGTTAAGGTATATAACCCTGAGATCTGCGATAAACTCGGTATAAAGATACCTGAAGGATATACAGCGATTGAAGAATAATTGATCGTTAAAAGAAAGAGAAAGATATGGATATTACAGCTTATTTACAATCATTGACGCCGCTGACGCTTTTGAATAGGCTGCCGGCGGGTATAGCACAGGGACTGATCTGGGGCATTGTTGCCCTGGGCGTATATATTACATTCCGCCTTCTTGATATAGCCGACCTGTCTGTTGACGGTACATTCTGTACCGGAGGAGCGGTAACGGTTATGCTGATTCTGGCAGGATGCAATCCCTATGTGGCTGTACTCGTGGCACTTTTGGTCGGTCTGCTTGCAGGCGTGGTTACAGGCTTACTTCATACACTGCTTGGAATCCCCGCAATCCTTGCCGGAATTCTGACCCAGTATGCGCTTTATTCTTTGAATCTTGCCATAATGGATATGAAGGCCAATCAGGCAGTCAGTGTTGATAAATTTGTATTGATGCTGTCATCCAGATATGTAACTTATTCGATAGTTGTCGGCGTGGTAGTTGTGGCAGTGCTTATTGCTGCTTTATATCTGTATTTCGGTACAGAACAGGGAAGCGCAATACGAGCTACAGGATGTAACCAGCAGATGGCTGGTGCCAACGGAATTAACATCAACCTGATGAAGGTGATTGGACTTGCCCTTTCAAACGGTATTGTGGCTCTGGCCGGCGGAATCATGTCACAGTTCCAGGGATATGCGGATATCAATATGGGACGTGGTGCGATCGTAATCGGTCTGGCAGCAGTTATTATCGGAGAAGTTATAGGCGATGCTCTTTTCCGTAAGCACTTGAATTTTGCTCTGCGTTTGTCTTTCGTTGCACTTGGCGGAGTAATTTACTATATAGTTGTAGAGATCGTTCTCTGGCTTAAGCTGGATACCAATTATCTGAAGATGCTGACAGCGATTATCGTTGCGGTATTCCTTGCGGTTCCTTATCTGCAGAAGATGAGCGTATCTTCCTTCAAGAAAGCAGGTAAAAATGCCCAGCTTACACAGAACAACGGAAAGGAGGCCTAAGAGATGTCTGAAATAATGCTTGATGTAAAAGATGTTCATAAGGCTTTCAATCCGGGAACAATAAATGAAAAGATTGCTTTGGACGGTGTGAATCTTACACTTGAAAAAGGTGATTTCGTAACGGTTATCGGAGGTAACGGTGCCGGAAAATCAACCATGCTTAATGCTATAGCAGGGGTATGGCCCATCGATTCCGGAAGCATAGAGATCGGAGGTACCAACGTAACAGGTCTGCCCGCATACAAGCGTGCGTCTTTGATCGGAAGAGTCTTCCAGGATCCCATGACGGGAACAGCCGCAACCATGCAGATAGAGGAGAATATGGCTCTTGCTCTCAGACGTGGCAAGGCCCGTTCACCCTTCAGACTCGGTGTAACCCACAAGGAGAGGGACAGATTCAGAGAGCAGCTCAAGATACTTGATCTTGGTCTTGAGGATAGACTGACAGCCAAGGTGGGACTTCTGTCCGGTGGTCAGCGTCAGGCTCTTACCCTTCTTATGGCAACCCTTCAGATGCCCAAGATACTGCTTCTTGATGAGCATACGGCGGCACTGGATCCCAAGACAGCGGAAAAAGTTCTTGCCGCTACAGAGAAGGTCGTATCCAAGGATAAGCTTACAACTCTCATGATCACCCACAACATGAAAGATGCCATTGCACATGGTAACAGACTGATCATGATGAATGAAGGAAAAGTAATACTGGATATACGTGGTGAAGAGAAGGCAAAACTGACGGTTGAAGATCTGCTTCACAAATTCTCTTCCGTATCCGGCGAGGAATTTGCCAGCGATAAAGTATTGCTGTCCTAAGACATATAATGTGATAAATGATAAGATGACGCATTCTACATGGTTGCGTCATCTTTTTTGCTATGAACAGACAGGCTTTTGTGGTATTATTTTAATGGTTATGTTATAAACACGTAATTAATAAGGGAAAACAAATGAGTGTGGGGACATTTTTAAAAACAACCAAAGGAAAGGTAATCACCATAGGTGGCGGTACTGTCGTTGCTATAGGTATAGCAGCTGCCGTGCTTTTGCAGGGAAGCGGTTATAGAAGTATAGCCGTAGAGCAGGTGTCCGGTTCTGTTAATGTTGTAGGTGAGAAAAATAACGGACAGGCATATGAGGGTCAGCACCTCTACAGTGGTGATGATGTAACCGTTGGAGACGCATCGGAACTTACCATGTGTATGGACAATGACAAATATGTCTATGCGGATGCCAATACGCATTTTAAGCTTGAGGCCAGCGATGCATCGGAAGATTCTATGATAAAGATATATCTGGATGCAGGTTCCGAGCTCAATGAACTTCAAAGCAAACTTGCGGAAGGCGAGTCATATGAAGTGGATACACCCAATTCCACCATGTCGGTTCGAGGAACAAGCTTCAGAGTAACCGTATACAAGGATAAGGACGGACTTATATATACTCTTGTTGAAGTAGAGTCAGGTCAGGTGCTTGTACGTCTGAAGACAACAGACGGATCATACAACGGCATTGAAAAACTCTTCATGCCCGGTGAGAGTGCTCTGATAAGAGGTAACAGCGACTTCTCCGAATTCGTAACCAGCGAACTTCTTGATGCCATGAATATCAAGGGCGGAGACGAAGAAGGTGCTTTGCAACTGGCATACGACAATCTTCCCGAGGACGGCCTCGAGAGACTTATTGCTCTCCTTGAAAACATGGATGAGAATAAGGATAAGAAGCCTGTAGAAAAAATAACTAAAAAAGAAAAAACAGAGACTGATAAAAAGAAGAAAACAACTGAAGAAGTTGAAGAAACTGTTGAAAGAGAAACAGTAGACAACAGAAGTTTCTACACGATAATCGTAGAACCTCATATAGCAAACAGGAATGAAGACGGAACAATTAGTCTGAAGGACGGAGTATTGTTCGATCCCGAATATTATGCAAGAACCTATCCGGATGTAGTTAAGAATTTCGGAAGCGATGATGATGCGTTGCTTGCTCACTGGCTGATCTTCGGTCAGAACGAGAATAGATTTCCAAATGAAGCTGCAGAAAAGGAAAGACTTGCTCTCTGGCTTGCATTCGAAGAGGAACAGAAGGTAGTTCCTGAGAGTGATTCGTCATCAGGAGGCAGTAAAGTGGTAGGTACAACTGCAACATGGGATTTAAATACTAATTATCTGTACATTCCAGGTCATAATGCTAGTGTAGCCCGTTCAAGTTCATTGAATGGTAGACCTTCGATTGCCTTTGACAGTGCTACTCAGACAAATGTAAATCTAACGTTACCGCTTACTGTACCTGCAAATTCATCCAATCCGTTTTCTCAGAGTCAATATACGGTTGATACCGTAAAAGATATTGACTGGGCAGCCAGTAACGGCAATGGATTCGACGTAATAGTTTCAGATCGTAACAGTAACGTAGCAAGCATATTACATGATGCTAACGGAAATGCGTATTATACACTTACTGGACCAAATGGTAACTGGGATAGTAGAAATAACTATAATCAGCAGATTACTCCTAATCTGACCGTGGAGCAAGCGTTTGCTGATGCAATAGCAGCGCTTCCATAATGGTGTGATAAATAAGGTTATTATTAATAAGCTCTAATCTAACATCAAACCCCTGTAATCAAAACAGATTACAGGGGTTTTTTATTGTGACGGACAGCTATATTGAAAATACATTATGTTAATCTAATTGGCTTGTGGTAAAATAGATGGATAGGGTTGTTTTGCAACTTAAAAGGTGAAATTCAAATGAGTGTGGGGACATTTTTTAAATCAACTAAGGGTAAAGTGATTACCATAGGTGGCGTTACTGTCGTTGCTATCGGTATAGCAGCTGCCGTGCTTTTGCAGGGAAGTGGTTATAGAAGTATAGCTGTTGAACAGTTAAGTGGTAGCGTCAATGTAATCGGTGAAAAGAATAACGGACAGGCATATGAGGGCCAGCATCTCTACAGTGGTGATGATGTAACCGTCGGTGACGCATCGGAACTTACCATGTGCATGGATAATGACAAATATGTCTATGCGGATGCCAATACGCATTTTAAGCTTGAGGCCAGCGATGCATCGGAAGATTCCATGATAAAGATATATCTGGATGCAGGTTCGGAACTTAATGAACTTCAGAGCAAACTTGCGGAAGGCGAGTCATATGAAGTGGATACACCCAATTCCACTATGTCGGTTCGAGGAACAAAGTTTAGAGTAACCGTGTACAAGGATAAGGACGGACTTATATATACTCTTGTGGAAGTAGAGTCGGGCCAGGTACTTGTTCGCCTGAAGACAACAGACGGATCTTACAATGGCATTGAAAAACTTCTGATGCCCGGTGAGAGTGCTCTGATAAGAGGCAACAGCGACTTCTCCGAATTTGTAACAAGCGAACTTATTGATGCCATGAATATTAAGGGCGGAGACGAAGAGGGTGCTCTTCAGCTGGCATATGACAATCTTCCCGAGGATGGACTTGAGAGACTTATTGCTCTCCTTGAAAGCATAGATGAGAGTGATGATAAGCAAACTGCCGATAAAAAGGTCGAAGATAAAAAGACTGTAAAAGATAACAGCAAAAAGACTGACACAGATAAAAAGAAGACAGATGATACTGCTGAAGCAACCGCGACAGCTAACAGAAAAACTGTTGATAACAGAAGTTTCTACACGATAATCGTAGAACCTCACATAGCCAACAGGAACGAAGACGGAACAATTAGCCTGAAGGACGGAGTATTATTTGATCCTGACTATTATGCAAGAACCTATCCGGATGTAGTTAAGAATTTCGGAAGTGATGATGATGCACTGCTTGCTCACTGGCTGATCTTTGGTCAGAACGAGAACAGATTCCCGTCAGAAGCGGCAGAAAAGGCTAGACTTGCTCAGTGGCTTGCATTTGAAGAGGAACAGAAAGCAGTGCCTGAAAGCAGCTCGTCATCAGGTTCAGGTGCTGGGAATACTACCACCAGCCCCGTTTTTGCCAATCCAATCACTACTTACGAAGGTAGCGTTGCTATGAACGCTACCGGAACCGGAGGACGGCTTTCAAACGGTACTGATGTCAGCATTTCATATACCGGTACTGCCGGTGCTGCCCAGATTCCGATACTGACAATTCAAGGTCCGGGCGGAGTTAATTTACCGTTTGCACTTACCTATAGCAACGGTGGCTCGGTTGATATAAATAGCCCACGTGAAATAGACTGGGCAAATTCTTCCACCGGAGTTGCTGCTCAGTACCTTACAAACAATACGACTTATACGGCTATGAAAGATGATAACGGAAATTACTTTATACAAGACAGTAACGGTACTGTGACAGCCTATGGTACAGACAGTCAGGCATTTATCAGTGCATTGTAATTTGACTGAAAAAACCGACGACATAAACAAGAATCACACCAAGCCCCTGTAATCAAAACAGATTACAGGGGTTTTTTATTGTGTGAAAATTTGTTACACTAAAGGTATATAATAGAAATAGGGTGTCTGCCCCTTAAAAGCATAGCTCATTTCTTTGCACTTAAAAAGGCTAATGAGTAAGAACATGATAATAGATTAGAAATATCAGTTGGCGTAAGAAGGGAATACGGTATAGGACTATGAAATTAAAAGTCTTGGTAACGGGAAGAAACACTAAGATATCAACGGACGTGACGGAACACTTAAGCGATGAAAAGCATTATATAACCACGCAGTGTGATCCTACGCAGACAGGTCTCTTCAAGATGATGCTTGGGGATATGCCTGATGTAATTATCATTTGTCTCAGAAACGAGTCAAAAGAGTCTATACAGGCCTATAACGTACTTAAGAATGCATCAAAAGAAAAGGCCTGCACCATAATTGTAGTTGCGGATGAGGAAGACGAGCAACTCTTCATGCAGCATACCGAACTGCAAAGAATGTACTTTCTTTCAAGACCCATATCTTTGATGGCACTTTATCAGAAACTGGAATCCATCGAAGAGGAGATGGAGGAGACAAAGAGGAAGAATCTGGCACTGTTCAGGGAATTCGAGAATGAGGCTCCCGATAAGAACAGAAGAAAATCGGTACTTGTGGTGGATGATGATACTGAGCAGCTGATTGTAATAAAGGAGAATTTGGAAGAGTTCTATGATGTGACCCCTGTAAAATCAGGTAAGGCGGCATTTAAATACCTTACAAAACATATACCGGATATTATTCTGCTCGACTATCTTATGCCGGGTGAGGACGGCCCTACCGTATTGAGAAATATCAGAATGTTTGATGAATATGCCGATATTCCGGTCATTTTCCTTACAGGTATGAGTGAAAAGCAGACGGTTATTCAGACCATTAAGGAACTGAAACCGCAGGGATATATAGTAAAACCGTCAAAGAAATCGGAAATTGTTGCAAAGATCATAGATGTATTGGGGTAAAAATATGGGGGTTAACTTAGATTTTTTGCAGGATATGGGACTGGATACGCAGGAGGGAATCTCATTTACGGGGAATCCCGAGAAGTATATTTCTGCGATCGTAAGATTCTACGGCAACTATGAAAAGAACAGAGATAAGGTTAATGAATATCTTGGAGCAGGAGACATTGAGAATTACATGATTACTGTCCATGCTCTTAAGAGTAATGCCAAGATGATCGGAGCCATGGAACTTTCGAAGAGATTTGAGGCTCTTGAGACGGCTGCAAGGAACGGAGACAAGGCTGTAATGGATAATGATACTCCGGCCACCATGGATGCTTACAAAAAGCTGATAGACAGCCTAGAACCTTTGGGAGCTATGGGTGATGTGAAGGCTGCTGACGAGATATCCGGCGATGAGGCGAGAGACCTGTCGGATAAGCTTCTTGAAGCCTTGGACGAGTTCGACGATGAACTGTCAAAAGAACTGATTGCCAAACTGGAGGGATATCCTTTCAGGATTACGCAGATGGAAAAACTTAAACAGGCAAAAGCCTGTATTAATGATTTTTTATATGATGACGCGGCCGATCTCATTAAAGAGATAATGCCTGCGATAGAATAGGGTGAAGGAGCGCTACCATACGCTCCTTTGATGATATTTGGAGAGTGTGTAAAGGGAGGATAGCAGATGAAGTACATTAAAATGGCACTGTCAATCATGATAGCCTTAGCCTTTGGTTATATAATAATCGGGCAGATAGTATTGCCGCATAATATACCATCCAGCGGAATGGTATGTGATGTTCTGCCCGGAGATAAATGGGTTGAGATAAAAGCTGACGGAACAAAAGTACCTTTTGCTGTGCCCGCTAAGACAGACGGTGATATAACTCTTGAAACCGTTCTTCCGAATGACTTGAATAAGGAATACAGTGCTCTGTGTTTCCGCGGCAGAGATATGGATATATATATTGACGATGTTTTGAGGGAATCGGTTCATACAGAGGATTATAAACTCTTCGGTGATCAGGCGGGGGAGGCCTTTGCTTTTGTCTCTCTCTACGAAGAAGATGCCGGTAAGACTCTCAGAGTCAGTTATGAATATAATTCCGGAATCGTCTATGAAGTCTTTATAGGAACAAGAATTGGCATTCTCGGAATGCTGTTCCACCAGTTTGGTTTGGAACTCTTTATGGGTCTGACAATTTCCCTGATAGCATCAATCTGTTTTATTGCAGCAGTAGTATACAGGCTTATTCATAAAAAAAATCTGGAAATGGAGCAACTGTCTCTTGGAACAATCTTAGGTGGAGTATGGGTTCTGGGCAATTCCATATTCAGGCAGTTGTACGTCACCAATCTGGCGGTGCTTACAGCGGTTCCTTATCTTATGGTAATGCTTATGCCACTTCCGTTTTTGATCTTCTTTGATTCCCTTCAAAAACACAGATACCAGAAACTGCTTTTTGGAGCAAGTATTCTTGAAATCGCAAATTTTGTGCTGGGAATTACACTCTTTGTTTCAGGACTGGTTCCATTGCCTAAAAGTTTCTGGGTAAGTTCTATATGTACCGGAATAAGCATAGTTGTTATTTTGATTACTATGGGACTTGATATGAAGAAAAAACTGATCCATTCATATCTGTATGCTGCTGTGGGATTTGCAGGTTTTGCTTTATCGGCCGTTGTACAGTTGCTGTCCTTTGTTTTTGCTCATAACGGAGTATACTCAGGCCTCGCCATGTCCTTTGGTCTTTTCTTCTTTTTGATGTGTTCGATAGTTCATACCATCAAACAGTTGATAGGTTATAAACTTGAAACCAAGGAATTAGCCAATATGAATAAGGCCAAGGATGATTTCCTTGCAAATATGTCTCACGAGATAAGAACACCGTTAAACGGTATTCTCGGAATGGACAGCATGATCATCAAGGAGACAAAGGAAGACAAGATAAGAGAATACGGTCTCGAGATCAAGAGTGCCGGCAATACCCTTCTGTCCATTATCAATGATATTCTGGATCTGAGTAAGATCGAGGCGGGCAAATTCGAGATAGTTCCTACGGAATATGATTTGGCATCAGCTATCAGTGATCTTTTTGTAATAATCAAGTATCAGGCTAAAAAGAAGGGGCTTGAATTAAACCTCAGTGTGTCCGAATCAATACCATCGGTCCTTTACGGTGATGAGATAAGAATACGTCAGATCATTCTTAATATTGTTAATAATGCCATCAAATATACGGAAAAAGGCCACGTTGACGTGGATATTAAGTCCGAACCCTATATGATGGGCAATTATGCCAAAATAATCATAAAAGTGGCTGATACGGGTATAGGTATAAAGGATGAAGATAAGGATAAACTTTTTAACAGTTTCCAGCGTCTGGAAGAAAAAAGGAATCGCAGCATAGAAGGAACGGGACTTGGTCTTCATATAACCAGCGAGCTTTTAAAGATGATGGAAGGAGAGATCAGCTTCGAGAGCGAGTACGGTGTAGGAACTACTTTTACATTGGTAATACCTCAGAAGGTGGTAAACGGAACACCTATCGGGGACTTTACAAAGGCGGCAAAGCGTTATTCGGAAAATGACGAAGCGGAAGATCTGCAACTGTATGCTCCGGCTGCCAGGGCACTTGTTGTGGATGATAACAGACTGAATCTGGATGTTATGGAAGGTCTGTTAAAGGATACAAAGATTCAACTGGATCTGGTTGAGTCGGGCATGACGGCAATAGAAAAGGCTAAGGCGAAAAAATACGACTGCATCCTTCTTGATCAGATGATGCCGAACATGAGTGGCGAGGAGACCCTTGCCGAAATGAACAATTTGGGCATAATAGGTGATACTCCCGTAATAGCACTTACTGCAGATGCCATAAGCGGTGCCAAAGAAAAATATATGAGCAAGGGCTTTACGGACTACTTGTCAAAGCCTGTGAAGCATGACGATCTTGAACATATGCTCAAGAAATATATTCCAAAGGAAAAACAGCTTGATCCCAGCGGTTCGGACGAACTTCCTATAGCTCTTATTTGGGGAGATGATCCGGATAAGATTAAGGAAGCCAAGGCTAAAATCGACGGAATATATAAATGTGCATGTGCTGTCGGAGAAAAAGCTATGGAAAAATACATGGAGAAACACAATCCTGATACGGTAATGCATATATTGTAAAACGCTCTTTTTGGCGCTTATTTAACAGAACAGAAGACAAAAAACAGGTAACAAAATAAAAATGAGAATCTTTCCCAAATTCCTTGACAGAGAGTGAGGAGTTTTATATAATTGGGAACGGTTCTCATTTTTGTTTTTTTGAGGAGGGATAAGATGAACGTGCGACCCAAATACAAGACAAAACAGAAGGAAATACTTTTAAGTTACCTTGAATCTGTTCCGGGTGTGCATTTTACGGCTAATGATGTCTGCTGTCATTTTAAGTCGCAGGGAGCTGAGATAGGACAGTCAACAGTCTACAGACAGCTTGAAAGTTTGGTAGACGAGGGCATTATCAATAAATATGTCATAGATCCCAACAGTCCGGCCTGTTTTGAATACGTGGCAAGAGAAGACCATGAGCAGGAAGGTGTATGTTTTCACTGCAAGTGTGAAAAGTGCGGAAAACTAATTCATCTGCACTGCGAAGAATTGGAAGAAGTAAGGAAACATCTGAACAAGGATCATGGTTTTAAAGTTGATATAATACGTACAGTTTTTTACGGAATATGCGAAGACTGTGCGGCGGAAGCATAAAAAGAAGGAAGATTAATGGAAAGAGGAACGGTTGAAAACAGAATAGGCAGAACTTTGGCACTGATAGTGGCTACGCTGCTGCTTCTTACAGCCTGTCTATCTTTTCTGTATATAGGACTTGAAGCGGGGCACCATTGTGAAGATGAGGATTGTTCCGTGTGCTGCTGTATACG
>JAEEGL012432034.1_pt1 | contig 18921 bp, 13 predicted proteins | sample 9134231 | NCBI WGS metagenome assembly JAEEGL01 (sample SAMN16246548, study PRJNA631951) | gut metagenome | biome: gut microbiome; feature: rumen; material: fiber-attached | host: Bos | place: Iran: Karaj | collected 2018-10 | reverse complement strand
GTGAAGGAAAGCGCTATTGGGACCTGGTCCGCACCGGTCTGGCTTCCTCTGTCCTCAAGGCTTCCAACCACGTCTGGCGCCAGAACGACTGGACCGAGAACAAGAAGTACTGGCCCATTCCCCAGGGCGAGATCGACAAGGATCCGAACCTCCAGCAGAACAATTACAACAATTAATCCCGGGCAATCATGAAAACAATCTGGCAATATATCGCTATCGCTGCGCTGGCTGTTTCCGCTGCCGCCTGTACTCCTGAGTATCCGGTTCCCAACCAGTCGGGTCTTCCGCAGGCATCCGACCTGGACGTGACCATCACGGTGGACCAGGAGACCAACTATGTCACCTTCGTGATGAACAACAAGGGAGTGGTTCCCGTGTGGATTTTCGGCGACCAGAAGATCGACGGAAAGGCCGGCAAGAAGTACTCCTATACCGACAACAACGTCTCCCTCCGCTTCCGTGACGCGGGTGAATACACCGTGGAAGTGAAGGCTTACAACGCCAACGGCCTTTCCCAGGGTTCCCTGGTGAAGACCTTCACCCTGGACAACACCTACCGCGATCCGTTCGATCCGGCTCCTTATGTCAAGGCCATCTCCAACGGCGCTTCCCAGACCTGGATCTGGAACAGCGCCGAGGCCGGGCACATCTCCTGCGGCCCTGTCGGGGACCCGAAGGGTTGGTGGCAGGTCGAGCCCAACGGCAAGAAGGACTTCCTGTATGACGACCTGATGACCTTCGACTCCGAAGGTAACTACACCTACAATCCGGTCGACGGCCAGGCCTGTGCCAAGAAGGACGCCGAATATCCTGCGGGACACGCGATCCTGGACGACGACTACCTCTTCCCGGCCGAGAAGAAGACCTCGAAGTTCACCTTCGAGAACAACTGGAACGAGGCTGGCATCGAGGAGATCTTCCTCGTGCTGGAACCGGGCAGCATCCTCTCTTATGTCGTGCACAAGTCCCTCGTGGACGAGCCGCGCTACCAGATCCTGGAGACCAAGACCAGCGCCATGAAGAAGAAGCTTCAGTTCATGGCGACCGCCTCGACCCCGACCAATGCGGACGGTATCTCTTTCTATTACGAGTTCGTTCCCGAAGGCTCCATCGCAGGTGCCGACGACCCGCTCTTCGGCAAGGAGAGCAAGGCCTGGATCCTGGACAATGAGACCAAGGGTTACATGGGTTGCGGCGGCAGCATCGGCAATCCGCTCGAGTGGTGGAACGCCAACCCGCACGAGAAGGATGCCTATGGCGTGAAGGACGATGTCCTGACCTTCTTCAAGGACGGCAAGTACGTGTTCGATCCGGGTGCCGACGGCATGGTCTACTGCAACTGGGAGTCCGACTATCACCACGAGCTGTGGGATGGCGGCCAGAACAGCGACTACGACGCCCCCGCCGAAGTCCAGACCTCGACCTACACCCTGGGTTCCGACGCCGATGGCGACTACATCGAACTTCCGGCCGGCATCTTCTTCAGCTATGTACCCAACAAGGCCGTCCTGAGCGAACCCACCCGCCTGTACATCACCGAACTGACGGAGGCGAAGATGGTGCTCGTGGCCAAGTTCAACGGCATCTGCTGGCAGCTCATCTTCAAGCCCCGTGACGGCGTGCCCGCCCAGGAGGATCCGCTTTTCGGCATCACCAGCAAGACTTGGGTCTATGACAACGACGCTCAGGGTTACCTGGGTTGCGGCGGCAGCATTGGCAATCCGACCGAGTGGTGGAACGGCGCTCCGCACGACAAGGACGCATACGGCGTGAAAGATGACGAGCTCACGTTCTATGCCGATGGCAAATACACCTTCAACCCCGGTGCCGACGGCATGGTCTACTGCAACTGGGAGTCCAACTATCACCACGAGCTGTGGGATGGTGGCCAGAACAGCGACTATGACGCTCCCGCCGATCCGCAGGAGGCGACTTATACGCTGGACAGCGACGACGACGGCGATTACATCGAACTTCCGGCCGGCATCTTCTTCGGCTATGTGCCGAACAAGGCCGTCCTGGATACGCCCACGAAGCTGTATATCAAGGAGAACACCAAGGACAGGCTGGTCCTGGTGGCCAAGTTCGACGGCATCTGCTGGCAGATGACCTTCCGTCCCAAGGAAGGCCAGGGCGGCGGTGGCGAACCCGGTTCGCTGGAGGAAACACTTGCCGGCACCTGGGCCTGGGATCCGGACCAGAACGGCCACTTCGGCTGCGGTCCCGACCTCGGCAATCCCCTGGGCTGGTGGAGCGGTGAAGCCCACTGCAAGGACAACGCCCACATGTACGACGACACCATCACCTTCACGGCAGACGGCAAGTACACCCTGGATCCGGTGGACGGTTTCTCCTACATGAACAAGGACGTGACCTTCCTGAACGACCGCAAGGGCGATTGCCCCTATGGCGACGACTTCCTCTACACGAACGAGAAGACGACCTGGGATTACACCCTGGACGAAGAGAATGACCTCGACGTGATCAAGCTCGCCGACGGCGGCCTCTTCACCTATATCCCGAACAACGCCTTCGAGGATGAGCCTTGGCTCTATGTCAAGTCCTGCACGGCCGACCAGCTGGTTCTCATGACCTACACGGCGACCGGGAACAACGGCGGCTCCATCGCCTGGCAGTACGTCTTCAAGCGCGTCAAGTAATGCGTCTCCGGCCTGAAATCAAAGGGTTGCTGCTGCTTTGTGCAGCAACCCTTTTCAACTTCTCCTGCGGATGCGGGACGGAGCCGGTTCCGTCGGCCTCCGACGTCACGCTGACGGTCAGCCCCTCCAGCGTGGACGCCGACTACGAGGCGCAGACGGTGATCCTGTCCGTAACCGCCACCGGGGACTGGGGCGTGTCGGCCGCTGACAAGGACTGGTGCACCGTGACCCCTTCGGGAGGAATCAAGGGCACGTCGGAAGTCAAGGTGGCTCTCGCTACCAACCGGACCGGGAAGGAGCGCGTGAACACCATCCTGTTCCGCTACGGATCCAAGACGCTGGAAGTTCCTGTGAAACAGGGATTCAGCGAGGATGACCTGCCGCCGGATCCGGGCGAAATCGTGGTTCCTGAGGGCTATTCGCTGAATTGGCACGAGGAGTTCGAGGATGACGGAGTTCCCTCGCTCGACGACTGGTGGTATGAGACCGGCGGCGGTGGCTGGGGAAACAACGAAGACCAGGTCTATGTGGCCGGTTCCCAGAATGGCGAGAAACTGGCCTTCATCTCCGACGGCTCCCTGAAGATCCAGGCGAAGAAGATCGGCGGCACCGTCTATTCCATCCGGATGAACACCAAGCGTTCCTGGAAGTACGGGTGGTTCGAAGCGCGCATCAAGGTTTCCGACGTTCCGGGAAGCTGGCCCGCATTCTGGATGATGCCGCAGAACTTCAAGACCTGGCCCGGAGACGGCGAGATCGACATCATGGAATATGCCATTTCCACCCAGGGGAAGAACAAGTCGTCCTCCAGCATCCATTGCAACGCCTACAACTGGCCGAACGGAACGCAGAAGACGCACGTCCAGCCGGTCTCCAATGCGGCGACCGAGTTCCATGTGTACGCACTCGAATGGACGGCGTCCGAGATGAAGTTTTACATCGACGGGAAACAGCACCTGGTATTCCAGAACGAAGGGAAAGGATACAACTCCTGGCCTTTCGACGCTCCTTTCTACCTCAAATTCAACATGGCCTGGGGCGGAAACATGGGCGGAACGACCAGTGAATCGATGCTTCCCGCCACCTATGAAATCGATTACGTCCGCGTATTCACCAAGAAATAAGCAATGAAACAGATCCGTACCCTTTGCCTGGCGACCTGCCTCCTGCTGGCGGTATCCTGCCAGGAACCGAAGACCGACAGTACCATCGGGGCAAGTTCCGAAACGGAACGCCGCGTGGAGAGCCTGCTCTCCCGGATGACCCTGGCCGAAAAGATCGGCCAGATGAACCAGGTGTCCGCCGGAGGTGACGTGTCCAACTACGCCGACGCGTTGCGCAAAGGGCAGATCGGTTCCATCCTGAACGAGGTGGATCCGGAGAAGATCAACGAGTATCAGCGCATCTGCCTGGAAGAATCGCGGCTGGGCATTCCCCTGCTGGTGGCCCGGGATGTGATCCACGGTTTCCATACCGTGTTCCCGATTCCGCTGGGACTTGCAGCCACCTTCGATCCCGCCCTCGTCGAAAAGGGGGCACGGACCGCCGCCCTGGAAGCGACGGCGCAGGGCGTCCGCTGGACGTTCTCGCCGATGCTGGACATCGCCCGTGACCCGCGCTGGGGCCGCATTGCCGAAGGCAGCGGCGAGGATACTTATCTGGATGCCCGGATGGCCGAGGCCATGGTGTACGGTTATCAGGGCCGACAGGCGGATTCCACGTCCATGGCGGCCTGCATCAAGCATTTCGTCGGTTACGGCGCCGCGGAAGGCGGCCGTGACTACAACAGTACCTTCCTGACCGAGCGGCAGCTCCGGAACGTGTATCTGCCTCCGTTCCAGGCTGCCGTGAAGGCCGGAGCCCTGACGCTGATGACTTCCTTCAACGACAACGACGGCGTGCCGTCCACCGGCAACACCTTCGTGGTGAAGGACGTCCTCCGCGGGGAATGGGGTTTCGACGGCCTGGTGGTCACCGACTGGAATTCGATGGGCGAGATGATCGCCCATGGATTCGGTTCGGACCGCAAGGACGTGGCCCAGAAGGCCTTGGAAGCGGGTGTGGACATGGACATGATGACCTATGGCTTCCTGTCGCACCTGGAGGAACTGGTCAAGACCGGCGCCGTGAAGGAATCGGCCATTGATGACGCTGTCCGGAACATCCTGCGGGTGAAGGTCCTGCTGGGACTCTTCGAGCATCCGTACGTGGATGTGGAGAAGGGCGTTGCCGTGCAGTATGCCCCGGAGCACCTGGCCGCCGCGCAGCGGTCCGCCGAGGAGTCCGCCATCCTGCTCAAGAACGACGGTGTGCTGCCCCTGAAGGCCGCTTCCGTCCGCTCGATCCTCGTAACAGGTCCCATGGCCGATGCTCCGCATGACCAGCTGGGCACGTGGGCCTTCGACGGAGACAAGAGCCACACGGTCACACCCCTGAAGGCACTCCAGGAGCGCTTCCCGGGCAAGGTGACTTTCGTTCCCGGACTGCGCTATAGCCGCGAAAAGCGGAATGCTTTCCAGGAGGTGGTCGCCGCTGCCCGCCGCGCCGACGTGGTGCTGGTGTTCCTGGGCGAGGAGGCGATTCTTTCCGGGGAAGCGCATTCCCTGGCCGACCTGAACCTGAAAGGCTCCCAGAGCGAACTGCTCGCAGCCCTGAAAGCCACCGGGAAACCGGTCGTAGCCACGGTGATGGCCGGACGTCCGCTGACCGTCGAACGTGACCTCCCGAACTGCAATGCCATGCTCTATGCCTTCCATCCCGGAACGATGGGCGGTCCGGCGCTGGCGAACCTCCTTTTCGGCGACGTGAATCCTTCCGGAAAGACGCCCGTCACCTTCCTGCGCACGGTGGGCCAGGCTCCGCTTTATTACAGCCATAACATGACCGGGCGCCCTTACAACGGCGAAACCCTCATCGACGACATCGGAATGGAAGCCGGCCAGACTTCGCTGGGCAATACGTCCTACTATCTGGACTATGGTGCCTATCCGCTGTTCCCGTTCGGTTATGGCCTGAGTTACACACGGTTCACTTATTCCGGCATTGCCTTGGACAAGGCCGTTTACGGAAGGGATGACGAGATTAAGGTCGCAGTAACCCTCTCCAATTCCGGTGATTATGACGGTACGGAGGTGGTGCAGGTATATGTCCGCGACCTGGTGGGTTCGGTCACCCGCCCGGTGAAGGAACTGAAGTCCTTTGAGCGGGTGTCCCTGAAAGCCGGCGAAAGCCGGGAACTGGAGATCCGGATTCCGGTGTCCGAACTTGCCTTCTACGGCCTGGACGGCGTGAAGAAAGTGGAGCCCGGTGATTTCCGGCTCTGGGTGGCCGGCGACAGTGCTTCCGGCGATCCGGTTCCTTTTACGGTTCAATAAAACAGACCAATCCGATGAAGATGTTTCCGCTGATCCTTACCGCAGCCTTGCTGCTGGGTTGCAACCAGAAGCCGGAGGAAAATCCGGAGCCTCCGGTGCCGTCCGACGGTCCCGTCGCTGCCGTGTATACCACTTCTGTGGCCGGGAAACGCTTCGAGGAGAGCACGGTTTTCCTCGGGAAGCCGGAAGACGTGCATTTTTACAAAGTCGAACGCAGCGGCGAGACTTTCCAGTCGGTGGACGGGTTCGGCCTGGCCATCACCCAGGCCAGCTGCTACAATCTGCTGCTGATGCCCGCCGAAGACAGGACCGCATTCCTGACGGAACTGTTCAGTCGGGAGAAAGGCATGGGGTCGTCCCTGATCCGCGTGTGCATAGGCGGATCCGATTTCTCCCTGGACGAATTCACCTGGTGCGACGAGCCCGGGATGGAGAACTTCGTCGTCCATCCCCTGGACGAGGAGTGGTTGTTTCCGGTCCTGGACGAGATTTTCCGGATCAATCCTGACGTAAAGATCATCGGCTCGCCTTGGAGCTGCCCCAAATGGATGAAGATGTCCGAGAGCGGCGGATCCTATGACGCCTGGACGGGCGGTCGCCTGAACCCGGCGCATTATCAGGATTATGCCGACTATTTCGTGCGCTGGATCCGGGAGATGGAAGGGCGCGGCTACCCGATTTATGCCGTCACCCTGCAGAACGAGCCGTTGAACCGGGGGAACTCCATGTCCCTGTACATGCCCTGGGAAGACCAGCGGGATTTCATCAAGCAGGCGGTGGGCCCGGCCTTCCGTGCTGCAGGAATCCGTACGAAGATCCTGCTCTTCGACCACAATTACAATTACGACGACATCCCTTCGCAGCGGGATTATCCGCTGCACGTCCTGGAGGATGCCGACGCCGCCCAGTACGTGGCGGGCAGCGCCTGGCACAATTATGGAGGTCATGTCTCCACGCTGGACAAGATCCATAGCGCCTTCCCCGACAAGGACATCTATTTCACGGAGGCATCCATCGGCACGTGGAACTATTCCTTCGACGGATGCCTGATCAACGACTTCCGGGATATCTTCCTGGGGACGCTGAGCCGGTATGGAAAAGGGGTCACCCTTTGGAACCTGATGCTGGACGACCAGCGGAAACCCTATCGTCCCGGCGGGTGCAACACCTGCTTCGGCGCCGTCACCCTTTCTACGACCGACCACAAGTCCCTGACTCGCAACAGTCACTACTACAATGTGGCGCATTGCTCCAAGGTACTGCAGCCGGGCGCCGTCCGACTGGGGACCAAGGGCTATGAAACCGCCGGCCTTACCTATCAGTGGTACCGGAACCCGGACGGCTCCCAGGCGTTGCTTCTCCTGAACGAGGGCTCCTCCGACGCGATGGTGAACTTTGTCACGGACAAGCATTCGCTGTCCTGCAAGGTGCCCGCGAAGGCCATCCAGTCCATCCGCTGGGAAGAATGAGATTCAATCCCTACTTTTGCATGCGCTCCAGGTTTCCGATTGCATTGACCTTTGTGGCCGCCCTTTTTGTGGCGGCCGCTTGCCGCAGGGATGAGCCCGAATCGCGGAAAACGCCCCGGCTCGTATCCGTCGCCGTGTCTGAAACCGCCCTTGAACTGACGGCGAAGGGGAGTGCGGAACTCCATTTCCGGGTCGCGGAGGCGGACTATGCCTTCAACTATTCCGTGGATTCTCCGGAATGCCGGGTCCGGGTGTCGGGAAAGGATGGGAAGGCCCCGTCGGAATTCCGGATTTCCCGGATCGTTCCCGGAACGGAAAAGGGTTTGTACACGGCGACACTGACGGATCTGGGCCTGGATGAGGATTATACGCGGGAGGTGCGGCTGATGATTGCAGACGGCCCCGATTCCTTCATCCCTTCCGGTTTCTTTACGGTCCGGAGCGAGGGCGCCGGATACGGCATCCTCGTGAAGACCGGACTTCCGACCGTGTATGTGGATACGCAGAACGGCCAGGCCATCAACTCCAAGACTACCTATGTCCCGGCTACGCTCCGGATCAAGGGCGAAGGCGGGTTCGAGGGTCTGGGAGACGTAGCGTGCGAAATCCGCGGCCGCGGGAATACGACCTGGTATTGGCCCAAGAAGCCGTATCTGCTTAAACTGGAGGAGAAACAGCCTGTTTTCGGGATGTACAAGCACAAGCGCTGGATCCTGCTGGCGAACTTCATGGACCGGACGCTGATGCGGAACCTGGTGTCCATGAAGGTGTCGTCACTGACTTCCCTGGCCTGGACACCGGGCTGCGTACCCGTGGAACTGGTCCTGAACGGAGTGCACAAGGGTTCATACCTGCTGATCGAGCAGGTCCGGGTGGACAATCACCGGGTGGACGTCACCGAGATGAAGCCGACGGACAACGACGGGAACAACGTCACGGGCGGCTACCTGCTGGAGCTGGACTTCCACTTCGACAATGAAGTGCAGTGGATCGATCCGCACGGCGAAAACGGTCAGATGGCAAACCGGAAGGGCATTCCTTTCGGCGTCAAGTATCCCGACCCCGACGACCTTACCTCCCAGCAGTTGGCCTACATCAAGCAATATGTCCATGACACGGCCGAGGCGCTGTATGGTGAGAATTTCCGGGATCCGGAGAAAGGCTATGCAGCCTGGCTGGACGTGGATTCGTTCGTCGATTACTGGATCGTGTTCGAGGTGATGGGCAACCATGAACTGGGCAATCCGGGCAGTGTGTTCATGCACAAGGACCGGGGCGGAAAGCTCGTCGCCGGCCCCTGCTGGGACTTTGACTGGGGGGTCCTCTCCTACAATACATCCCCTCACGCGAAGACGGGTCTGGTGAACGGCAAGGCCATCTGGTATGCGCGGCTGTTCCAGGACCCTGCTTTCAAGGCAAAGGTGAAAGCGCGCTTCCAGGAACTGCTGCCGGAACTGCAGAAGATTCCGGCCTACATGGACGAGTGTGAAAAGTTGCTTACGGAGTCGGCCCGGCTGAATTTCCTGATGTGGAACCCGGCTGAAGACGCTTCCCAGAACGGCGGCTGGATCATCAACGGCGACGAGAACATGACATTCCACGACGCCGTCGCCCGTCTCAAGAATAACTACAACGAGCGGCTGGAGGTTATTTCTAGGAATCTTTAGTCCTCCCAGGACAGCGTCCTGCTTCCGTCGGGGTTCACCGAGATGCGGACCCTGAGGGTCTCTTCCGGGAGAAGGTCTTCGATGTTCTCCGGCCATTCCATCAGGCACAGGAAACCGCTGTCCAGATAGTCGTACAGGCCGATGTCAAAGGCTTCCTCGAGCCGTTCGATCCGGTAGAAATCAAAGTGATACATCGGCTCGCCCGAGCCGGTGCGGTATTCGTTGACAATGGCGAAAGTGGGAGAACTGACCGCATCTTCGCGAACGCCCAGCCGCTTGCACACAGCCGTCGTGAAGGTCGTTTTCCCCGCGCCCATGGACCCGTACAGCGCAATCAGTTTCCGTTCCCCGACCGCCTCGAGAAACGCCCCGGCCGCCCGGTCCAGGTCCTGCAGCCCTTGGATGTGGATTTCGTGTGTCATGGCAATGCAAAGATAGTCATAATTCCAATATGTTCCGCCGGTCCAGGAAGCGGTAGCCGGCGGCTTCGAGGAGATGGGCCGGAAGGATGTCCGGCTCGCCGGCGAGGTCGGCGATGGTGCGGGCGATCTTGATGATGCGGGTATAGGCGCGGGCCGACAGGCCCAGGCGGTCGATGATCCGTTCGAGCGTGTCCTTGCAAGCGCGGTCCAGGGGACAGTACCGTTCCAGCTGCTTGGAGGACATTTCTGCATTGGTGAAGATCCCGGCACTCCGGAACCGCTCCCGCTGGATCTCCCGGGCCCTGCGCACGCGCTCCGCGATGGCGGCCGACGATTCTCCCTTGCGCCCCTGGATCAGGTCGGCCGTTGCGACGGGATGGATCCAGAGCTGGATGTCGATACGGTCCATGATGGGCCCGCTGAGTTTGGAAAGGTAGGCCGCCCGCTGGCCGGGGGAGCAGGAGCAGCGGTCCCCTTCGCCATAGTATCCGCAGGGGCAGGGATTGGAAGCGGCGACGAGCATGAAAGAGGCGGGATACACGATCTTGGCCTTGAGCCTGGAGATGGTCACTTTCCGGTCCTCCAGCGGTCCCCGGAGTGCCTCCAGGGTCGTTTTCGGCGCCTCGCAGAATTCATCGGCAAAAAGGATTCCCCCGGACGCCAGGCTGACCTCCCCGGGGAGGATGTTCTCACCGCTGCCCCCGCCCAGGATGGCCGCCTTGGAGGCCGATATGTGCGGGGCGCGGAACGGCCGTCGCCGCATCAGGCCCAGCTGCCCCGTCGCCTTGCCGGCGACCGACCAGACCTTGGAGGTCACGGCCGATTCTTCCCGCGTCATCGGCGGCAGGATGCCGGCCATCGCCTTGGCCATCGAACTCTTCCCCGAGCCAGGAGCACCGAGGAAAATCAGGTTGTGTGAGCCCGCAGCCGCGATTTCAACGCCCCGCTTGGCGCTCTCCTGGCCCAGGATATCGGCGAAGTCCATATAATCTTCCTGCCGCGGACGTTCTTTCTCCAGTCGGAGGGCTTCCCCGTAACAGGCCGTGTTCCAGATGAGGAGGTCCGAGGGATCGTCCTTTTCTTCCAGGATGCGGAGGACGTCGTCCAGTGTGTGCACCCCGTAGATGAGCGTTTCGTTGAAATCGACCGCCTCCAAGGCCGACCGCTCCGGAAAGATGCAGCCCTTGCAGCCGCTCCGGACGGCCAGTTCCACCATCGGCAGGGTGCCCGGGACGTACCGGATACTGCCGTCCAGCCCCAGTTCCCCCATGATCAGGTATTTGTCCAGCCCGGGCAGGACCCGCTGGTCCGAGGCGGCGATAATGCCCAGGGCGATGGGCAGGTCGTAGCCGCTGCCCTGCTTGTGCAGGTCCGCGGGCGCCAGGTTGATGACGATTTTCTTGCCGGGGATGCGGAAGCCCTTGGCGTGCAGGGCGGTCACCGTCCTGAGCAGGCTTTCCTTCACCGCAGCGTCGGCCAGGCCGACCAGGTGGATGCCGATGCCCAGGGTGATGTCCACCTCCACCGTCACCGGGACCGCCTCGATCCCGATGCATTTCGCTCCGTGTACGTAAACCAACATGCCGTTTTTGCCCCGAACGTACGGAATAATCCGTCCGGGCAGGATCGGAAACGGAAAAATGTTGCGAAATCTTTTTGGGTTGTTTTACAGAAAAATGAATCTTACCGGCGCCAAAGGGCGAACAGGGCAGAACCGCTGCCGGACATGGCCGCATATACGGCGCCGCGGTCGTAGAGCGACTGCTTGATTTCCGCGAGGGCGGGGTATTTGGCAAATACGGTGGTCTCGAAGTCGTTCACGAGGAGTCCTTTCCACTGGGGAACCGGCCTTGCAAGCACTTCCCGGAGCGGCAAGGCCGGCTCTTTCGGGACAATGCCCCGGTAAGCGTCGGCCGTGGACACGGCGATGCCTTCCGGAACCGTCACTTCCAGCCGGTATGCGGACAAGTCGATATCGAAAGGCTTCAGGATCTCTCCCCGGCCGGTGCCCAGCATCGGGCGGTTATAAATGAATACGGCACAGTCGCTCCCGAGACGGGCGGCGAGGGCGGACAGTTCTTCGTCGGAAAGGGCCAATCCTCCCAGTCCGGCGATGGTCCGCAGGGCGAAAGCTGCGTCGGCGCTGCCGCCGCCGAGACCCGCGCCCACGGGGGAGGTCTTTTCGAGATAGATCTTCATCGGCGGCAGGTCAAACTGCTCAGCCAGCAGGAAATAGGCCCGGGCCGTGAGGTCTTTCATGGGGTCCCAGTCCACCCCTTCCTTCCGGGCGAGGGTGACCATCAGCTTTCCGTCCGGCGAGATGCCCTGTGCCATCTGCGCGGCGGAATAGGTCTCCTGCAGGTGGGCGGAGGTGCGGCTGTAGTCGTCTCCTGTGATGATTTCCAGGGTGTCGGTGTATCCGGAAAAGGGCACGAACAGGGTCTCCAGGTCGTGGTAGCCGTCTTCGCGGCGCCGCAGGACGTGGAGGCCGAGGTTGAGTTTGACGTTCGGGCGGGTGATCATACCCGCAAAGATAAGAATTATTCCACCGTTACGGAAGTGAAATAGCCGTTGAAGGAGATTTCCGTCACGTCGTCATCGACGATGAGACGTCCCGGCTCGCCGCGATGGCCGGAGAGGGCCAGGTACAGGTGCCCGTCACGAAGGAGGGCACAGTCCCGGGCGGCGAGGAACCCACCCGGGGGTAAGGCCAGGGCGCTGCCGTCGCTGCGGACGAACCGGACCGGAGTACCGTCAGGTCCTGCGACCAGCCAGCCGCATTCGTTTTCGTCGCAGAGGATATCGACCAGGGAACAGCCACTGTCCACCGTGTACACCTCCCCTCCGGACGTCTGGATGAACGAGTGGCCGACACCGCCGTGGACGGCATTCACTCCCACCAGAACCCCTTCCGGCCCGGAAACGATCCGGCAGGAACGCGGGGTGTCACCCATGTCCAGATGAAGCGGAGCCGCGCTTCCTTCGGCCATCAGGACCAGGGAAACCCGCTGCTGCTGGACCCAGTACGCCTTCCCGCCGGCAAATCGGACGTCATAAACGACTCCGGCCGTATTCAGGACCTGATACTGCTCTGCCTCCCGCATGATGTGGAACGATTTGTTGCCGACCGGGCCCTGGCTGAAGCAATAGTACAGCCGGTCCCCATCCTCCGTGAGCGCCCCGCTGCGTCGGGAGGGATCGCCCAAGACCGCTCCTGTGTGGCTCCGGAACGCTTCCCGTCCGTCGATCCGGTAAGTGAAACCGTCACCGTCCCGGTCCTGTCCGAGGGTATGGATGCCGTCTTCCCGGAGGACGAACCCCCGGAGGGCCTCGCGCCCGGAGAAACGGAAGCCTTCCGTTCCGTCGCAGAGGACGACCGTTTCCGTTTCGGTCGAATAGTCCGTGTACAGGTGGCCGCCCGCATACCGGTGCATGTCCGGGTGGATGCTGGCGCCGGCCGGGTAGCTCTTATACAACGTCCCGTCGCAGTACAGGTCGATCCAGACCGTCCCACCGACGGCACAGGTGTCCAGTTCCCAGTCATAACCGTCCGGAAAGCGGACGGCGGTGGTCCAGGCATGCTCCCCCGGAGGGATGGTCAGCGTGGAATCGGCGGCGGTTCTTCCGGAGGCGCGTTCGTGAAGGAAGCGGGGCGTCCCCGGAAACAACGGCTTGTCCGGAACGCAGGCGGCCAGCAGGAGGGCCCAAAGAAAGGCAAGATTTCGCATGTCTTTTTTTTCGGCAAGATACGGCGGGAAACAAAAAAACAACACAGGTTGTTGATAACTTGTGTTGTTTCAGGGTGTAAATAAATGTTTCTTATCGTCCGAGGGAGAATCTCAGGCCTGCTTCGAAGTCCATGCGCAGCGGCTGGATGGTTCGGATAGACCTCGGCTGTCCGCAGTCGAAGTAGTAGCGGAGGGTCGGATCCAGGTAGATGCCCAGATACGGGGTGAACTTGAATTCCACGCCGAGACCGATTCCCGCGGAATACTGGAACTTGTCCACCGGCTGGTTGAAGCGGATGTCCCCGGCGCTGTCATGGACGAGGAAATCGTTGCTGATGAGCTTTTCGGCCATTCCGTCCATCCGGAGATGGAAGTTCCAGAAACCGGTGTTCACGATGTTGAAGTACAGGTTCAGGGGAATGCCCAGGTAGTGCTGCTGGTTGGTGACGTCGGTTTCCGGAGTGATGAGGGGCTCGTCTCCGTCCACATTGGCATACCGGGCCATGAAGGAACGGGTGAGGTTCGTATAGACGATGCCGGTGCCGAGGCCCCAGCGCGGACCGAAGTCATAGCGGAGGCTGATGCCGGCGGAGACCGGAAGACCGAAGCTGAATTCCGGACGTTCGTCGAACAGGCCGGTCTTCGTGGGCTCCGGGGTGAGGAACATGCCGGGGGATCTGCGGATGGTGCTGGTTGGACTTTGGGGACGGGTGTTGGACTGGATGTTGCCCTGGATGCCGGTCGAGAAGGATCCGCGCTGGCGGGTCTTGTATTCCTCGAAGGCGAGCCGGTTGTAGGCTTCTTCGTCGGAAGTGATGCCGTCCTGCTGCGTGGCGGGGACGATGACCGTCTCCGGCTTGCGCTCCGGTTCCGCGGGAACCGCTTCTTCCTCAACCTCTTTGACCGTGACCGTATCTTCTTCGACGACGGGGATTTCCGGTACGTAGGCGGTAACGCTCCGCAGGCGGGTTACCTGCTGTTCGATGGGAGTGATGGCCTCCCCTTCCGGTTCATTCAGGACCGGAAGGGGGTCATCGGTCGCTTGCGCGACGGGGATTGGTATGGTTGGTTGGTTAGAAAGGTTCTTTTCGGGGGCGAACAGGACGATACCTGCAACGACGGCAGCCGCGGCAGCGACGCCCGCGACGCTTCTCCACACCCACAGCGGGACCGCGCGCCGGCGTGCCGCCTTGTCCAGGCCGGCCGCCACGCCCTTCCACACTTCCGGGGAAACGGATTCCTCCGCCCCGGCCATCAGGTCCCTTACATATATGTCGAATTCGTTCTCTTTCATTTTTTCTCCTGTTCCTTGATCATTTCCTGCAACCTGAGCCTCGCCCGCTGGAGCTTGGACCGCGATGTGGCCTCATTCAGGCCCAGCGCTTCTGCGATCTCCTTATGGGAATAACCTTCGATTACGTACAGGTTGAAAACCGTCCGGGCGTCGGGGGGAAGCTTGCCGATGAGGTTCATCAGCTCCCGGTAGCCTATCTTCTGGACCGGCGTCGCCTCCTCGGTGGAAAGGGCTCTTGCCTCTTGGATGTCGTCACTGAGTTTGAGGGCGTCGGTTTTCCGGAGATGCATCAGGGCAGTATTGACAAAGATCCGTCGGGCCCAGCCTTCGAAGGACCCTGCCCCCGAATAGCTGTCGAGCCTGGAAAACAACGTGACGAAACCGTCCTGCAGCACGTCCTCCGCGGTGGGCCGGTCTCCGATATAGCGGAGGCACAAGGCCATCATCTTGGGGGCAAGGGCGTCGAAAAGGCGCTTCTGCGCCTTTCTGTCGCCGTTCCGGCAAGGGGGAACGAGCCGTTCCAGCGTACCGCCGCCCACAGGGGGCTCATCCGTTGTCGTCCAGGTAATAAGATGCATTCTTCCGACGAAATGTTTCATCTAACCCTGGAAAAAAGTTACGTGGAAACAAATTTCGCAAAATTTTCCGGAATTGTATTATTTTTGTACACGGACTGTTCCGACAACGGAAAGAAGATGCTAATGAAAAGGATGTTCCTGACCGGCCTGCTGCTGGTACTCTCCGCTTGTGCTTTTGCGCAAGCGGTTGAAAACCAGCTTGTTGATGCCGTGTCCCTCTATAACAACCGTTCTTACTCGAAGTCCCTTGCGCTTTTGCAGACCCTGTCCAAGGCTGCGCCCGACAATGATGCCATCCACTATTACATGGGCTTGGACGAAGCCATGCTTGGCCACGCCGAGGCGGCCATCGGCCACCTGCGCAAGGCGGTGGAACTGGATCCGCACAATTACTGGTACAAGCGGCGTCTCGCGAACCTGTACGAGGCCTCCGGTGAGGACGAGATGGTCGTGGAGATGTATGAAAGCATCCTGTCGGAATTTCCCGACAAGACGGAGGTTTCCTACGACCTTCTGGGCCTGTACCTGAAACAGCAGAAGTTTGAAAAGGCCCTTCAGGCCCTGTCCGACATTGAAAAGATTACCGGCCCGGGCGAGCAGATCACCCGTACCCGTTACGACATCTACCGTCAGTTGGGCCGCGGGGAGGAAGCGATCCGTACGCTGGAGGATTTCAACGACGATTTCACCTCGCCTTCCATCCTGTCCATGATGGGTGACTACTATCTGGGAGAGGACCGGGACTCCCTGGCCCTGTCCTGCTACGAGGAGGCCCTCCGGACCCAGAGCGACTATGTGCCCGCCCTGCTGGGCAAGTCGGAAGTGTACCGCATCACGCGGCGCTATCCGGAGTATTTCGCCACGATGGACGCGTTCATCGACAATGACAACGTCCCGGTGGAGGCAAAGGGAATGTATGTCGGGAACATGGTCCGCAGCCTGGACCCGACCATCATCAACCTGCATCGGAGCGGCTTCGACGGGATGGTGGAGCGGCTCCGGCAGCGGCATCCCACCGACAGTACCATCCTGGGTACGGCAGGCGGCTACTATTATGCGACCGGGCGGATCGACCAGGCCGCGGACTGTTTCCGGAAGTCGGCGGACCTGTACCCGGAGAGCCTGGCCCAGACGGTGAGCCTCATCCAGCTGCTGGGGCTGGCGGAGCGTTGGGAAGAGGTCCGGGACCGCAGCATCGCGGCCTTCGACCGCTTCCAGGAGCTGGGTTTCATGGACTACCTGAACATGGCCGACTATAACCTGAAGGACTACGACGCCATCATCAACAACTGCCGCTACCTCATCGTGAGGAGCAAGGACAATCCCGAGGTCCAGAAGAGTTCCTGGTCCCAGATCGGTGACATGTACCACCTGAAGGGGGATACGAAGGAGGCCTACAAGGCCTATGAGAAGGCACTCAAGATCGACCCGGACTACGCCCCGGTGCTGAATAATTACGCCTATTACCTGAGTCTGGAAGGGAAGAACCTGAAGAAGGCCTACAAGATGTCCAAGAAGACGGTGGAGGCCGAACCGGATAACGCGACCTACCTGGACACCTTCGCCTGGATCCTGCATCTGCAGGGTAAAGACTTGGAGGCCAAACCTTTCTTCAAGCATGCGATGCTGTACGGAGGCAAGGACAGCGCCGTGATGCTGGACCATTATGCCGAAGTGCTTTACGCCCTCGGGGACTATGACCTGGCAAAAGTCTATTGGAACCAGGCCAAGGCCAAGAATGCCGCCGGGGAAATCCCGGATTTGGACGAACGGGTCGCCGCCCGCCTGAAAGCCGTGGGCAAATGAGGCGTTTCCTCCATATCGCCGTGCTGCTGATCCTCTGCGGGGGCGTTCTCCATGCACAGGACACCCGCAAGCAGGAGAGCCGCAAGGCGCGCCTGGAGAAGGAGATCGCCGAGATCAACCGTCAGCTGAAGGAGAATTCCCGCTCCAGCAGCCGCGCCCTGACGGACCTCTCCCTGGTCCGCCGGAAGATATCCGCCCGGCAGGAGCTCATTTCCGAGAGCGACCGGGAAATCCGCGCCCTGGACGATTCCATGCGGGTGCGGCAGAAGGAGATCGACCGCTTGCAGGCCCGCCACGACACCCTTACGCTGTATTACAACCGTCTGGTGCGCAGTGCCTACAAGAACCGCGACAGCCGGATTTGGTACATGTATATCCTGGGCAGCGAGAACATCGGCCAGGCCGCCCGCCGTTTCAGCTACCTGAAGGGCTTTTCCCGGGAGATGTCCACGCAGGCCCGCCGCATCCAGGAAACCACGGCCACCCTGGAAGTGGAGAAGCAGCGCCTCGCCCAGATGAAGGATGAGGCGGAATCCATCCGCCGGCAGCGCCAGGCCGACGTGGAGTCCCTCCGCTCCGAGGAGAACGAGTCCTCGAACCTCGTCGCCCAGCTGCAGAAGGACCGCAGGAAATACCAGCGGGACCTGGAGAAAAAGAATCGCGAGGTGGAGGCCCTGAATCGCGAGATCGCCGCGATTATCCGCAAGGCCACCGCTGCGAAGAAGAAGGGCTCGTCCTCTTCCTCTTCCAAATCTGCGGCCAAGGGCGGCAAGAGCACCTCTACGGAGGTCGATGAAAAACTGTCGGCCGATTTCGCCGCCAACAAAGGCCGCCTTCCCTGGCCGGCCTCAGGCACCGTCATCGACTCGTACGGCCAGCACTATCATCCGGTGTACAAGAACGTAAAACTGCCGTTCAACAACGGTGTTACGCTCGCGGTCGCCAAGGGCTCCCAGGCCCGCGCGGTCTTTGACGGGACCGTTGCCCAGATCGTCGTCATCGCCGGGTATGGCCAGTGCGTCCTGGTCCAGCACGGCTCCTATTTCACCTTCTACTGCAAGCTCAAGTCCGTTTCGGTGAAAGCCGGCGACAAGGTCAAGACCGGCCAGGTGCTCGGCACCGTGGACACCATTTCCGGCGAGGACCAGCTCCACTTCCAGCTCTGGAAAGACCGGGAACCCCAGGACCCGGAAAGATGGCTGAAATAGGACCCTGCCGCCCCCTGTTGAAAACTTTTCCACGGAAGTAACAAGAAAGTTCTAGTTTTGAACGATTCTAAATTATCTAGAATCGTAAACGCTTGTTAGTCAAACAATTAACAGCTTTTTAAAGCTTTTGTTAATAACTTTTTCCGAAAGAACAGGATTATTTTTCAGGGGAAAGGATTATCTTTGTCCCTGCAGCCCTGAGCACCCACACTCCGGGCCCTGACCGAAACGTAACAAAAAAACATAAACCTACGGCATCCGGCCCGAAGATGGAAGGCCGGCGCTGCCGGCAACTGACACTATTACTATGGTAAAACGTGTACTGAAACGCGACGGTAGACACGTCGAATTCAACAACCAGAAGATCGTTGCCGCCATCCTCAAGGCGATGGACGTGACTGAGAACGGAGAGGACATCGTCCTTGCAGCCCAGATCGCCCACGCGATCTCTTCCCTGGACAAGGAGGAGATGAGCGTGGAGGAAATCCAGGATTGCGTGGAGAACGAGCTGATGAACAGCCCCCGCCAGGAAGTGGCGAAGGAGTACATCCGCTACCGCAACAAGCGCAACATCGCCCGCCGGGCGAAGACCAACGAGATTTTCGAGACCATCATCGACGCCCAGGCCAACGACATCACCCGCGAGAACGCCAACATGAACGCCGACACGCCGGCGGGCATGATGATGAAGTTCGCCTCCGAGGCTACGAAGAGC
>JAEEGL011083303.1_pt1 | contig 18921 bp, 16 predicted proteins | sample 9134231 | NCBI WGS metagenome assembly JAEEGL01 (sample SAMN16246548, study PRJNA631951) | gut metagenome | biome: gut microbiome; feature: rumen; material: fiber-attached | host: Bos | place: Iran: Karaj | collected 2018-10 | reverse complement strand
GGCAGTACTTCAGCGAATGGGACAGGTGGCACAGGGCCAGAGGCCTGCCAGTCAACCGATCCGACCGGGACTACGGAGTGTCCTGCCGCCTCTTCAGGGAAAGGCATCCCCGATGGCAGATCAGGGAAGCCCTGATCCCGCTGATAGAAATGGAGATCTCATGCGAAGGACGTCAAAAGAAGGGCCGGGACTATCTGGACCGGACTCTCGACGCGGCCTGGCACCGCGTGTTTGGATAGCAGAACGACTGCGGCAGGCAGGGGAAGCGACAGCCTCCCTTCATGCCTGTGCTGAGTAGTGACTACCCCCTCTCCCAGTGGGGAGGGGGGTCAAAAATTATGTCGCTTTGGGGGTCAGATTTAATGTCGCTTGACATTCCTTGCGCTGCTCGTAGCTGTTCATTTATGCCTTGGGCTGTATTTCGTCTTCATGGGAGTATGGCTCCTTGTCTACAGGTTCCAGCGTGGCTGGTATAGCGACAGAGACGTGCCTGAATTAGGCTAGTTGCGGCAAAGCAGTGTCGCCTGCCTGCGCCACAGAGCAACATTAGCAAAGATTTCGGTCTGAGGGCAGATCAGCTGCAATCTCAAGCGCAAAGCTGAAGCCATTCTGCCAGCGTCCCTTGTAGCGCCAAGGCGCCCGCCTTCCCAGAAGTTCCGGGAAGACGGGCGCCTTGCTTGCCCCTGGAGGGGCAGGCGCTACAGGGCGCCGTATTCGGCGATGAAGATCTTGCGCAGGCGGCCGAGGGCCTGCGTCCTGAGCTGGGAGACGCGCCCTTCGGTGATGCCGAGCACTTCGGCGATTTCGCTCATGTTGAGCTCTTCGGTGTAGTAGAGGGAGAGCACCTGGCGCTCGCGTTCGGTGAGCCTGCCGAAGAGGGGGGCGAGGCGCTCGACGAGCTCGTTGTGCATGGCTTCCTGGCAGGGGACTCCGCCGCTTTCGGGCTCGTCGCTGCTGAGGCTGTCCTTGAAGGTGTCGAGGGGGAGTTGCTGCTGTCCCTGCATGGCCTCGAGGCCCTTGCGCACGTCCATGAGGCTCAGGCCCGTGGCCTTGGCGAGCTCTTCTTCGGTGGCTTCGCGACCGGTCAGGTGCTCGATGGAAACCTGGGCATCATTGAGGCTTCTGACGTTCTTGCGCAAGGTGCGGGTGAACCAGTCCTGGCGGCGGAGCTCGTCGAGCATGGCGCCGTTGATGCGGCTCTCGGCGTAGGTGTCGAAGCGGATGTTAAGGCTGGGCTTAAACTTGCCAAGGGCTTCCATGAGGCCGAGGGTTCCGGAGCTGATGAGCTCGTTGATGTCCACGGTGCGGGGCAGGCGCTTCTTGAGTCGCTGGGCGAGGAAGCGGATCTTCTGGGAGTAGTGCCTGACTATGGCTTCCTGATCCTGCGCGGAAAAGTCTTCCCAGGGTGTGGTGCCGGCTTCGAAGGTGTCCCAAGGCTTGGAGGTGGTCTTGAAGAGGCGGGCGAAGGCTGCGATGCTCATGGCGTGTTTCCTTTGGCTGTTCGGTCTGTTGGCTTGTCGGTGGGGGAGGCTTTTCAGCGGTAGAGGAGGCTTTTCCAGAAGAACTTGATGTTCCCGTCGTCCTGGGCGGTTGCCTGCCAGCGGGGAACCTGCCCAGCCATCTGGAGAAGGGCCTTGGAAGCCGGACAGTCGGGGAAGGTGGTCAGGAAGGGCTTCTGCTGCATCACGGCGCGGCGCACGTCCGGGTCGAAGGGGACAATGCCCGCAAGGTCGAGGGACACGCCGTCGAGGAACTGGTCGCAGGCCTCGAGGAGGCGGACGAAGCTTTCTCTGGCGCTCTTGGGATCGCGGGCCATGTTGATGCAGACTTTGAACTGGTCGATGCCGTGCCGGGTCTTGAGCACCTTGACGAGGGCGTAGGCATCGGCGAGGGATGTGGGTTCGGGGTTGAGCACCAGCAGGCGCTGCTGGGCCGCCATGCTGAAGTAGAGGACGCTGTCGCTGATGCCAGCGCCCGTATCCACGACGAGGTAGTCGAGGCCTTCTGCGAGGGCGTCCATGGCGTTCAGGAGCTCGAGCTTCTGGCCCGTGGAGAGCTCGGCCATGGTTTCGATGCCCGAAGAGGTGGGAAGGATGGAGAAGCCGTAGGGCGTGGGGAAGAGGATGTCGGCAAGGCTGGCGCCCTCTTCGAAGATCTTGAAGAGGTCCATGGCCGGCTGGACGCCCAGGAGCACGTCGACGTTGGCAAGCCCGAGATCCGCGTCCAGCAGGATGACCTTGCCGGTCTGGGCGAGGGCGCAGGCCAGATTGGCCGCGATATTGGTCTTGCCGACGCCGCCCTTGCCTGAAGTGACTGTGATGACCTGGGGATAAGTGGCTCCCATGACGCTTCTCCGCTCGTGTGGTTTCGTGTCGCGTCAAGGGGATGCTTTCCGCGTCACGCCGAGGGAAATGCATGGAGCGTGCCAACGCCGAAAGTTGCTTCCAATATATTGTATTTAAAGATTTTTTTCTCTAAAACTCTTCCAGAAAAAGAGGCTATGTCAGGGATGTGACAGGCTCATGATCCCGCTCCGTCAGGGTTTGCGGGCCTGTTGCCGGCGCAGGCCATGCCTGCTGTCCCCAGACTGCCTGCAGGGCCTTTCCTGCAGAGAGGCGTGGGGCCTCCCCACGGAGGTGCTCTTGGAACCGGCGCTGCCACCCTGCTGGCGGACGGCCACGTCCTTGCGCCATGGCATGGCGCAAGGACCTGTCAGAAGATTGACTTTGACGCTTGCTGCGACGCTAGGACCCTGAAAATGCAAAGAGCCCGCCAGAAGGGGCGGGCTCGTTAGGGATGCTTTGCTCTGCGCGGCTAGCTTTGCTTCTGTTCCTTCCACCACCAGGTGGCGCGGTTGAGGAGCAGGTCGATGTCGCCTGCCGAAGCGAGACTCAGGAACTTGCTGAACTGTCTGACAGCCTCCTGGCTGTAGGGATTGGCTTCGTAGAAGCCGGCAAACATGGGACCGTCCTCGGTGAGCATCTTGCGTGCGGATTCCATGCGCCTGCGGAAGGAAGGCGTCAGATAGGGGATGAGTTCCTCCTGGCCGGCCAGCTGTGCAAAGTAGGCCAGAGAGGTGATGAAGTTCATGTTCTGTATGCGGGCCATGGCCCGGTCGTGGGTGTCCGCGTCCGTCTCGAAGGTGGAGAAGTCCATGGCCTCGAAAAGCTGAGCCATGAGCTTGACCGCCTCGTCCGGGCAGTTTTTGCCCCTGACGAGGGCGACGGGCAGATCTTGGGACCTGTCGAGCAGGGGACCGAAGAGCGGGTGGGTGCCCACGATGCTGCCCTGCCAGACGGACTCCATCTGCTTCATGGGATTGACCTTGACGGAGGTGATGTCGGCAAGAATGGCGTCCCTGCGCATCAGGGGGCAGACGCCTTTGACCGTCTCGAGGAAGGATGCCGCCGGCACGCAGACAATGACGATGGCGGCCTTCTTCAGCTCCTCCCCCATGGTCTCCCAGTCGAAGGGCCGGCTGAAGCCTGCCATGCCGAGCCCGGCAAGCCGGCCTTCGTGCATGAGCATGGCGCCCATGCGGCCGCGGGCCGCGATTACGGCTACGCTGCCGGGCTGGGTGAGAACAGCGGGGGTGACGGGTAGACTAGTCATCGGCAAAGGCCTCCCATGCGTGCCAAAATTCGGGAAAGGATTTATTCACGCAGGCAGGATTGTCAATGATCGACCTGACTTCGCTGGTTCCCATGTCGCAGGCCCTCAGGGAGAAGAGCGCCTGGCTCATGGCCATGCGGTGGTCGTTTCTGGCCTTGAGGGCAAGACCCTGCAGCCGGATGCGGGCGGAGCTCCCAAGTCCCTGGATGCGCATGCCGTCCTCCCGCTCGCAGGCCTGGCAGCCGATGGCGCGAAGCGCCTCGCAGGGCGCCTTGATGCGGTCCGACTCCTTGATGCGCAGGTGGGCCACGTTCTCGATGACTGTCTCGCCGTCCGCAAAGGCGGCCATGGCGCATACGGTGGGCACGAGATCAGGGCAACGCCCCATGTCGAGCCTTGCGCCGTGCAGGCGGGCCGGCGGCACGGCAACGGCGCGATCGGCAGCCTCCCAGCGGCCGCCCATGCGCTCGAGTATGTCCAGAATGGCCCGGTCGCCCTGCAGTGATCCGGCATCGACGCCCTCGATGCGCACCGGACGCTTGCCGAGGGCGCCGGCAGCCGCAAAGTAGGATGCGCCGGACCAGTCGCCTTCGACGCGGAAGTGTCCTGCCCGGTAGGACGAGGGCTGGATCTTGACGCGGATGCGGCCGGGAAGCGCCTCGGCAATCTGGCGCCAGTCGGCCCGTCGCCAGGGCGCCGTGCCGTCCGGGGCGCCCCGCTCCTCGACCTCGAAGCGGATGCCGAAGTCGGCAAGGCATTTGAGCGTCAGGCCGATGTAGGGCCAGGAGACGGCCTTGGCGCCGGCAAGCGCCAGAACCAGCGGCGCATCGGCCAGGGGGGCCGCCAAGAGTAGGCCGGAGAAGTACTGGCTTGACTCTTCCATGCTCACGCCAAGGCGCCGCCAGCCTCCATCGTCTTCCCTGTCGAGAGGAAGTCTTCCGGCGTGCAGCCCGCAGGCGTCGATGCGCACGGGCGGGCAGCCGGTCGCAGCCTCGAACTCGAGGGGGACGCCGAGCAGGGCGAGGACCCGTGCCAGCTCGCCGATGGGCCGCCGGTGCAGGCGTTCCGCGCCGTGGATGCGAAAGCGCCCCGAGCCTGTCGCCAGCACGGCCGTCAGCAGCCGGCAGGTGGTTCCCGATTCGTGGGCATTGCAGGAGAGGGGCTCGTCCGTTCCGCCGGCAAGCCGGCCGCTCGTGCCGCGAACCCGGAAGCTCTCGCATCCCTGCCTGGAGGGCAGGGGCTCGAAGCCGGCACCCGCGAGGCTGAGGATCTGGCGCGTTCGCAAGGTGTCGTCGCTGGCGAGCACGCCCTCCAGGGTGGAGGAGCCGCATGCCAGGGCCGAGGCGATGAGCAGCCTGTGGGAGATGGACTTCGAGGCTGGGGCGTGGGCTTGAATGGCGTCTGGATGCATGGCGTCTGGCATGGCAATCTCCTCGCCGCTAGCAGGACGCAGGCGCGGCCGAGGCCGTGCGGGTGTCGTCGGGGTTCCAGGACTGGTCCATCTGGGGACCGGCATGGTACGAGCCGAGGATGCGGAAGTTCATGCAGGTGGCCGCAAGGTGCTCCAGCAGCTCTGCATGCTCCGGCTGGAGCAGATCCTGCTCCACGTCGCAGAAGAAGACATAGCGCCAGCAGTGCCCCTTGAGGGGGCGGGACTCGAGCTTGCGCATGTTGACCTTGTTCTGTGCCAGGAGGTCGAGCACCTCGGAGAGAGAGCCCGGCCTGTCCTGGAGGGAGAAGAGCATGGAGGTCTTGAAGGCGTTGGGAACGGCGCCCTTGACCGAGGGCAGGGCGCCGAGCTTCTTGGTGGACGCCTCGCTGGCGATGACGACGAAGCGGGTCCAGTTGCCGGGCTCGTCCTCGATGCGTCTGGCGAGGATGTTCATGCGGAGCATCTCCGCCAGGTTGCCGTTGCCGATGGAGGCCGTTCCTGGCTCTTCCAGGGCCCGGCGGGCCGCGGCCGCCGTGGAGTCCAGGGGCACGAGGCCCGCTCCAGGCAGATGCGCCCGTAGCCACTGCGCGCACTGGGCGAGGGCCTGGGGGTGGGAGTAGACGGTCTTGATTTCGGCAAGGCTGTCGCCCCCGCTGAGCAGGCAGTGGGAGATGCGCGAGAAGAGCTCGGCCTGGATGACGACGCTGTGCTTGATGAAGAGGTCGAAGCTGACGCCGACGGTGCCCTGCAGCGAATTCTCCAGCGGCACCACGCCGAGGTCGCAGGTGCCGGCCTCCACTTCCTCGAAAATCTGGGGAATGTTGCCGCAGGAGTGGAAGTTGGCGCTGTGGCCGAGGTACTCGGCTCCGGCAAAGTAGGAGAAGGTGCCGATGGGGCCGAGGTAGGCAACGCGCAGGGGGCGCTGGAGGGAACGGGAGGCGGAGAAGATCTCGCGCCAGATGGACTTGAGCGCCTTGTCGGGCAGGGGACCCTGGTTCAGGGCGCCGAGCCGCTCCAGGATCTCTGTCTCGCGCTGGGGCTTGAAGATGTTGCTCTTCTCTCCGGCCTTGATGCGGCCCACCTGCAGGCTCAGGTTGGAGCGCTCGTTGAGCAGGGCCAGAAGCTTCTCGTCGATGGCGTCGATGCGGCGCCTCGCTTCGGCGAGCAGGACCTGGGAGTCGGCCTGCCCGCCGGGCGTGCTGTCGGTCATGCTGGGGGGCATGGCTTATCCTTCCTTGATGTCTTCTTTGATGCGCATGCCGAAGTGGCGGCCTGCCTCGTCGACGCGGACGAGCACCTTGTCGCCGGGCTTCAGCTTGACCACGCTGACGGGACGTCCGCCAGGGGCCGTCAGGCGTATGGTTTCGGCGTTCTGCAGGAAAATGGCGCCGGTCTTCTCGCCGTCTTCGGTCTTGACGGAGGCTTCCACAAGCAGCATGGGGCGCACCTCCACCTTGACGCGCCCTATGGTGGTGAGCATGGTGCGGCCCTGGGCGTCCACCACGAGCACCTCGGAGCCGGCCTTGAGCTCCTCGAGGTAGCTGGTCCTGTCGCCGGGGCGGCGGATGTAGGCGTGCACGGCGCTGGCGTTGACGCGGAATGGCCGAGAGGCGACATAGTCGTTGTGTTCGGTTTCCGCGTGCACGAGGAAGGTGAAGGCCGCCGAATTGCCCACCAGCATGCCCTGGCCGGTATGGAGCATGGAGATGGTGTCGCAGCATACCCTGTGGCCGAGGCCTGCCGGCGCCACTTTCGTGACCGTGGCCTCCACGAGGGTCTCGCGCTCCAGAGAGAGCTTGCACTCGGCAACGATGGTCTTGATGTCCCTGGCCGCTTCGGGCAGGACGACGATGCCGGCAACGCCGCGCTCAAGTATGCCGGCCGCCAGCCTTGCTTCCTCAAGGGAGCCCGCTTCGGCGAAGATGCTGTCGGATTGGGCCAGGAGGTTTTCCACGGGGATGATCTCCCAGCCTCTGGCGAGGACGCAGTGCTCGCCCGCCTTCACGCGGGCGAGGAAGGACTCCTCGTCCTCCTTGCCCTGAAGCGGAACAGCGGGGCAGTCTTCGGCTGCCAGTACCGTGATCTTGGAAAGGCCGGCCACCAGGGCGCAGTGCTCTCTGGGGACGACGACGCCGTCGACGCCGGACTCCATCGCCAGGGTGACGAGGGCTTTGTCGAAGGGGACGGATTTGAAGTAGATGGCGGGCATGGGGCTATTCTCCTACGAGTTTGAGCGCTGTCTCGACGTCGGCGTCCTCGTGCACGAGGGCGCGCATGGCCTGGACGAGCTGGGTGCGGCGGGGATGTTCGAAGACGTTGCGGCCGATGGAGCAGCCTGCGCCGCCGGCCTTGAGGGAGTCGTGGATCATGGTGAGCAGAGCGCGGGTGGAGTCCATGACGGGACCGCCGGCGATGACCACGGGCACGCAGCAGCCGGCCACCACGTCGGCAAAGGAGGCTGGGTCGCCCGTGTAGGACACCTTGACGATGTCCGCGCCGAGCTCTACGCCGACGCGGGCGCAGTGGGCCACGACCTCGGGGGCGTAGGAGTCCTTGATGCTGGGGCCGCGCCCGTACATCATGGCCACCAGAGGCATGCCCCAGTTGTCGCAGTGCTCGGCCACGCGGCCGAGGTCGGCGAGCATCTGCTCTTCGTTGGGGTCGCCCAGGTTCACGTGGCAGGACACGCAGTCGGCGCCGTGGCGTATGGCCTCCTCGACGGTTCCAACGAGGCTCTTGTAGTTGCTGCTGGGGGAGAGCTCGGTGGAGGCTGAGAGGTGGACGATGAGGCCGATGTCGATGCCTGAGCGGCGGAAGCTGCAGCGGATGAGCCCCTTGTGCATGAGCACAGCATCGGCGCCGCCGCGGGCCATGTCGTCCACGGTGCGCTTCATGTCGATGAGGCCTGGAACCGACCCCAGCGAGACGCCGTGGTCCATGGGGACGATGATGGTGCGGCCGTTGTTGCGGTTGATGATGCGTTCGAGGCGGATCTGCTTGCCGAGATACATGGGGCACTCCTTGGAATCCGGTAAAGTGCGGACGGTTTGACGCCGGAACAGTCCGTACTTTGCGCAGGCAACAAAAAAGACCGCCGGCTTTAGGTTGGCCTGCGGTCTTCATTGACTCCGCTATGCAGTGAGATGTCAGCAGAGCTTCCGACCACAGGCTTCGGTAAAGTACGCAAAATAAAAGCCGGCAAAGGCAAATGCGTCGAAGGAAGTGGCGGAAGCGGTGAAAAGCATGGAAAAGACACCTCTAGTAATTTGACTGAACTAGAGTAGCCACGAGGACTCGTGGCTGTCAAGAAAAAATGCGCCGATGCCGGGACAGCCTCTGGGACAGACGGGGAGGTGCCTGGGAAGGCTATGTCGCCAGGCGGCACGAGCCCTTGCCGGCTTCCTTGACGAGATACAGGGCGCCGTCGGCCGCCTTGTAGAGATCCTGAAAGGTAGAGCCGTGCCTAGGACAGAGGGCGATGCCGATGGAGAGGGAGACCCGGCCTTCGAGAGCGCCTCCGACGAAGGCGCCGACGGTCTGGCTGCCGATGGTGGTGGCGAGGCGCAGGGCCGCGCTGCCGTCGGCCTCGCGCGCGAAGACCATGAACTCATCGCCGCCCACGCGGCCTTTCACGTCCATGCCCTTGAAATTGCTGTGGATGATGTTGCCGATGGTCTTGAGCACCGTGTCGCCGACGGCGTGGCCAAAGTTGTCGTTCACGCCCTTGAAGTTGTCCACGTCGATCATCATGAGGGCTCCTGCGCCAGTACTCCCGGCAAGGCTGCACTTGCACAGCTCAAGTCCTATGCTTTCCTCCGTGGCGGCCTTGTTGAGCAGGCCGGTCAGGGGATCGCGGGTGGAGCGATGCTCCAGCTCCATCTTGAGTCGCTGCTGTTCCGTGACGTCGTTGATGAGCGCCACGATGCCCTTGATCCTGCCGTCCTTGTCGTGCGTTGGACGCTTGATGATCTCGAGGAATTCCTGCTGGCCCTCGTAGTTCTCCTCGATGACGTAGGTGAAGCCCTTTCCCGTGGCGAGGATTTGCCTGTCAGTCTCCATGGCCTTCAGGGCGTTGCCCTTGTCCTTGCGTATTTCAAGGTCCGTCTTGCCCCTGGCGGTCTGCTTGGTGTTGGTGCCGGGCTTGAGATGGCGCCAGTAGTGGGTCATGAAGATGTACTTGCCCTCAGAGTCCTTCAGGAAAATGTTGGAGGGCAGTTCCTGCAGGATGGATTCGATTTCGGCAAAGGTGAAGGATTCCTTCGAGCGGGTCGCGTTGTGGATGCGCTTCACTGCCAGATCGATGCTGAAGGGGGGCAGCAGGAAGTCGCTTATGCCCCTGTGCAGGCAGTCGTCGTGACGGATGTCTTCCCCGCTGGACGAGAAAGCGACGACTGGAATGGCCGCGCGCCAGTCCTTGCGCGACAGCCGGTTCGCCAGTCCGAAGCCGCTGGCCTGCGCCACCCTGAGTTCCTCCAGAACGGCGTAGATGGGAACCTGCTCGATCTCGCGCATGGCCTGCTCTTCGGTCTCGAAGCAGGCAAGGTCGAATTCGCCGGCGAGCAGATCGCGCATCAGTTCGGTTTCCAGCGGGTCCTTGGCTATTATGAGCACCTTTTCCATCATGCACTCCAGCGGTCCTGCAGTACAGGAAAATGCCTCGCGCGCCCGCGCGACAGAGGCCACGGACAAGGCCAATCTGGAAAAAGATACTGCGCAGGCGCCCATAATGCAATGTTTTCGTGTGGTTTTGAGTGGTTTTGCCAGATTCCTCCCGCGGCGCCATCGCCATCCAGTGCCACGACAATCCGGACGCAGACGCCCTGGCCTCGGGCTGGGGCCTCTTCCGCTATCTGGAGTCCAGAGGCAGGCTCCCCCTGCTCTTCTATGGGGGCAGGAACAGCATTTCGAAGCCGAACCTCGTCAAGATGGTCTATGCATTTCGCATCCCCGTGGAGCACCGTCCTGCCATGGAGCGCTTCGACGGCCTCCTGCTGAACGTGGACTGCCAGTTCGGCGCAGGCAATGTCCAGCGCGTCGAGGCAGAGCTTTCGGCTGTCGTGGATCACCACGTGCAGGAAAAGGCGCTCCCGGAACTCTGCGTTTTCCAGCCAGGCGTCGGCAGCTGCTCCGTCCTTGTCTGGCGCCTGCTGGCCGATGCCGGCTTTCCGCTCGCAAAGGATCTGCAGACGGCGATGCTCTACGGCCTGACACGGATTCGAACGGCTATTCCGAGAGCAGGCATCCGCTGGACCGGGACATGCGGGACGCCCTGACGGACATCGACGAGGACGTCTTCGCCAGCCTGCGGCTCTCCAACATGTCGGAGGAGGGCGTGCGGCTCGTGGGCAGAGCGCTGGAGACGCTTGCCATCGACAGGGCTTCCGGCTGCGCCACGCTGGACGTCGAGGGCTGCGAGCCCAACGTGCTTGGCTATATCAGCGACCTCGTACTGGAAGTGGACGGCGTGGCGGTCTCGTCTTGGCAGGGCGACGGCAGGTGCAAGTTTTCCGTGCGCAGCGCCGTTCGGGAGCTGCCGGCGTCCCAGCTTGCGCAGTTCATTGCCGAAGGAATGGGATCGGCAGGCGGCCACGAGTCCAAGGCGGGCGGCTGAATTTCCGGAGAGAAGTTCCGCGGCCTCCAGCCTGCGCCCGCATGCAGGACAACATGGCCCAGCGCATGCGTGCCTTCCGCAAGACCTGGAAGATCGTGGACTGCTCGCGACAGGAGACGCTGCCTGACGTCAAGGGCTTTGAGTCCTTCAGGAAGCTGAAGCCTGTCCGCAGTGCCGTCTTCGGCGAGGATCTGTGCCCGCGACCCTCGAAGCTGCGCGTGTGCACGCTCGAAGGCGATCTGGAAATGGCCTCGGCCGGCGCCGTCGTCCTGTTCGGGTTGCGGGCGAAGTCTACGCCATGGGCCAGGAGCGCTTCAACAGACCTACGGCCTGCTCGACGGCCCCTGCAGCCGGCCGGAAGGGCCGATCAAGGGCTATCAGCCCAACGTGCTGGACATGGGTGCGGGCAGGCTCTTCAGCCTCGAGGAGCTCTCAGGCCTAGCGCATGCCTGCATCAGCCGGGACGAATCCCTGATCCGGGCGCGGCGGCTCGGCGAGGGCGAACACGTCCTGGTCTTCTCCAGATGGGAGCCCCGCAGGCCCTTTGCCGGCGTCCCGGCGAGTGGCTTGCCTGCTACGGGGAGGGCGACTTCGCCGTCATCGGCAGGGACATCTTCGGCAGAAGCTACAGCAAGGTCTGATCTGTCCGCAGATCCTTGCCGGGAGCAGAAAGGGGGTATCCGCCCCGCAGAAGGCAATGGCCCCCTGCGACAAGGCAGAAGGGAGAATCTGCGCGGAGGCCGGGGGTGCGGAATCAGGCCTCCTGCGGCGCCGGCTTGGAGACGCTTCTGAGCTTGCGGGTCTGCAGGCGCTGGAGGATGAAGTCCTGGAGGCTCGCGCCGGAAGGAATGGCCGACACCGGGAACTCGGCGCGGCCGAGCGTCTTGTGGCCGCCAGCGGACCCGACGTCGTGGAAGCAGGCGTCCGAAAGGCGCCCAATGTCCCTCGAGCCGTCGCTTCTGAAGATGACGACGCAGGTTTCCTCGACAGCGCCGCTGACGGCTATCCACTTGAAGCCGTGGATGCGCGTGAAGAAGTCGGCGATGGCCACCAGCACGTCGGCGGAGTCCACGTCGCCGACCCAGGCGAAGGCGCCCGAGCCCCTGACGTCACTGAGGCTGTGGAAGGCTTCGGCAAAGAGGGGAAGCCAGGGCCTGAGGTACTCGCTGCGCACGATGCGGCGCACGAGGTTCTGGTCGGCCCGCAGGGAAAGCCACTGGTAGGCGTCAAGGTCCTCCTCGCCGCCGGAGCGCTCGAAGGCCATGGTGTCGGTGCGTATGCCGAGCAGGAGGGCCGTGGCGAGCTTGGCGCTGGGGCGCAGGCGCAGGAGCCTGAGGTAGCTGGTCAGGATGGTCGAGGTCGCGCCGCAGTCGGTGCGGATGTCCTCGAAGGCAGGCGTGTGCGCAGGCCTCTGGTCAGGCCTCGGCAGGGGGTGGTGGTCGATGACGATGTCGAAGGGGATGCCGGCGAAGATTCTGCTGTGGTGGGGCTGGCCGTCGACGATGGCGAAGTGGGTGTAGTTCGCCTGCATCTCGGGTTTCCATTCCTTGATGGCGAGACGCAGGTGCCTGATCATCGCAAGGTTGTCGGGCCGGGTTACCTGGTTGATGCGGCACACGTCGATCCAGCGCGTGCGCTGGAAGAGGATGCGCTTGAGCGCCAGCGCGGACGCCATGGCGTCGGGGTCGGCGCTGATGAGGATGCACCAGCGCTGGTCCTTGGTGATCTTGTCGAGTCGCGCAAAGACGTCGGCGCGCTCGGCGCTCCGCTCGGCAGGCGTCTGCCGTCGCGCCAGCAGGCAGGCGGGGGATCTGGATGATCTGCGTGTAGCCATGGCTGTCACTCCCCCTGCGTTGCGCGCAGGAGTCCGGTCAGGACGGGATAGGAGGCCAGGGCTCCCTCGAGGTCGAAGACTTCGATGAGGTGCACCGCGGATGCCTGGGCCATGCGCAGGATGCGCAGCGCCGTCTCCCGCTCCTCGGGGAGGAGTTCCGTCAGCGGACGGTGCCTGTCGCAGCCGCCGGGAGCGCTCCAGTGGAAGAGTTCCGCCTGCCGGGGCAGAGGGGATTCGAGCAGGGCGTCTTGGCGGTAGCCCATGAGGTGGCCGGCGTCGAGGCACACGCCGAAGCCTCCGTCGCCAAAAAGAAGCGGATCGAGGTCTGCCAGCGGGGCGCCCCTGACGTTTTCGAGCAGAACCCGGACGGGCGAGCGCCTGCGCCAGGCTTCGAGGAACCCGGCAAGCAGGGCCGAGGCGCGACCGCCCTCCATGTCTGCCGGGGGATGGAGCACAGCCCTTGCCGGCGCGAGGCGGCTGGCCTTGGCAAAGACGGCGAAGGCCGTTTCGGCAATGGCTTCCGGCGCCTGCGCCTCCCAGTCGAAGTCCGCCGGCAGGTGCACATGGTAGCGCATGGGGCGGGCGGGGCTGTCCTGGTCCCAGCCGCGCAGGCCGGCGGGGGGAATGTCCCCGTCGCCGTAGGCAAGGCAGGCCTTCGTTTCGAAGAAGCACAGGCCGATCTCGGGAACCCTGCCCTCCAGCAGGCGGGCGTTGTCGGCGGCCGTGCCGGGCGCCGTCCAGGAGGGCAGGGCCCAGCGCAGGGCAGGGGCGCTAGGCGAAGAGGTTTTCAACGTTCCATCCCTGCCTTTCCGCGGCTTCGGTGGCCTTGGCGCCGCCGATGACGCTGACGATGCCCTTCCTGGCAGCTTCCTGCATGACGTCGGCAAAGTTCCTGAAGTCGGCCAGCGTGGTGCCGAGGATTTCCTCGCGCAGGCGCTGGCGGTCCTCCGCGGTGAAGCCGCTGACAAAATCCGAGAGGGCGCGGGCGCCCCTGGCGTCTGGCAGAAGGTAGAGGTCGAGGTCGCCCACGGCGCCGACGATGGCCCGATCGAGCTCGTCCTGGCTCAAGTCGCAGGAGGCGAGGTAGCCGGCGATGTCGTCGTAGGCCTTGAGGGTCTCGAGCACGTTGGGATCGCGGTAGCTTGTGCAGCAGAAGTTGCCCGTGGCGCGGGAAAGCGAGCAGGATGCGCCGTAGGCTCCGCCCTTGACGCGGACGGCGTCCCACAGGTAGCCCATGCGCAGGTGGCGCATGATGACGTGGCTCGTGCCGGAGTAGGCGTAGCCGAGCTCGTAGAGGTTGCAGCCCTTGCCCACGTAGTTGACCTGGCCGGGCGTCACGAAGGCCTCGCCCTGCACCGGGGGAAGCTTGGCGAGCGCCTGTTCGCCCAGGTGGGGCTCGCCTGCGGGAAGCTTGGCCAGCAGGGCTTTCGCGCGCTCGAAGACGGGCTCGAAGGCGGCTCCTTCGGCGATGCAGTCCACGTAGGCGCCTGCGCCGGCAAGGGCCGCCTCGCGCAGATCGGCTAGATCCTTGAAGATCTGCTCTCTGGCGGCAGGGTAGTCGGCAAGCGCCGCGCGGCAGCGCCTGAGCGCCTCCACGCCGGACGAGGCTTCGCCAATGGCCGCGTCCACGGTGAAGCGGGCGAGGATGCGCTGGCGCACCTCGGCGTTGCCGGAGACGAGCAGCCCCTGCTCCATGTGCGTCTTGGCCTCGAGCAGAATCTCGTTGACGCGCTTGGCGAGCATGTCCTGGTCCGTTGCGGGCTCGAAGAGCATCTCCTCGAGAATGTCGAACCAGTCCTGCACCTTGCCGTAGAGGGCCTTGCCCGAGAGATTCAGGTAGTAGCGGCAGCGCCCCTGCGCGTCGGTGAGCAGGGTGGAGCCGCAGCCAAGGCCGCCGGTCTTGGCCGCGATGAGGTCGCCGAGCTGGGTATAGTCGCGCCGGGCCGTGCCGGTGCCGCGGAAGACGCTGTTGAAGAGCGGAACAATGGCCGCCAGGCGCTCTGGCAGAGGCGGCAGGGGCAGGAGCAGGCAGTTGTAGGCTATGCCGCTGGTGGGCAGATCATGACGGATGAAGTGGACCGGTCCCTCGAGGCGCGCTTCGAGGGGCGTGATGCGGTTCTCGCGCGGCATGTCGTCCGGCTTGAGGTTGGGAATGGTGGCCGCGGCTTCAGGGGAGTCGGGCCTGTCCTGCTCCTCCTTGAGCTGGCGGGTGATCTCGCACATCTGCCGGCGTTCCTCGGGGCCGGCCTTGGCCTGGACGGCATTGACGCGGGCAGCCTCGTCGTCGGCAAGGCGCTTGGCCATCTCCTCGTCGGGATGGAGGACGACGGTGGCACGGGAGGGATTGTCGAGGAACCAGGTGCGCAGGGCGTTCTCGAAGACCTTTTCGCCAGAGGCAAGGCGCCGCTTGATGCTGGCCAGCGGCTTCTCCCAACGCAGGGCCGTCAGGGGATCGCCGTCGTAGAGCCAGGTGGAGAGGGCCTGAAGCATGTAGGCCAGCCCCCGGGGGAAGTTGCCGAAGTTGCTTTCCCGGTAGGCGAATTCGGTGGAGTTGACGGCGGCCTCCACGGCAGCCGGATCGATGCCCTCGTCGCAGAGCCGGCGCAGGGTGTCGAAGATGAGCTTTTCCGCCGCCGGGATGTCCTCCGCCTTCACGCCCTTGAGGCCGGTGGAGTAGTAGAGCTGGCGCAGGTCGCTCTCCAGGCCCGAGCCTGTCGTGTCTTCGCCGAGGCCGGAGGAGATGAGGGCGCGGCGCAGAGGGGATCCGGGCATGCCTTCAAGCAGGGTCCCCAGCATCTCGAGCACCAGGGAGAGTTCCACGTCGCCGCGTTCGCCGCAGAGCCAGTTCACCGTGAAGAGGCACTTGGCGTCGGCCTGGCCCGGCTGCACGGCGTAGGGCACCTCCCGGCGCAGGGGGCCGGCAAAGGGCTTCTGCAGGGGTATGGCGGAGTCGACGTCGCGGAACGCGTAGCCCTTGAGCTCCTCGGCCACGATCTCCAGCCTGCGCTCCTCGGGATCGTCGCCCCAGAAGAAGAAGCGGGCGTTGCTCGGATGGTAGTAGGAGGCGTGGAATTCCCGGTAGGCCTCGTAGGTCAGGCTGGGTATCTCGGACGGCCTGCCGCCGGAGTCGAGGGAGTAGAGCGTGTCGGGGAACATGGCGTGCTGGCTCTCCTCGGCGAGGCAGGCGTCGGGCGAGGAGTAGACGCCTTTCATCTCGTTGTAGACCACGCCCTTGTAGGACCAGGGGCCGTCGGGGGTGTCGGCTTCGACGTGCCAGCCTTCCTGGCGGAAGCTGTTCTCGGAGATGCGCGGGTGGAAGACGGCGTCGAGGTATACGTCGATGAGGTTGTAGAAGTCCTGCAGATTGGCGCTGGCCACGGGGTAGCAGGTCTTGTCGGGGAAGGTGAAGGCGTTGAGGAAGGTCTGCAGGGAGCCCTTGAGGAGGTTCACGAAGGGTTCCTTCACCGGATACTTCTCCGATCCGCAGAGCACGGAGTGCTCGATGATGTGGGCAACGCCCGTGGAGTCCGTGGGCGGCGTGCGGAAGGCGACGCCGAAGCACTTGTTCTCGTCCTTGTTGACAATGGAAAGCACCTGGGCGCCGGTGGCCTGGTGCTTCCAGAGGCGGACGGCGCCGTTGACTTCGGCGCATTCGCATTCTGCGGCAAGGGTGAAGGCCGGATTGTTCATGCACATGACCTCGATGCGGTGAGACGGTTGAAATAGATCCGTACAAGGATAGAGAGTTGCGTCCCGTTTGAAAAGAGCCATGCCGGGGACTTCCAGGAAATGCTGTCGGTGCATTCTTTCTGCGGAGCCGGCAGAAGGACGTCTGCATGGCTGGGGCCAGTCGGGCAGACCATGCTCTAGAAAGGCAGAGCAGCTCAGCTTTTTCTGCGTTCTTGTTTTTTTTCAAGCGGTTGCTATATGCTGTTCCGAATCTGCACGGAAGGCGGCTCGCATGTATGCGGTCCGTCGCAGGCGGGTTTCGCTCCGTGTTCTCGGCGCAGGAACGCCTGCCCTTCGCCGCCGTCCGCACCGTTCGATAGGCATGCAGGCACGCGCCTCTGCCTTTCCGGCTGCACAAGGAGACATGCCATGAAAATGCTTGTTTGGTCCGACTTCGCCTGCCCCTTCTGCTATATCGGCAAGGTTCGCCTGCGGCGCGTTCTGCGCGACTTGGGGGCTGAAAGGGACGTTGAGGTCGAATTCAGGAGCTTTGAGCTTGATCCCGGAGCCTGCCCTGAGGTGGTCTCGACAACCCAGGAGCGCTTTGCCAGAAAGTATGGCATCTCTTCCGCCGAGGCGGCCCAGCAGATAGCGCGCATCAGTCGGCTCGGGCGTGGCGAGGGCATCGACTTCAGGTATGCCTCGACAAACTACACCAGCATGCTTGATGCGCATCGCCTGGCCAAGTACGGCATGGCACAGGGCTGTCCCGAAATAGCCGACAGGCTCTTTGCCGCCTACTTCACGGACAATCTCACGCTTGCCGACCGGCACGTGCTGGCCGGCATTGCGCAGGATGCAGGGCTTGACGGAGATGAAGCGCTGTCCATGCTGTCAACGGACGCGTACATAGGGGACGTCCGCCGGGACGAATCGGATGCCGCGCGCCTCGGCGTCCGCGGCGTTCCCTACTTCTACGTCGAAGGCCGGCTGTCTCTTCCTGGCTGCCTGCCCTTTCCCGAGATGCGCTCAGCAATTGCCGGCATGCTCGCGCAGGAAAAGGGCGTGTCCGTCCGCGGAGGCAGGCTATGCGGTCCCAACGGCTGCCACCTATAGCGGCGGGCGGCATGCTTGAGATCATTCCCGTGCAGGGCGTCTTCGAAACCAACGCCTACCTGTATGCCGACGATGCCACAGGGCGGGGCTTCATCGTCGATCCCGGTGCCATGCCGGAGCGCCTGCTGGGTGCCGTCGAAGCCCGCGGCGTTGCCGTCGAGCACATCCTGCTCACCCACGGCCACTTCGACCACATGGGCGTGGCCGGCCAGCTTGCCCAGGCGCTTGGCGTCCCTGTCCGCATGGCCAGCGAGGGCAGGAGGTTCGCAGAGGATCCGCAGATGAACCTCTCTGCAGCGTGCGGCCTCGCCGTTGTCCTCGCCTCTCCCGCCTACTTCGATGCCGGCAGCCGGCCTGTGTTCACGGCCGGCATGCTCGGCCTGGAGGCAATTCCAGCTCCGGGGCACACGCCGGACAGCGTCGTCTACTATTCGCAACAGGACGGCATTGCCTTCGTGGGCGACACCATCTTCCGCGCCGGGGACGCCGGAATTTCCCGGGGGCGACGCGCTCGCCCTTCCCCAAACCCTCGCCGGGGCAGTCGCATCCCTGCCAGAGGGAACAGTGCTCTATTCTGGGCATTCCGGCCCCACGACGGTGGGGAAGGAGATGCGCGCCCCCTGGTTTCAGAAGTTGCTGGGACGGCGCTAGCCCGGCTGCCTGCGGGACCACTGGCGCACTGCCTCCAGGGAGTCGATCAGGCTTCTGCCTTGCTCCGTCAGAGAGTACTCCACGTGCGGAGGCACTTCGTTGAACTGCTCCCGTCGCATGACGCCACAGGCAACGAAGTCTTTAAGACAGCTCGCCAGAGCCATGTCGGTTATGCCGGCAAGCTCGCGCTTGAGTGCGCTGAACCTGGCCGAACCAGCCTCGTGGACAGCCCAGAGCAGGCGGATCTTCCACTTTCCGCCAAGCAGGCTCGACACTTTTTCTAGAGGACATGCGGGGATCTGGGGCTTGTGCATGGCCATAGTCTGTCACTGCCGGCTCGTGGCTGTCAACGGATGCGCCGGCAGGCAGGAACCGGCTCAGCAGAGCCCGCAGGGGGGTGTTGCGAAGAGGGGGCATGCGGCCTACCTTGCCGGATCTCCGGTCGCAGTCTGCCGCCGGGACCCAAGGAGGTGCTCCATGTTCCTCACGCCTGTCGTGTCGCGGCCGTCTCTGGCGCTCGCGAGAACCCTGCTGGCCCTGGCAGTCCTGGGCGGGGCAGGCTTTGCCCCTGCCGGGCCTGCATGCTGCGCTCCGCCTAGCTTCGCCACCGAGGACTTCCGCCGGCTCAAGACGAGCTGGCCGGAGTTTGCGGATGCCGTGGCCGAGCGCAACCGCCATCTCGGCAAGCTCGAGCAGATGCTCTCCCCTGCGGAGTGGGAGGAGCTCATGGCCGACGTCAAGGCCTGGCAGGCCAGGCGCACGGGTGAAGTGGCGGCCCTCATGCAGGGAGGCATGTCCTACCGGGACGCCTGCCTCAAGAGCCTGCTCGACCGCGTCGTCGTGCTCCACGGCTACCTGCGCGAAGGGCGCCTTGGCAGCCCCTCCCGCTGGCTCGAGCCCGGCGCCTCCAACCTGCACTACCTCTACTACAGGATGAGCAGCCCCCGGTACCGCCAGGCATCGGACGAGCTCAACGCCCTGTGGAAGCGGCTCAGG
>JAEEGL013629337.1_pt1 | contig 18922 bp, 19 predicted proteins | sample 9134231 | NCBI WGS metagenome assembly JAEEGL01 (sample SAMN16246548, study PRJNA631951) | gut metagenome | biome: gut microbiome; feature: rumen; material: fiber-attached | host: Bos | place: Iran: Karaj | collected 2018-10 | reverse complement strand
CGGTTGGTTGGATTTTGGGAACTACATCTTCTTCTGTCAATCCGAATGTATCCCCATAATCACCAGTGAGGCGCATCTGAAATAACTGATTATAGAACTTACCAAGATCCTTCGACAACTTACCAGTCATCACAAACTGCTATCCAAACTGACTGATATTTCCTTCTTGGCTTTTTGTACGTATTCCGTATGCAATAAGCAAAGCCGACGCTGCATAATAGGCCGCATAATAAAGCCTGTTGGCTGTTACCTCAAGACAATTGATCTGGAGATTCTTCTTGGCCTGGTCAAGAGCAAAGATCAGGGGGACATTCTGACCCAGTTTTATTTTGTCATTTATTCGTTGTATGACTCCGTAACTGATACCTGTCAGCCTTGATAGTTAACTATGTTGACTTTCCTCATGCTCGGCAAAGTGAGCAAGTTCACTCTGCTCTCACTCAATCGAGAAGACAAAGTGACAGGAGACTGATTCGCGTCACCGCTAGGCCTAAAGCTGCCTATTTTAATCTCTGCTCTGCTACCTTCTTATTTATTTCTAGCAATTTGCCATCTGTATTAGCAAGCATTGCCATCGTAAACTCTTTAGTGAGATTTGGCCCAGTTCCTCGTCCCGCCGGACCACGGTACTCGTTGAGAGTCTTCTGAAGAATATCCTCGGAAACATGAAGAACTGCTGTGAACAATCTTTCGTTATCTACCACGTCAAGTATGTTCTTGCAAAGGCGTTCCATCTCACGTGAATTGGGTCTAGGTATGTCCTTAACACCCTTTCGCTCACTCAAAATGGTCTGAATAATTAGCAGAATGTGGTAACGGTAAAGTTTCCACTTCTTTATGTCAACAATGCCATTGGCCATAGCTCTATCAACGCCATGAAGGGTCTTGGCTGCTGTATAATAGGCAATAAGTTTGTGATCAGGTTGAAACAATCGTTCTTTGTTATTCTTCAACAACTCGCCATAATAGCGCATCATACTATGAGGCTCACCCAAAAACATACTCATGTATGACTTCAACTGAATGGTAAGTGTTATGATGTTGTGGCGTTTAAGGCCTGGCTGGTCATCATATTCATGGGTACGGCGCTCGTAGTACAAGCGGTCGTTGTTCTTATATGTATCGTAATACTCCTGTAACTGCTTGTGGAACTCCTTCAGAGACTCGAAAGCTTCGTCTAATACCTGTGTCTGGCGGTTGGTAGAACGGATGACGCTGTTCACCAATTCAGGTGATTGAGTATGAACAATCTTCACTGGTATCATCATGTTGCTGTCCACATTGCTTCGACAATGATAAAGGACATTAGAAGTCTGACAGCCGTTTACAATCTGGTAATCCATCAATTTAAATTTCTCTCCGGAGACATTCAATGATTTGGCCACAATGGTGATACCGTTGTTTAGAATTGGGAAATGTACAGCAGTATCTTTATTTTGAAGAGTGGAAATAATCTCACTATTGACTGGGTTCTCGCCCAAATAGCCGCGAACATTGTCATAAAACACCCCTTGAATCAGAGCTCCGCCCTCATCAGTAATGAGTTTCAAATACTCACTAAAAGGTATCAAACCTAAATAAGCTTGTTCGGCACCTTCAATTTCAGGGAATGATACGTTCTTAGCAATAACCACCTCACGCAAAATGGAGTTATTCAACTCTTTATAGATGGTCATCAGTCGGTTAAGGTCAATGGGTTGAAACTCTATTACGGAAAAATAATTCAATTGTTCTAACTGGCTTTTCTGAACATCAATAACCTTAGCCAAGTTAACATCATTCACCCACTTGCCCGTAGTAACATAGTAAAGACTACACGTTGGATTCTCTTGAAAGTTGATGCTGTTTTCAAAGATAAAGTCAGCAATTTCCTTGTAATCCTTAATTTGCTGATTAGCATTCAACTCCTTATCCTCAAAAAAATTCTTCACACCATAACCAAAGTTGAGCATTTCCGTACTCTTGAAGTTATCTGAAGTCTTGGCTTGAACAAAAAAGAACTTGGCAGTGAAGCCTTTCTTCATCTTTACAGCCTCTTTAGCCTCATCGAGTGTGGTGACTGGCTCATCGTTGATGAGGATCATGATACCGTCAATAGCACAATCGCCGCTCTTGCCGGTATGCACTGCGTCGTGGAAAAGACCATCGGAGTGATAAACCTCTGGTGTCTTTAGAGAGAACATGCAGTAGTTGCAGAAATGCTCAAAGGCAACGCTCAAATCGCGTTCTCCAATACCATAATCGTCCAGAAAATCCTCAAGCTGGTTCTGGAGCATTCTATTTCCGAGTTTATCCTTAAGGTTGCTCATATTATGTTTACTTTATTTTATATAGATAAACGTAAGCACTCAATTAGTTCGGAAGTCTTTTGTTTAAAGGACATCCCGTCTTTGAGTTTTTTTATATCAAAATACATATGACAGGTTTATGTCGTATTGACGTTCAGGCTCAAGAACTAACTTCTGCCAATTTTCATCATTTCTTTGAACTTATTGAGTTCATCTTTGTTCTGTATTAAATTTAACAGAATATCGTCCTCTGTCAACTTAGTCTTGCCACAGAGATCCTTTCGGATACAGAGAATAAACTTAAGAAATTCATTGAATTGCCAAGGTTGAGAGGCATTCACTAACCAATTATTAAAAGCCTGAAACACCTCATCAGAACCATACATAAAGATATCTCGCTTCGAATCCATCATTTTAGACATTGCTGTCTTCATGTCGGTCTGCTGATGATTCTTCGTATCCTTGAACATAGAATAGAACGTTGCTACAAGATCTGCATAAGCTTTATGTTTCCTTTCTGACAATTGACTCCGCATTATCTTCATCTCTTCTACACGCTGGTTATAGAGCCATCCTAAAATGACTAACAAGGCTGATAGAACGATTGATAATAGTTCTAATGATTCTTTAGAAATTGATAATAAAAGCATCAGCAAACAATCATTTAAGACCCGTTGGTGTACCAACAGGTATATTTTTAGAGTTTATTGTAAAATTCACGATTGATTAATTATAAACTGAGAATGGCAAGGGACAGGTTTCAGGTATCATTCTTGCTTTTCGTTTAAAGACGGCTAGCACTATTTCGCTTTCTTGCATCAATGACAATGATATTCTGAGTGAGAGATTCTGGTATGTTTTGAGCCTTCATCCGTTTCCAAAGAGCATTAACCAACTTCTCATCATGATCATTAGCAATTACTATCATATAGATACCTTTAGATGTACTTTCTGCTTTTAAATAAGTTGGAAGTTGAACCTCAATACCATGCATAAGCTGAGAGTTCCGTGCAAGCTTCATCTCTAATAGGACTTTACTATGGTAGCCGCTCGAAAATTTGAAATCTACAGGCCCTGCACCATAGTCTGTTTCTGGACTCAATACAATGTCACTTATATTACAATATCCATCAGCCATCAATAAGAAAAGTCTCTGAAGTGCCTTCTCATTCTTGAATTTATCCTTGTTATAGAGAAGTTCAGACATGCGGTTAGTTTCAACCATTTTCTTAAACTGAAGGCATATTTGACGAGCAATGTACATCACAGCTTCAAGATTGTCTTCCTTAGCTTCTAAAGGAAGGGGCTCCTGACCTATAAGTTCCTCTATGATTGCAGAGGCATATATAAAGCTGTCATCTTGCATAAAGTCGTAACTCTTACCTTTCAGATGACGATATATCTCTGCCATCTTCGACATCACAGCAGGTTTGGCAAGAAGCCTTTGCTTAAGAAGTTTTTTATCTCGCATATCTCTCAAGGCCAACCCAACATCTTTGCTGATTCTCCTACGAATTTCATTGTTATAATCGCTAAAGAAATGTCCGTCGCGATACTCTGCTTCAGGCAGATTTCGTATAATCTCTGTGGGAACAAAGATGATAGGGGTTTTTACCAAGCCCCTCTTCTTGTCGGATCTAATAAAGAAAGGAAGGTTATATAAGCCATCGAATTTATACGTCTTAAAGCCAAATTCTTCCGTCACACGCTGAGTATATCGTACAAACTCATTGCGAAGTGTCCAGATCATAATATCACTAATACCATCGGCTCCTATTTTCTCTTGAAAGAGATTAACTAAAAGGAATATTTCAGGATCCTCAACTCCATCCTGTACTATCTCTATAGCTGTTTCCGCCAGTAGCTCTGCCTTCTTACCCGTGATTCCCTTACCAGCTCTGGAATTATCCCCAAATCCCAAACCTATAAAATGAAATTCCGGAAAAGAAAGGTGTTGCACTATAGACTTATAGCGGAGATTTGTAATTTGCTTATCTTTTTCTGGAACAAGAGTTAATAACTTCCTAAAATGGTCCAATAGTTTTTCGTAAGCTCCAACAAACTCAGGGGTCTTACATCTCTTCAGTAACAATGGGTCAACATGTAGTCTGGCATCTTTGCCGACAAAGCCGTCAAAGACACCTTTTGCCACAAAATCTTTGTGACTTCTCTTAAAATATGCACTGTAATGTTTCGCCATTGCTTATTTTGTTATTAATTGGTATCTGTTTGAATTACTCATTGATTAGGTCTCGGATCTACAAAAAGTGTATCTGTTACACGACTATTCTCAATTGAGTAATCAGACACCCGTATCACCTTCAGATATTTTTCTGTTCCCTATATTGGAGAAGGTGTTTCTACAGGTGTAGATGATGCTTTCCCTTGCTCTTTAGAGCCTCTATTTGCTATTACAAGTTTCTGCATATCGATACATCGTAATTGTGCGAACAACTACTCTTCAAAAGTCGTAAAAATATCTTTTACTAAACACAGGCATAATATGCGTTAATTGACAATATACACTGCAATTAATTCTATTTTTTATTTGGCTTGCTCCAGCGCAATTACGCTTATGTGTAAGAGTGAGCTACACATTATTCTTCCCCTTTTATTCTATCAAAGATAATATTACAAACAACTGGCACTTAAAACAACGTCTCTTATTTCCTCATTATCTAGGTTTGTGACAGCTTTCTTTATATCATCTTCATCTCCCCATCTGCCAGAGGAAAAACTGGTTACATATATATTATTCTTCTTAATTTGAATTAACAAATTATTAGGCTCAATAGTTGACAGAGCACTTAAAAAGCCAGCTATCATAAATGAATGATGCTTTAATTGCGAAATTGGTAATGGTTTCCCTGTTCTATAACATATAGCCGCTATGTATAGAGATGCAACACATAGATAATTAGTATTTGATATATCAAGCGTTCCAACTGCGCTTTTTACGCTAGAACTACCCTTCTCAATTCCAGAATCGGCTAATAATGACTCAAAAATTTTATTCATTTCACTCTGAGACTTCTTAACATCATCCACTTCCCTCTTCACGATGTTCTCAACAGATGTACGGATTGAATCATCTAAGTCATCAAATTTCCTAAGCTTATCTTGAATCTCTTTCTCAACATCTTTAATTTCTAAATTATAATGTGTTGTTGACTGCCCGACAGATATAGACAAAACAATTGATATAACAGCTAGGACAATTGACACCAAGACTGACGCAAATGAAAAGTTCGAAAAAGCCTCATCATTAATTCTGCCAGGTACACAAAGAACTATAAAAATAGTTAGGATGACAAAAATAATTGCCCAATATAGTAAATGTATCTTATAATTCGTTTCTCTCATATATTTCTATTACCATAATTCTATTTCTATATCTATAGACCTTTATCTGTAAGCGTCCAAAATTATGTGAAACCCTTTTAGGACGGGCATTCTGAGAAGCCCGTCTTTCTTTGATTTCCTTAAAGTTTACCTTATTTCATTATGTGCTTGAGGCGATTCTCTGCTATTTCCACTTTGCGTTTCCATTTCTCGATCTCATCCGAAGTGGACTTCTGCTCGTCCATGAAACGCTCAAGCATGTCATACAGACGTTTGCGGCCTGCGGTCTCTTCGTCTGCACGACGGTTTGCGGCCCTCAATTCCTCCTTTATCTCGGACATGTCCTTCTCCATCTGGAGAATCTCCTTGTCCTTCTCTTGGTTCAGCTCATAAAGGAACTTGACGTATTTTTTGAGTTCTTCTACTGTTTCCATACTATCGGACGGAGAAACACAGGGACAACCCATCCCTCCGTTTCTTAGTCTTTACCCATGAGAGCGTTTTAAATCTTCAACGGATAATGTGAACTTGAAGCAGCCGATGTTGTTGAGGATGACGGTGGCGCGCTTCTTGCCATTGACCATCTCGACGGTGCCCTGAAGGCCTTTCAAGGCCTCGGACTCTGAGAGGAAGCCATCGTTAAGGGCGACGGTCTCATGGACCTGGGGCGGCACTTCTTCTGAGAACTCGACATCACCGTCAGCGAGTTGAAGCACCGCCTTGAGGGCGCGCATCTGAGCATCAGGGACGCGGGCGAAGTCACGAAAGCCTTCCTTGGTTCTGGAAAGGGTGGGGTCGACCATGCAATGGGTCAAGAGGGGACACTGTTTGAGGGTGTCTACGCGATGGGACTCATCGACTCTGATGAACACCTTGCCGTGAATGACAACTTTTTCGACCAGTTTCTTGGAGCCACTTGCTTTCTGGCCTTTTTTGTAGGTCCTGACTTTCTTTTGCTGGACGGCTGCGTAGGCTTCTACCTCGAAGGGGATGTTTTTGGGGTCTTTGAGAAAGGAGCAAGCGTCGATCTCCTTGTTTCGCTTGACGCCATAGACATACCAGGCAGTAGGGTCAAAGACCTTCTGGACAACGGGCTTTTCCTTCTCTTGGTGGAGAATGCGGTTGGTAGTCAGACTACGTAACCGGCGGTAATTTTTGGGCTTCTTTTGGTACGGCTCCGCCGCAGGCCCCCCGTTTTCACTTGGAGCCTCAATACCAGCATTTAACGCTTTAGCGTCGTCTTGCATACTCATCACCTGACTGTTACGTCAGTACGTCTTGGAATCAGCGAAGCTCAAAATGAAAACTCGGTCGGAGATGACCTATGTATACAAAAAGAGCGTGAACCTCACTCTGCCCGTCCGTTTCTTTAGGTCCTAGGAAAACCTGTACACACAAACAGACAGAATTCATGCTCACGCCGTGGAATATAATACACCCGAAAAGTGTGCATGAGGCTACACGAGCCTCGGCACACTAACGGGAAGGATTATACCACCCGAAGCATCCTCTCTGCAATGTCTCTGGAGTGTACGTTTGAATTTCCTAGGTTCAAAGAAACCAAAAACACAGCGTTGTAAGACGCTATTCCAATATGTTTTGCCCACACCTTCACTGCCCTAACGGGCAAGTACGGCGTGATAGCGCGTGCAAAGATACAAAATTATTCTCACATACATATTATATAATAGGAAAATATGCATTTTCACCCCCATTTTTTGATGAAAATGACTATTTTTGATAGGATGAAAGCTACTACATGATGCCAATACGGAGGAAATCTATGATTTCCAACCACTACTTAGTTTTCCCTACAATCCTCCAGGCGCAGGACATTTCCCTAAATTTTCTATGCAAAGTTACGAGAGTCATGCAATTGAGCAAGGTCGGGGCCGCCGGTTTAATGGAAAATCTCCATCCCTGCGGGTAGTATTTTCCAAGAAAACCTTGCACTTATGCCTGACGAACTCGTGCCTTTGCACCGAAAATTTTAGTTAAACAGCCCTACTCCCGGAGGAGATTTTTATGGGGAAAATAATATTTTTGAATTATGTACGAATATAGAACACTTACGGCGGAAGAAATGATACGGGCTGATGAGCAGCGGAAAGGACGTACCAGCGCGGAAAAGGAGGCATACAGACTTCTTCCAGTAAACATGAGGAAAAAAGTGGAGAGAAATAGCCCGGTTGCATTTGAGGGGCACAAAGCTTTTTATCCAGACCTTCTTTTCCGTAATGAAAAAATCATTATCGAAATCGACGGTGGTGTCCATCGGAAATATGAACAGCAGCGGATTGACGAGCATAGAAATGGTGTTTTTAAAGATCATGGTTTCCACGTTATCCGTATTCTTAATGAAGATGTATGCGTGAACGTTGCATTCTGGCAGAGGGTGATCGAGGGGTTGTCGAAGATATATTCTTTCGAGAACAGAACAGATGTTTGTGATTTTATTGCTGATTTGAATGAGTTGATTCATCAGGAAGCCATTCGGTCTGTTAGCCTTGACGACGATGAGTTTGACTATGTGTTCTTCCCAAAAAATCAATGGAAGCCTCTTCGTAGAATTCAGATGCAACATGAAAATCTTGTGTGCATGCTACCCTGACTGGCTGGGCACACGACACAGATGATTACCGTCGAGACTATTAAAGAAGGTTAAAATTGCGAATGGAGTATACCATTCAACAAAAAAGTGCTACCTTTGCAATCGAACACTTGGCCGTGCCTATAGGTGTTCACCTCGCACTGTATGTGGAGGTCAAAAATTGGTTTCGAGTTGCTGATGGACTGAGCAACCACGAGTTTTCTGTTGGAGCAACGCCCTTAGTTGCATTTTCGGGGTTACTTTTAACCTCCAGTTCAATCCACTAACAAAGAGTGGCCGTAAGGCGGTAGCTCACTCATAGCAGTAAACAGCCCCGACAAGGCTGCCTGTGGGGCAAATAGAAACCAATTTTAGTATGAAAAAGATTTATTTGTTTTCGACTTTGGCCATCATGGCCATGATGTGTATGTTCACTGCCTGTGGCGGTGATGACAATGACGATGACCTTCCCGAGGGATATCATAAGACGACGGAAGGCGTTCACCGTATCGAGGTGTCCGTCGATGGTGACCTGACAGGATGGGAAGGTCGGTTTGCTTTCGTCGCAGTCTGCGGCGACGGTACTCGCGGCTTCGTGAAGCTCTACGAGAATGGCAGGCAGATCTCCGACGACGGCACGTTTCTCGGCGAGGAGCTGCGGAACTATATCATCGAGACAGATGCCAAGTGCGATCAGATGACTTTGACGGCATCACTCAGACACGGCACATCTGTCTCTGTCAGTCCCGTGACAGTCACTTTGAAGAGTTTCATCAAAGACCAGCCGAAGAAGACGAAGACGGTGGAGTTCATCGACTCCTACAAGACGATTGTGTTCAATTCGGAGCTTGACGCGGATAAATATTGATCTTTATGGCAATAGAAACATCATACTACGGACTTTACCTTCTGAAATATCTTAAAGAAACAGAGGATCCTCGGCAGCATGACCACGACTTCATAAACAGCCGTGCAGATGATGCTGCCGGGGTCTTCGAGGGTGAACGACGTGCTGGGGCGAAGGTTGACCAGGCACAGGAGGTGGCCATGAGGGTACAGAAGCGGCAGCTCATGGCTACTAAGCTTCAGGATGGTACGACCGCCCTCGACTATGTGAAGTCGTGGTCGGAGGACGCTCAGCCGTGGGCGATGGCAGGAGTCCTGTCTTGTATCGAGAAAGGTTATAGCTTGAACCGCCTCACGATCAATTGGGAGGCGCGGAATCTGAGATACGACAAAAAGTGAATGACATGGATATTTCTGAAAAGCAGATAGAGACCCTGAAGGGTACGACACTTACCAACGGCACCAATGCCTGGGAGTTCGTGCAGTCGCGCCCGAAGGACGCACAGCCCTGGGTAGCGCAAGGCATCCTGTCTTGTATTTTCAAGGGCTATCGTCTGGATCTCTTGATGATAGGCTGGGAAACCAGGGATATAAGAAGAAACAGAAGTATATGTGTATGAAACATCTTATGTTACAGTTCGCGGACAAATGCGTCCCCTACGAGGCTTTTGTCAAGGATCTCGCCAGGGAGATCGTTGCTCTCCAGACGGACGCACTTCGTCTGCCAAATGACATCGTATCTCAGAACAAAGCCTTCAAACTGTTTGGAGAAGGAAATGTCCGTCGTTGGGTTAAGGAAGAGAAACTGGTTCCAGTCAGCAAAAGGCCAGGTAAGATTGAATATCGGATATTCGACTTAAAGAGACTACAAGAAAGACAACAAGATTATTTCTAATTAACAGTATCATGACGAAATCTATTATAAACATCACCGATGATACCCCTATAGCTATGCTGACTGTTGGACAACTAAGGGAGGTACTTTTCCCTAAGGCATTACTTGACCTTATCGAGAAGCAACAGATAATTGACGAAGAGAGAATTCCCAAAAGATATGTTCATGGTGTCGTAGGGATAAAGCAACTCTTCAACTGTAGTTACCCGACAGCCCACAAACTGAAGGAAACTATTCTGAAGCCAGCAGTCAAGCAGCAAGGCAGAGTCATCGTTGTTGATGCCGATCTCGCCATGAAGCTGTTTGCCGAGCATGAGCAGATCAAAAGTGTTAAAGATCTAGAGGTAAAAAAATAAGTGAAAAGAGTTCTTATCATACCAGACGTACATGGACGCATATTCTGGATGGAAGATGTGACCGCAATGGTTGCCGATATAGACAACCAGGTCATCGACGTGGTTTTCCTCGGTGATTATGTTGACCCTTATCCACAGGAAGGAATCACCGATGAACAGGCCATCAAGGGGTTCCGGGAGATAATAGATTTCGCTAAGGAAAGGGACAATGTTCATCTCCTCCTTGGAAACCATGATATGCAGTATTTCAAGGAAAACTTTGTGAGTGAATGGGACTATTGCCGGTATTGCAAAGAGCATGAAGACGAAATCAAGGCTCTATTCAGGAAGAACCATAAGATCTTCAAAATTGCTTGGCAGACAACGGTCAATGGCCGGAACTATATGTTTACTCATGCAGGAATCGTAAAAGAATGGATTTCTTATTTCAATGACAGGGTAATTGATTCTTATCGAATTCTCAACTTTGAGCCGACTGCAGACTATCTGAATAAGATGCTTCACTCAAAGAAAGGACTCGCCGCTCTTTCCTGTATATCGCGGAAGCGCGGTGGAAGACTCCCCTATGGCAGCCCAGTGTGGGCTGATGTAGAAGAACATTGGAACATGATACGGTACCATCCTGATCAGAATTTCTACAAAGAGTTTTACCAGATCTTTGGTCATTCCAAAGTTTGGACTGAAGTCTGGAGCGAAGGTTTCAGGGATAAGAGTCTATACTATGTTACTCCGCACTTTGCTATGCTCGATGCCATGACATCGTTCATATTGAATGACGATGGCAAAATTATGCCGATAGGTGATGAACAACCAGTATCAAAGGATGGCGAAACATGGATGATTAAGCGAAGGAGCCCCAAAGGGATGCCATTATAGTTAGTAATAGGGTTGGCCATGATGGTCGGCCCTTTTGTTGCCATAACATGCAAAATTACGCCCCAAAATGCAACATTTCGGGGGGCGAGGGTCTTGAATTTGTTAAATCAAGACTTTTGTTTTGTATATTTTGGAGGGCATTTAAAAATGCCTTACATTTGCCGAAAATATATTTGTTACGTGTACATTGAGATGAGACAGAGTACCAACGTATTCCTGCACGAATCCACCTTTGATTACGATGGTGAAATAGCTGTCGTATTCGTAGGCACCTTCGACAGCATACGGATATAATCATCAATAGTAAGCGCCTGCTGCTGTACGGTAGCTGTGCTAATCTCTTTAAGTAATGTATCTTTACGAAATAAACATAGTACGATGATGATAATCGCTTTAAAATACATCCTCGCCACGTTGCTTGCAGTACTCCCTTTCATATGCACACACGCATTTATGAAAGAGGAGAAAGCCGCAGACGTCACTACCATCCGCAAGAACACGCTGGCCCGTCTGCTGGACACATACCTGCCGCAGGTCAGGAACCTGCAGGTGCCTATAGGCCACTTCTTCGCAAGGCTCTATGAGCGTATGCGAAAAAGTGACAACTCGTGGAAGTTCCACACCGCCCTTCTGATTATTGTCCTGCTGGTCTATACCTGCGTGAATTTCAGTGCCGCGGAGTCCGTGCGGGACATCATCAGTTTCACAGGCAGTTCCACAGGCGGGGCCGCTGTACAGGCCGCTGTACAGGCCGGTGTATATTCCCCGATGGAGTCCGACATGCTGGCCCTCTTCATGTGCCTGCTGTTCACATCCACTCTTTTTCTATACAGAATTCTTGACAAAATTCCAGAGTGGATTATAATGTGCTGGTACTTCATCACCTTTACCAAATGCTTGTTCTGGGCAGTGGTGGCCAACGTGGATTCCTCATGGTTCATCATGGCCGAGGTTGAGAGCATCTGTCTGATGGCAGCCCTCTACTTTCCGGGCAGAATTTCCGACGACAAACCGAAGGGTCGGATGGTCTTTCTGTACACAAACGTCAGCAGACACCATATAAAGCGGCGTAGAGAGCAAAACACGGTGCGGGTGGACTATCTACCATGCCGACAGAAATAACGTAACAGAGACAAAAAAGATGAACAGCCAAGAGAAACCTACACAGCCTAAGAGCGGAATGAAAATCCTCACGGATTTCTCGCTCTGGAACCTGTTGCTGAAGAACTCCGTTCCCGCAGGCCACAAGAAGCTGACGAAGGCAGAGGCGTTCTACGATTTATTGAACCGCCAGAAGCTGGCCGTCCTATACGACCAGGATGTGTTGCCCGGCAACTTTCAGATCCTTACGGAGAACAGGAACTGGCACCATCAGGCTGTGAAGAAATTCCTATCGGAACTGCAGGTCATAGGAGCCATAGATATAGACCTCTCGGCCAACCGTATGGTAATACGGGGCGCTAACGTCATCTTCACCTCTCCGTACCCGGTGGACGGCAGTCAGAATATCCAAGGAGCCAACCCATTCCCGACGGGTGTTCCACCCTGAGTTCAGGTATCTGGCGGAGCCTAAGCCAGCATCGGTGGCCCGATGCGAAAAATGGGCTGGTCTTCGACCGCCAAAGATACGGCCACTGACGTGTCCAAGCCTACGGCTCCTCCTGCCTCCCAACCGGTCAGAGCGCTTGCGCGTTCCGACACGAATGTACAGCAGGAGGTAACCTAATACCCCTTTTTAGCGGAAAACCGCATAAACAGAGGAGATTCGCCACGCTTAAAATGAGCAAGCTCAGTGGCTTTATTAGGCCAAGGGAACTGCCCTTGGAACCCTCATAATTAAACATTGTCTAACCCATATAAATCGAAAAGAAATATGGCAAAAAACAAACAGATGTGCGACCTCACGTCCACGAAGGGATTCCCTCGTGGCTGGTCAAACGAACAGCTACGGAATTTCTCGGCCCAAGCCTTCGAGCGGAAGCGTTCAGGTAACTTTGATCCCACCAGACAGAAGCTCAACTTCGAGGTGACGAAGGGTGGTATCATCACACCCGTGGATCAGATGCATTCCATCAACCGACGTATATCGGAGAACCTGCGTCGGAGAGGTATCATAGACCCCAACGCAGGAAAAGAAAAGCCCGACAAACGAACCGTTGCGAATTTTGTGCTTGGCGGGTCTCGGGAACAGATGCACCGTCTGGCTTTCGGCGACCAGAAGATTGATCTCAATCACGGTGCTGACAACAGTTCCATTGTACGCCAGAAGGCCATCGAGGACTGGGCCGTGGATACCTACAATTTCATGGCACGTAAATACGGTGAAGAAAACGTTGTTTCCTTCGTGGTTCATCTTGACGAGATTAACCCTCATGTACACTGCACCGTACTGCCTGTTACCGAGCAGAATAAAATCAGTTGGAAAAAGGTTATGGCGGGTAAAGACAAGTACGAATACCGCGACCGTATGCTGAAGCTCCACGATGAGTTTGCGGAGGTCAACAAGAAATACGGTCTGGAACGTGGAGATGCTGTGGCTGTTACGGGAGCCAAGCACCGTAGTACCGAAGAGTACCGGGATTGGCTGGATAACCAGGCTCGAAAACTGGAAATAAAAATTGACACGCAGAAGCAGACGCTCTACGAGATAAATGCCGAGATCGCCAAGGCCGAAAAGCGTGTGAAGGCACTGTACACGATGCTGTCTAATCTCGAAGCCCAGAAGAAGGATATCGAAGATCGTATATCAACATTGGAATCACAGCTTGAATCACAGGCAAGACAAGGTCAACTTACCAACGAAGAAATCACCCGTCGCCGTCAGGTACTTATTGGTGAGCTTGATACTATCGCCGCCAAGATCAATGAGCGTCAGTCACAGCTGGTGAAGGCGCGTCAGCAGCTGCAGGATGTTGCAGACCGCAAATCACAGCTGGAGCAAAAGACGCAGGTTGTTGAGAAGCAGCTGCGCCAGAACCAGAACGAATACTCCAATAAGGTCATGCGCGACATGGAAAATACCGCTTGGGGTGAAGTGGCCAGAGATATGAAGAGACACATGGCCAAGTACGAGGAATACCGAGACACCCTCGGTCTTGACGAAAGAAGAAATATTGACAATCTGTACGACAACGTGTTCGACGGTTCAATCTTCGACCAGATGGCAGAGAACGCCAACGAGGCCATAGCCGTCGCCTCGGCACTCTTCATGGGCTACCTTGACGGAGCCGTCAGTTTCGCCAAGAGTCACGGCGGTGGCGGTGACAGTCCCGGATCGGACTGGGGGCGTGACAAGGATGATGACGATGAGACGTGGCGCCGTAAGTGTTTTTTCATGGGCATGAAGATGATGCGCTCGACACCTGGTAAGCTAAGCCGCCGCAATACTCCTAGACAGCAGGCAAAAGGCTTGGGTAGGTAATAATCCGCAGTGTGTAGTAACAATCCTGTTCACTACCTGGCCCAATATAAATAGGTATAAGGTTCTGGTTTGATTCAATCAAAGCCAGGCCTTATTTTGTGGTAAAATAAACAAAGCTACGCCTTATCAAATAAGGCTCATACCTGTTTTTTATGCCTTTAGGGTCTTGAATTTGTTAAATCAAGACTTTTATTTTACCTGATTTGGAACTTTTCTCGTAAAAAAATAATTTTGCGGGAAAATTTTATATCATATATTATGAAACAAAACAATTTTAATTCCCTCATGCTGGCAGGCGTGATAACGCTTGGCGGCTGCATGATTTCCAGTTGCACCGAAGATGAATCTAACGAGTCGGCATCGAACAGAATCATATTCTTTATTGATGATCAGGGCTTCAGCGAAGGTAAGGTTCATACCCGTGGTGTAAAGGTTAATTCAATCTCTTCTTTCGGCGTTAGTGCTTCTGTCTATGGTGCCGCTTCGTCTTATACCTCTGCCGGATGCGGCTCGTATTTCTATAACGAGTCGATAACGGCAGGACTGCCGACGGAGTTCTTCTGGCCGACATCTTCCTATAAGGTGTCGTTCTTCGCGCATTATCCCTATAATAATGCAGCATTTACCGTCCAGTCTGCAGCTAACACCGTGGGTGCGCCGACGTATGCCTATACCGTGCCATCGGCGATAGCTAATCAGGTGGATGTGATGACTGGCCAGAACGTGAATATCCTCGGAGGCGGATCGTCACCCGTCGCCCTGACGATGAAACACCGCTGCTCAGCAATCAACTTCAGCGTGACCAACAACAGGTCTTCCTCGATAACACTCAACTCCGTGAGCATCGAGGGAGTAAAATACTCAGGAACACTCAACGAAGAGACGTGGACGTTGACTTCTGCTGTCAACAGCAGTTCGTCAAACCCGTTCATCCTTTCCTATGGCAGCTCCATAGCTGCGGGTGCAACGGCGAATGTCACAGGAACAACGAATATCTTCCTGATGCTGCCGCAGACTCTTCCTGCTACGGCGAAGATCAAGCTCGTCGTGGATAATGAGGAGCTGGAGGCTACCATCACAGGAACATGGGTGGCAGGCAGGCAGTATAACTACAGCCTGGTAGTCAAGAACAACGTGATTGTCGTAGTGGATGAGGAATCAGACATTGAAGATTGGGAAACAACCATTGATCTGTCTATGGTTGATAATGCAGGAAATGAAAGAGAATCCATGACAACGGCTAACTGTTATTTAGTACATTCAGAAGGTAAATATAAGATTCCGCTGGTATATGGTAATGCAATTAAGAATGGTGTAGCTAATACCATAGCATACGCTCCGGGAGCGGTGAGTAATGGAGTTTCGTATTTTGTGAATCACAAAAATAAAAATATCACCGGCCCTTGGATTACCAAGAGTAAAGACGGTACTGGAGTTGACAAAGGAATGGGCTTTGCTGTCGATACCGCCGAACTGCTATGGCAGGATGCAAAGGGTATGATAACAGCCGTTGGCATCGACGGCGACTATCTCACCTTTACCGTTGCTGGGACAGCATCGGGTAACGCTGTAATTGCTGCAAAGGTTGGCTCGACCATCGTATGGTCTTGGCATATCTGGAAGACAGAAGATGACTTGTCAAATACAACGATAGTTGCAACGGGATTACATAATTATACTGTTGCTCCTGTAAATTTAGGATGGGTGCCAACGGGCGGTGACGGGAAGAAAGGCTACTGTCCATTCTATCAGTGGGGAAGGAAAGATCCAGTTATTCCTTCATATGCAAACAGTACAACAGACCATAGTGCTTATAATATTTATGGGACTACTCTTAGCGGTCTAATTATCGTAGAAAAGACTAAAAGCTCTACTATTGGCACAACTATATTAAATCCCCAAAAATGGTATTATAATAGTGATACAAGAGGACCTGTTAATACAACTTATTATAATCTATGGGATGCTCAAAATTCATTAACAGGTGATGTGGCAACAGCAACAAAAAAAACCATCTACGATCCATGTCCTCCCGGATTCTGCGTACCTACCGGAAATCTCTGTTATTATATAGCAAATATTGGATCTGCTGACTCATATTGGGATTCTACCAATAAAGGAAAAGTTTGGTCTACAGATATAATAGGGGATCCTCTTTATTTTTGTGCTACTGGCCAGCGTGGTATAAATGTCAGTTCAATGAAATTGTATTATGTAGGAAGTAGTGGCTACTGTTGGTCGGCGACACCTCAAGATGGAACGAAAGGAGTTTACTTGGGCCTCCAATCGACGAGCTGGTATAAAGGAGGCCTGAATCGAGGCGATGTCTGTCTTCCAATTCGCCCCGTCGCGGAAGAATAAAATGAATACTTAACATAGGTAATTTAAATTTCTGGTAATATGAAGATGAAAACTATTTTAGCAGGACTGGCGGGATTACTTCTCACCGCCTGCACAGAAGATCTGGTTGAGCAGAAGCCTTCAGTGACTTCTTCCAACTCACTGAGGGTTGAGGTGATAGACAATCTCGCCATCACCCGCGCCAACTACAGCGGGTTCCCTGCAACGACATTCGAGGAGAATGATGCGATCGGTGTGTATGCCTTCGACGGTAGCTCCTACGTGGTTTCTAACGTCCGGTTCGTGAAACAGTCGGACGGCTCCTGGACTCCTGACGAAGAGGTGCCGTACAATGAGGACTATACATACTATGCCTACTTCCCGTACCGTTCCACGGTGTATTCTCCGTCTACATCGGGAACGGTGGATGACATCGATACGAAGTTCGGATCATTCATCTCTGATCCTTCGAACTACTTCTGGCAAGCAAACCAGTCTACAAAAGCCGGGTTTACTAACAGTAACCTGATGATCGCCAAAGGAATGGCGACCGCCGCTGATAAAGAGACGGCCACCGTGAAATTCACGATGGCACATAAGAGGGGACTGGCTATTGTTGCCGCTGCAAACAAATGGTACTATTCCGATGCAGCGGGAACGAAGTACACAGCTACACCAGTATTTAACGGGACAGATGTTCCTTATGATGAGGGTGGAACACTGTATTATCTGGTAAAGCCTGACGTAAATACTTCTGCCTTTGGGCAGACTATAAACCTCTCGGCAGGAGAATATAAATCTTGTCCTATCAAGTTGACTGGAACGCCGACCTATACTTATTACGTGAATGGTTCGGCATCGGCATCGGCAAAACCTGCGTGGTTAACTGTTTCCGAAAATGTTGTGGAGGGTAAGCCAACGGAATTTGAGGTAAGCTCAACACCTGCATCGGCATCAAGCTACAGGACTTACTCTGATAGCGATAATACTGCTGAAACAGCTGCATTAAAGGCCAATCCTACTGCCAGTGATGTTGACCTTTCCATGGTTAATAACGATGGTTCTGCAAGAGCAGACGGACGTACAACGGCCAACTGCTATATGGTACATGCGCCAGGAACCTACAAGATTCCCCTGGTGTATGGTAACGCGATTAAACATGGCAGTACGAATAGAAATGCATACTATACAACACAAACCACTAACACTCTCCAATATTTTCAAAATCACTTAGGTGATTACATATATACGGAGAACGACGAAACAGATCCGTGGATAAAGAACCACTCTATAACTGTAGCCGGAGCAAAACTTGTCTGGCAGGATGTGCAGGGAATGATTTCATCGGTTGGAATATCAGGAGACTACCTGACATTCACTGTTGATCCTGATAACATCGCTCCTGGTAATGCCGTCATAGCAGCTACCACAGGAGAAAATGGTACGGGTACTGTGATATGGTCATGGCACATCTGGGTGACAACGGAAACACTATCGAACTTAACAACAATTGCGACAGGAGATCATACGTATCAGTTGGCTCCTGTTAATGTCGGTTGGGTTTTATCAACAGTAAGGACGTATACAGGCAATACTTGTAGAGTACAGGCTACAAATAATGGTGTTACATTGACATTCGATGTAACGCAAGCCGATAGTTCGGCACCCGTAAATGGCTATAACCCATATTATCAATGGGGGCGTAGAGATCCATTCTTACCTTCGACAGAATCTGAAAATACAGACCATGCAGGATATACTATAGATGGAACTTATAATTTTACCTATATAACAAGCAGTACTTTCCTCTTTATTGCTTTGCGCGGTCCGGAGAGATTCTATTGTGGTAATGATACTTATGGCCCATATAGAGAGACTTATTACAATTTTTGGGATGCTGAGAATACTTCTGGCTCCAATAATCGCGCAGTTGCGACAGTAAAAACCGTTTACGACCCATGCCCGCCT
>JAEEGL012453915.1_pt1 | contig 18922 bp, 3 predicted proteins | sample 9134231 | NCBI WGS metagenome assembly JAEEGL01 (sample SAMN16246548, study PRJNA631951) | gut metagenome | biome: gut microbiome; feature: rumen; material: fiber-attached | host: Bos | place: Iran: Karaj | collected 2018-10 | reverse complement strand
GTCGGTATGCGTTATGGAGCCGTTGCCCCATTCAGGGTCGGCATTTCCGTCCACAGCCCGCGAAGGCACTCCGCCGTGGCCCGCAGAGTTCTGCACGGCGGGCTTGCCCTTGGCCACGTTGGGCCCGCCGGAGAACACCTCGAGCTCGGCGATCGAGAGAATCGCCGGATCGCCTTCAAGGCGCACACGTACATATCGTCCGCTCGCCGGCGCGGCGCCGACGGAAAGGCATACGCAAAACACGATGAATCCCGCTCTGAACTTGTGCATACTTTCCTCTGCTGATTCCTCGCCGCCTCGCACGCGCGGCACCCGCCGCGCGGCACAAGCCGGACAACATCCTTTGCTTCGCACTCAACAGTATATCAGATTTCAGCGGAACGTGCAAAGCGGGCCATCGCGTTTGGTCGCGTTCGACTATCGTGTTTCTATGCGCACCCTGAAGAAGTGGTGGATCGAAACATCGCCTGGCGCCCAGTTTTCATCGGAGAGCTTCTCCTTGCCCTCCAGAATGTAGGTGCGCGCAGGCGTGTTGCCAAGATTGGGAACGACATCCAGAACCGGACTTCCATCCGCCTTCATCTCGATGAGAACGCGGAACACGGATTCAGCGTCGAGTGGATCTGTTCCTGCCACATACTCCTCGTAGTTGGTCATGCCGTCGCCGTCGGCGTCCTCGTCAAGACTCGCCGAACGAGTGTCAAGGCCATAGGAGTTCAGCCACGTCTCAGGCACCGCACGGCCGTCGGCAGACTGAATCGACGACAAGCCGCTTCCAGTGTAGTCCGGAATCCACGTCACCATGTCCAGCCAGGCACAGTCCATGCCGGCCGCTCCCTGGCCGTCCTTGGCGTACGTCCAGGTGATGACGTGCTGTCCGTAGCCGGCAATGGCCTTCGACAGCGACTGCCACCCCGTCTCGCCGCTGATGGACGCCACGAACTTGCCGTCCACGTAGAGCGCAAGCGTGTCGAAGAACTCTTCGCTGGAGGTCCTCCAGTAGAAGCTGATGGAGCCAGGCCCCTCGACCAGGGCCGTGAGAGAGCTCGACTGCCGGTTGCCGATGGCCGGGGTCGTCATCGACACCTTGCGGTCCATCGCGTCCGTGTAGTCGAACGCCCAAGGATGCGCCGCGTCCTCAACCCAGTCCAGCGCGTTGTTGAGCGCATATCCCACGCTCACGTCCGTCCAGTGGCCATACAGCGTAAGCGTGTCGTCGGCGACCACCGTCATCGCGTGCACGCGAGTGCCTGCGCCGTCTGGACGCGTCCACCAGCCGCCAAACGCATATCCCGTGCGCACCGGCGTGGGCAGATAGGCGAACTTGCGTCCCTTGACGTACTGGCGCTGCGTGGCGGTCTGCCCCGGAATCCGGGTGTCGAGCGTCACCATCACGTACTCGTCCGGAACGGGCGAATACTGCTTGACCACGCACGTCGCCGTCAGGCCATCGCCCCTCACCGTGATCGTGCCGGTGCGCTCCTCGGTTCCCGTGTTCGCCGTCACGCTGAAGCCAACCGTGTCGATTCCGGCGCCGGTCGTCTTGTCAAGCGTGATCCAGTCCGCATCCACGCTCACACGCCAGGATCCGTACGAATCGACCAGAATCGAAGAAGTCTGGGCGGTCGCCTCAAGCGACATCGATCCCGGATCGACGACGAGCGTGGAAGGCGAGATCGTGACTTCATGCTGGTCTTCGTAGCGGATTCCCTTGTCGGTGTAGACGGCCTGTATCGTCACCTTCTGCGACGACGTGACCTCTTCGGCGGTGAAGAAGCCGGACAATGTCAGCGACGCGTAGTCGAGCCCCTTCACGATGCTCCACACGGGCACGACCTGCCCTTCCGTGCCGTCCGAGTACATCGCCTTGCACGAGAACACGGCGCTGCCGCCTGACGTCACGGCCTCCACACCGTCGATCCTAATCCCAGTAAGGCTGTGGGGCGTAGGCGTCCAGCCGGCGTACAGCGTCTCGACGTCTTCCGTGACGGTCGACGTGGACGTAATCAGGTCGCCGGCCTTGCCCTCGCGCGTGAACCACCCGTCGAAGTCGTACCTGCTGCGCACGGGAACCGGCAGTTCGCCGTATGTCGCGCCCACGATGAACGTCATTCGCTGCGGCGTCACCGCGCCGTTGCACGGATCGAACCGCACCGACACCTCCTTGGGCTGGACGTCGACCTCAAACGTGCCCGACACGCTGTCCATCGCGGCGCGGATCGTCGCCTTCGTCGGCTGCGTCACGTAGGACGCGGTGAACACGCCCTCGGCGTCGATCACGCCAAGCGCGCCGTCTTCGACGGACCATGTGGGCATGACCAGCAGCTCCGAACCGTCGGAGTAGATGCCGTGGCAGACGTACGTCGCCGGAACGCTCGACGTGACGACGTTGTCGCCCTCGATGCGAAGCCCGGCAAGGCGTATGATCTCCGTCCAGTGCGCATAGAGGGTCGTCACTGTCTTTTCGCATATCGTGGCCTCCGTGACGCGTGTTCCGCCGTTCACAGCCGTGAACCAGCCGTCGAACTTGTAGCCGTCCGAACTAGGCGTCGCCTCTGGCAGCTCGCCGTACGCCGCCCCCACTACGTAGTCGCGTGAAGAATCCTCCACCGTGCCGCCGTTCGCGTTGAACGTCACCGTCATGGTCTCGGGCTCCACCCAGATGAAGAATCCGCGCGAGGTCATTCCCTGATAGCTCGCCGTGACGACCGCCGCCCCCACACTCGTCAGGTTCGCGGACGTGAACAAGCCGCTCTCGCTGACGGTTCCTCCGTCGCCTGTCGCCGTCCAGACCACATCAGCCGCGTTTAGCGTGTTCGTGACCGCCACTGCGCCGTTTGTGTAGACCGCGTTGCAGATCAGCTGCAGTGTCTCGCCGCTGAACAGTCCATCCCGTCCGCCCTCGGACGTGATCCATATCTCCTTCAGCGCCGGCGGATTCTCCTGCCACTGCGCATAAAGCGTCTTCACGCTCTCCGCCACAATGGTCGTCTCCAGAATGCGCGTGCCGCCCGTCGCCGCCGTGAACCAGCCGAGGAATCTGTACCCCGCGCGCTCTGCGGACGGGAATGCGCCGTACTTCGCCCCTACCACGTACGAACGGCTATCCTCCGCCACGGCGCCGCCGTTCGCATTGAACGCCACGACGACCGACTTCGGGCGAATCACGACCGTGATCGTGGTGGAGAGTCCGCCGAACGCAGCCTTGACGATCACCGTGCGCGACGTCGTGGTCTCTTTCGCCGTCAGGCCTCCGGCGGAGGTCAGCGTGGCATACGAACCTCCGCTCGCAATCGACCACTCGGGATTCACCATCGCAGTGGATCCGTCCGAGTAGTTGGCACGGCAGGTGTACGTGGCCGACTCGCCAGACACCATAGACGTCGGCCCGATGATCGTCAGCCCGCGCAGCACAACCTCGTCATGCCACTTCGCGTGGAGCGTGGTCGCGTCTTCCATCACCGGCGTCGCCGCCGTCACGGGAACGCCCGTTTCGTCCAGGGCCGTGAACCAGCCGTCAAACACATGCTCCGCCCATGACGGCGTTGGCAGATCACTTCCGTATGTCAGCCCCACAACGAACTGCCTCGACGCCGGAGAAACCGTTCCGCCATTTGCATTGAACGTCACCGTCACCTTCTTGGGCGTCACCGTCACGGTCTTGGAGGCCGTCTTTGTCACGCCTTTCGCCGTATAGGATGCTCCAATCGTCACGCTCTGGTTCGCCGTCGCCGTGGGCGCGGTGAACCTGCCCGCGTCGTCTATCGAGCCGGCAGACGCGCTCCACGCGGCCGACACGCCCTCGGTCGTCGTTCCGTCGCTCCACGTCGCCGTGCAGACGTATGTGCCCGAGCTGCCCGAGACGACGCTCGACGCGCCGGAGATGGAGATCGACTGAAGCGTCTTCTCCCAGCGGGCGAAGAGCGTGGTCACGGATTCTGCCGCCAATGTCCCCGACGTCACCATCGCCCCGCCGGTCTTCGCCGTGAACCAGCCTACGAAGTCCCAGTTCGTGCGCGTGGGCGTGGGCAGAGTGCCGTACGCAAGACCCACCGTGTACTGCTTCGACGCAGGCGACACGCTGCCGCCGTTCGCATCGAACGCCACCGTCACCCTCTTCGGATTCACGGTAACGTCCATTGTCACCGTCTTGGTCATGCCGTTCAATGTGTACGACGCAGTGATCGTAGCCGACGTCTCCGCCGTGACGGTCGGCGCGGTGAACACGCCGCCGGATGTGATGGAGCCCTTGTTCACTGACCATGTAGCCGACACATTGTCCTGTGAAGTGCCGTTGTTGAAATAAGCCGTGCAAGTGTATGTCGCAGTGCCGCCGGACGTCACGCTCGGAGCGCCGGTCACCGAGATGGAAGACAGCGCAACTATGCACTCCCACTGAGCGTAGAGAGTGGTGTACGAGCCGTCGTAGATCGTTCCGTTCTGTATCCTCGTCCCACCGCTTGGCGCGGTAAACCATCCCGAGAATGTGTAACCGGAACGTGTGGCGACTGGCAGGGACGTGAAGGCCGTGCCGACCTTCTGCGAAATCGAAGTCGGCGAGACCGTACCGCCGTTCGCATTGAGCGTTATCGTCTTCGTCGGATTGACTGATGTCACGGTATACGTCGGCGAAGAAACACCACTTACCGTCACGGTTATCCTTATGGTGCCAGTGGCAGTGGCGGATGGACTGAGCGTCAGTACGCCGTCCGTGATCGTGTAGGCAATGCCAGAATTGGATATCGACCATTGCATCCCAGTCGTTATCTGCTTATCATTGCCGTCCGTGTAGCTGGCATACACCTTGACCGCACTGGTGCTTCCGCATTCGATGGTCGTTGGCGCGTCAGTACGGACGGACACCACTGTTGGCTCAACAACGCTGTACTGCGCATAGAGTTTTGTGATGGATCCAGATACCGTGGACGTAGCTGTGATTCTGGTGCCGCCGCTAGAAGCCGTGTACCAGCCCTCGAATTTATATTCGGAACGCGTCGTGGGGACGGGCAGATCGCCATACGTGGAGTTCACGACAAACGTCATGGTCTTGGTTGTCACTGAGGCTGCGTTGCCGCCAGGATCTGGGAAAAAGCCTTTGAGGCCGGTACTGAACGTAACGTCCACCGTCCGCGGAATGATGGTAACCGTGCACTCAGCTGTCTTTCCGCCGTAAGTCGCGCGTATCGTCACGGTCTTCTGCGAAGTGAGGTAACCCGCCGTCAGGCGTCGACCAGATTGCGTTGCATAGCTGGAGCCATACGGAAGCGACCACGCGCAGCCGCTATCCGTCGAGACATTCTTTGACGAGCCATCGGAATAATAGGCCGTGCATGTATAGTCGGCGTAGTCACCGCCGTACAACGTCGCAGCGCCAGTCACCGCGATCGAAGTAAGGACCGTCTCTGCCTTTGCGTAGCCATAGTCATACGACGATTGCGCGCTCGTTCCGGCCGAGTTCACCGCCGCGACCTTGTAGTAGTACGTCGTCGTGCCGCTAACGCTCTTGTCCTGGTACTTGCACGACGTCAGACCGGTCTTGACAGAAGAATAGCTGCCTGACGCGCTCGTAGAGCGATAGACGTTGTACGACGTCGCACCGTTCACCGCGCTCCACGTCACATCCACCTCGCCGACGATCGTCCCCTTCGTCGCGGAAACACCCGTGGGCGCGTCGGGCTTGGCCGGGGTATTGGACACCAACTCCCACCCAAGGTCTTTCATGGCCCCAGCTTTGATGGCAGTGATCTCATGGAACGGATATCCGCCATACGCATAACGCATAAAAGTGTTGTTTTTGAATGGAACGTTCGTATCCCAGTGACTGACGCTGGAACCTGACATATAAGTTGTGGGCGCAAAAAGCTTTATACGAGAACCGCCATTGGCAGCCTTGGCATTCGGCCCGTCAAAATAAAGTGCATCGCTGACAATTGCCGCCTTTCGTGAAGATCCCGTCATACTGGTCAACCGAGAACCACCGTAATAAAGAAAAGTGTCATATGTTATCGGATATGAACCAGCACCATATCCATACCCGCCAGTCGATGGAATAATGGAATCATAGAAGCCTAGGCCGTGGCAAACCTCATGCAACATTATCGTGACAAAGTCAACTTTGCTACCACAGTTCTTGTCCGTCCCGTAGTACCATGAGTAATTTGTATTGAACTCGAGACGGATATCGTAATTGGACGAGCAGTCCGCGCTAACTTTCTGGCTGAGAATCGATTCGGGATAGTAAACTCCATCTATCATTCCAGCAGATGGGGAATAGGAACAACCCAAAATTCCGTCTCCAAGTGTAGTGAACGTCACGGAAAGAGTTACGGGGACTGTTCCCTTAAGTGATGCGCTCCATATCTTGAGCGCGTAGGCCGTCGCCGTCTTTGCTGCGGCAGGAGTGGATGATGAATACTTAACATTAAATGTCAGATTTGCCGACTGGAATGAAAATGTATCTGACTCATCTATTTTCATTTCTTCGTCGTACGTCATGGACGTTCCGTTCGGCAGTTCATATTCGTAGACATAATAAGCGTTCTGCTCTGCCAAGGCATCGACTCGCGCCTGTACAGCCAAGTCATCAGGATCGGCCAATGTATAACTTGGCCGCATAAGACCGTAACCAACCAGGCGGCGCTCCGAAACAGTCGTCTTCCTTATGTCACCGTCGTCTGCCCTGTAGTTGAAGTTCGGCAGTTCCACGCCGCCGAGGCTGCTGGCGAGCTTCTGCGAGCCGACCATCGTATCCTTGCCGCCTGCCGTGGCGCACATCGTCATGCAGCGGTAGGATTGGCTTGCGCCGAGGTGCTGCATTTCGAGTTCCGCAAGCGCGAGAGGCGGCAGCTCCAGTTTCGCCTCAGACGAGTCGGACGCTTCCAGCGCAATTGCGTTGCCTGTCTGCTCGTTCACGATGAGCAGGTAGGCGTTCGTGGGGTTCTCCACGCCGAGCGCGGCGAAATCGACGGTGAAGGGCTTCTCCTTCGTCGTCATCGCGACGGTCTCCTCGTCGGTCGCGCCCACCGACTGCAGCGACATCAGTGCCTGCTGGCGCACCGCCACAGAGGGCGTTTTCACTCGAAACGCCGCTTCCGCAACATTCGTCATCATCAGGCCAAATGCCGCAATCAGCATCAGCCACTTCATCATTGTCTTTTTCATTTGTCTACTTTTCCTTTCATTGGAAATTGTTTATCAGGCATTCATCATAACTTACCGCTGACACTTGACGAGAACCCACTTGTACCAGATGAGTTTTTCGCCTTGACCCAGAAATAATACGTCTGGTTATTCCAGTAACCCGACGTCCATCTGTACGACGTGTTCGACGAAAAGGTTCCTTGTGTAAGTTGCGAGGCCGTTGATGTCGATGAAGATGTGTTATACCAGACTTCATACTCTGTCGCACCGTTGACAGCGTTCCAGGACAGGAAGAAGCCGCTCGCGGTAATGGTTCCGCCGCCAATAGCCGCTGGAACCGTCCCTGACAACTTCAAGGAAACACCCGTCGGCGCCGAAGGAACACTGCTTGTCCACTTCGCATACAGCGTCGTCGAACTCGTCTTATCCCATGTCCGCGCGCTCGTTCCCGACGCCGTGTAGTACTGCGTTCCGCTGCCGCCTGTGGAAGTGTAATAACCGCCGAAGGTGTAACCGGAACGCGTCGGCACGGTAATGGACGGCATCGCGCTACCGTACGTCGCCGTCACGCTCGCCGTGCCGCCACTTCCGCTCTGCCTGTCGAGCGTCACGGTGTAAGTGTTCACCGTCCAGAACGGGTAGAGAGTCACAGCGGAGTTCGCCGTGTAGGACACGGAAAGGTTGTACGCCTTGGAACCGCCGTCGCTCGTTGCCCATCCAGTCTGCGTATAGCCATTACGCGTGAATGTTGCGCCCAGAAGCGTCAGTGCCACATCGTACGTCTTCGTCGCAGTCTGCTGCGAGCCTGTCCCATTCGAGCCGGGCTTGTATGTCACTGTGTATATGTTCGCCGTCCAGTGCGCCCAGAGTGTCGTGTCCATGGAAGGGACGATGGAGGATGCCGTCACCTGTGTGCCGCCGCTCGAAGCGGTGAACCACCCGGCGAACGTGTAGCCCGTGCGTGTGGACGGCGTAGGCAGCGATCCGTACGCCTTGCCAGCAATGTATGACTGCGAGGTAGGCGATACGGTGCCACCGTTGGCATTGAAGGATATTGTCACGCGATTAGTATCGATTGCCACCGTAGCAGCGAGGATCATGTTCGTGTAGAGAATGCCCTGCACGTCGGGCGTGGCGTTCCACACCACGTGCTGCGCCCCGTTCACAAGGTTGGTCGGCGCTACGCCGACGAACGTGCGGAGCGCGATCGGGTTGCCGCCGCTCTCCTCCTGCGCCGTGAGCGAGACGGAGGCCGTTTCGTCCGCCGGCACGCCAAAGAGGTCGAAGGTAACATCAACGTAGCCGTTCCACGGATAGCGCTGGCGGGCGAAGAGGTTTTCGACGCGCAGTGTATCCGATGCGACCCAGTGCGCATAGAGCGTGGTCGCGTCCGCGCGCACGAGGCTCGGCTCGTCGAGGCGCGTGCCGCCCTGCGCCTCCGTGAACCAGCCGAGGAATGCCTTGCCGGAATACGTAGGCACGGGCATCTGGGCGTACGTCTCGCCCACGCGGTACGCTCTGCTGGCGGGATTGACGGTGCCGCCCGCGGGATCGAAGGACACCGTGATCCTTGACGTGTCGATCTCCGGACGGAACCCAGAGACGCCAATGGAATATGTGGAGGCGGACGCGCCGTCGATGGACGACGCCGCCTGGAGGTAGTACCAGTACGTCACCCCCGGCTCGGCGGTTTCGTCGGAATACGTCAGCCCCTGCTGCCAGTCGCAGAGCATCGTCTTCTCACCGCCTTCGGAGGCGGCCCGCCACACGCGGTAGTGCGTCCCGTTGTTCACCGCCGTCCAGTACACCACCACGGCATCCGCCATCGAGCCCTGCGTCACCGAGATCTCCACCGGCGCCGGGATGCCGAAGAAGCCGGCCATCGAGAGACGCGCACCCGTGCGCACCTTGCCCGCGAGCGCGGGAACTGGTTCGGCGGCGGCGTAGAGGCGGTCGATGATCTGCAAAGGCGTCTCGTCCGGATAGTGCGCCATGAGGAGCGCAAGCGCGCCCGTCACGTGCGGCGTCGCCATCGACGTGCCGTCCTTGTAGGCAAGGCCGTAGGTCCCAAGCACGGTGGAGTAGATGTTCACGCCCGGCGCGGCGATGTCGACGTTCTGCGCGCCGTAGTAGCTGAAGTTCGCGAGCGCGTCGTTCTGGTCCGTGGCGGCCACGCTGACGAGCGTTTCAACGGAATAGTTGCAGGGGTAGAACGGGTATTCGTCGTTGTCGCGGGGCGACGTGCCCGGTTCGGCGTTGCCCGCCGCGCACACGAAGATCGTGCCCTGCTGCGACATCTTCTTCATCTGGACGTAGAGGTAGTCGTCCCAGTCCGTCGAGCCGAAGCTACAGTTGACGACCTTCACGCCCATCGTCTCCGCATAGCGAAGGCACATGATCGCATCGCTGACAGCCCCCCTGCCCTCCGAGTTGAGGAACTTGAGGCCCATGACCTTCGCCTTCCACGCGACGCCCGAAATCCACTGACGGTTGTTGCCCGCCGCGCCGATGATGCCCGCGCAGTGCGAGCCGTGCCCGTTGTCGTCCATCGGGTTGCCGGAAGGATTCCCGTCTATGCTGGCCATCCCGTAGATGTCGTCGACATATCCGTTCCCGTCGTTGTCGATGCCGTCGCCAAGTATCTCGCCGTCGTTTATCCACATGCTCCGGTTGAGGTCGTAGTGGTTGTAGTTGACGCCGGTGTCGAGAACGGCCACGAGCACGGACGAGGCGTCCGTGCGCGTTTCCCACGCCTGCGGCGCGCCGATCTTCGCAAGCGCCCACTGGTCGGCGTAGTTCGTGTCGTTCGGGACGGCGTTCGCCTCGTAGATGTGGTCGGGGCGCACCATGCTGCACGAGCCGGTTGACTCGATGCTCATCGTCATCTGCTCGATGATGTCGTTCTCCGTCTCCGCCGCCTCGATCACATACACGGCGTTGCCGTCGAGGTCGCGCATCAGCTCGCGCACCACGTGAAGGCCCTTCGCCTCCATCTCCTGCACGAATGTAGCGTAGCTCTTCCCCGCCACGAGCGTCGCCAGCACGCGATTCGGCGTATAGGCGCACATGGATATTCCGCCGGAGGCAAGGCGCGTACGCCGTACCGTATACGTCTGACTGGCGTTCGCGGCAGACCGCACGACCCACGTCTCGACCGTCTCGCCGCCGGATGTCGAAGCGCCGGGACGCACGGCGGCAGGGCTGCGCGTCCCCACGCCGCCGGACGGCGCGTTGAGGACAACGCGCCCTGCCGTGCCGGTGGACGTGGAGTAGCTCAGCACCTCGCAGTTCGCGAATGAGCCAGGCGCGGGCGGCAAGGCCGCCAGCGCATCGGCCGCCATGAACCCAATGGCCGCAATCAAGCCTTTGAACAAAACCTGTTTCATTCCATTCCTTTACTGGTAGAGCGCGTTATCCCTAACGCGCCGCAAACGCCGCGCCCCCTGGTAGGGCGCGTTATCCTTAACGCGCCGCACACGCCGCGCCCCACCGCTCGCGCTCTGCTTCAGGAACTTGTTTTCAACAACCGCCACGGGAACCTCGTAAGAATTTAAGAATTGGATGCGCTCACTCCGTTCGCTAGTTGGTGTACTATTGGACGGGACGAATAGACTGCATATCGCCGCGGTTTTGGTAGCCAGCGCGAAGAATACTCGAAGTGAAGACAAGGTACCACGCGCTCCAATCGTTTTCAACACTGTTATCACTACCCGGACCCGGATTCGGGACGGATGACCAGTAGTAGCCGTGCGAACCGACGTAAACGTCGCCGTTGCCGGCGCAAGGAAGGAAGATGCTGTTAGAAGTGTAAGCACCCTTACCGCGAACGACGTACCCGTTCACGCCATTCATCGTTGTCCAAGTCCAGTCGCACTTGCTGATTAGATCGGACTGTTCCTGATGCGTCGGCATACGCCAAACACCACCCCAATGTACATGCGCCGCGTCATGCTCCGGCGCAAAGACATTGTCAACCGTAATCCATCCCTCGCTCTGCAAAGCAGCGATACTTTTATGATAGGTCGGCACGTTACTTGAACCAACATTGAAATCAGGCGAAGAACCATCGTTCGCCACCCAGATCCCCTTATACTTCTTGTAGCCGACAGTATCACCCCACCAGTAGTAGTAGCCATATTCCCACGGTTCATTTGCACCAATGTTTGTTTCCGCCCAGTACGGTCCACCCTCCCAGAGTTGGACTTTGCCACGCTCCGTCCACTTCGCATACAGCGTTGTTGCAATTGTCTTGTCCCAAGTCCTTGTGCTCGCGCCGGACGCCGTATAGTACTGTGTACCGCTGCCGTTCGTACCAGTGTAGTAGCCGCCGAAGGTGTAGCCGGAACGGGTGGGCACAGTGATGGACGGCATTCCGCTTCCGTACGTCGCCGTCACGCTCGCCGTTCCGCCGCTACCGCTCTGGCGGTCAAGCGTCACTGTATAAGTATTTGCCGTCCAGAACGGATAGAGCGTCAGCGCGGAGTTGGACGTGTAGGAAGCCGAGAGGTCATACGCCTTGCTTCCGCCGTCGCTTGTCGCCCAGCCTGTCTGCGTATAGCCCGTGCGCGTGAACGTCGCGCCCCGAAGCGTCAAGGTCGCATCGTGCGTCTTCGTCGCAGTCTGCTGCGAACCAGCACCATATGAGCCGGGCTTGTATGTCACCGTGTACGTATTCACCGTCCAGTACGGATAGAGCGTCAGCGCGGAGTTGGATGTGTAGGACGCCGAGAGGTCATACGCCTTGCTTCCGCCGTCGCTCGTTGCCCAGCCCGTCTGCGTATAGCCCGTGCGCGTGAACGTCGCGCCACTGAGCGTCAGGGCCACATCGTGCGTCTTCGTCGCGGTCTGCGGCGAACCTGTCCCATTCGAGCCGGGCTTATATGTCACAGTATACGTGTTTGTAATCCACTTTGCATACAATGTCGTCGCGATTGTCTTGTCCCAAGTACGTGCGCTCGTACCAGACGCAGTGTAGTACTGCGTTCCGCTACCATTCGTGCCTGTGTAGTAGCCGCCGAATGTGTAGCCCGAACGGGTTGGCACGGTGATGGACGGCAGTGCGTTTCCGTACGTCACCATCACGCTCGCCGTGCCGCCGCTCCCGTCTTGCCTGTCAAACGTCACGGCGACCCCTTGAACAGGACGAACTGGAAAACCGTAGTAGCCACTTTGGGGAGCATCGTTGCGGGTGTAATAATAGAAGTAGAGACTTGTCACGAAATTGTTACTTTCGTGCCAGGTCAGTCCGGACGACCAGTAGCGGCCACCCAACCCGGCTTCGCTGAGCGAAGTCCCGTCGCCGTATCCGGCGCATGGAAAGAAGATGCTATTGGCGGAGAAATCGCCCCGTCCATTAACGACATAACCGTCAACGCCGTTCACCGTCGTCCATGTCCAGTCGCAGTTGGTGAGAAGGTCGTGCAACTCCTGTTTCGTCGGCACGCGCCAACCTCCTCCCCACTTGACATGCGCCGCATCATGCTCCGGAGTGAAGAAGATGCCGTCTGCCGTGAGCCAGCCTTCGTTTCGCAGGGTATCAAAGGTCTTATACGGCGCGTTAACCGAATTGAACGAGAAGCTTGTCAATGAACCGTCCGTCGACACCCATGCGTTATTCTCGCGCTTGTAGCCGATCGTATCGCCCCACCAGAAGTACCAGCCATACTCATGCGGTTCGCTTGCTCCGATGTTCATATCCGCCCAATACGGTCCGCCTTCCCAGAGCTGGACTTTGTTGGGGACTATCCACTTCGCATACAGCGTCATCGCGTTAGGCTTGTCCCATGTACGCGCACTCGTGCCGGACGCCATGTAGTATTGGGTTCCGCTTCCGTTTGTACCAGTCCAGTAGCCTCCGAACGTATAGCCCGTCCGTGTTGGCACGGTGATAGTAGGCATGGCTGCGTCGTACGCCGCCGTCACGTTTGCAGTTCCTCCACTTCCATTCTGCCGGTCAAGGGTCACCGTGTACGTGTTCGCCGTCCAGTGCGCGTAGAGCGTCGTATTCGATGCAGGGACGATGGAGGATGTTGTCACCTGCGTGCCGCCGCTCGCCGCCGTCCACCATCCCGCGAAGGAGTAGCCCGTGCACGTGGCCGTGGCCAGCGTGCCGTATGTGCCGTATGCTGTGTAGGTCTTCGATGCCGGCGACGGAGTTCCGCCGTTGCCATCGAAGGTTATCGTGACCGTCACGGTATTTATTGCTACCGTCTTTGTCGTCGTTACGGTCGTGTCGTTCTCTGTGTAGGACGCGCCTAGCGTCTCGCTCCCCGCAGTCGCCGTTTGCTTGGCGGCCAGCGTATATCCGCTCAACGTGGCATACGTCCCTGCGCTCGTGAGGCTAAGCGACGCCGACACGGTCTTCGTCGTGTTGCCGCCCATCTTCACGCTTACGGAATACGTCGCCGACGATCCCGCGTTAACGGAATCCGGCCCGACGATCTGGATCTGAACGGGGACCGTCTGCCACACCGCATAAAGGTTCACGACCGCATCCTTCGTGGAAGTCAGGTTCTTCACGCTCGCACCGTTGGCGTATACCACGCTACCACTCGCACTCGTCGCCCATCCAAGGAAGCGATAACCGCTCCGCGTAAAGCCGTTGGCCGTCAGGTACTTCGGCGTGTCGTACGTCATGGCCAGATCGGACATCGAGCCGCTTCCGCCGTTGGCGTTGAAGCGTATGGAGTACGTGTTCGCCGTCCAGTGCGCCCAGAGCGTAGTGTTCGAGGCGGGGACGGTGGAGGATGTCGTCACCTGCGTGCCGCCGCTCGATGCCGTCCACCATCCCGCGAAGGTGTAGCCCGTACGCGTGGGAGTGGGCAGGTCACCGTACTCTCCATAGGCGGTGTACGACTGCGACGTGGGCGAGACCGAGCCGCCGTTAGCGTTGAACGAGATTGTCACGGACTTCGTGTTGATCGTCACCGTTTTCGTCATCGTCTGCGTGGAGCCGTTGTACGAATGGCTCGCCTGTATCGTCACGCTACGCTGCGTGGCCGTGCCGTTAGCCGTGAGGACGCCGGAGGAATTGATCGAAGCATACGAAGAGCCGCTCGTGATCGTCCATGTCGGCGTCACGCCCGCCGTGGTGCTGTCGTTGTACGTGGCCGTGCAGGTGTAGGTGGCCGTATCGCCCGCCGTCACGGACGATGGGCCGGAGACGTCAATGCGGATGACTATCCTCTTGCGGCTGCCGCTTGCGGACGCGCTGAATTCGCTCGTCTTCTTCGGGTTGACGGCCTTCACCCAGTACCAGTACGTCGTCGCGGGGACGGCGGATGCATCGCTGTACGAGGTGGCCGTTGGCGTAGCTATCCTGGATGCAGAGGCGAGATTGTTCGCCGTCGCGCGCCACACTTCATAAGACGTGGCGTTCTCGGATGCGCTCCACGTCACCACCACGGCATCGGGCTCTGTTCCGTTAGTCGCCGTAACGTTCTTCGGCGGCAGGAGCGGCTTTTCGTCGAGCGTCACCGTGGCGGCGAGGATCATGTTCGTGTAGAGAATGCCCTGCACGTCGGGCGTGGCGTTCCACACCACATGCTGCGCCCCGTTCACGAGGTTGGTGGGCGCAGGGCCGACAAACGTGCGGAGCGCGAGCGGACTGCCGCCGCTCTCCTCCTGCGCCGTGAGCGAGACGGATGCCGTCTCATCCGCCGGCACGCCAAAGAGGTCGAAGGTGACGTCAACGTATCCGTTCCACGGATAGCGCTGGCGGGCGAAGAGGTTCTCCACTCGCATGGTCGAGGCATCGATCCAGTGCGCGTGCAGCGTGGTCGCCTCCGCGCGCACGAGGCTCGGCTCGTCAAGGCGCGTGCCGCCCTGCGACTCCGTGAACCATCCGAGGAACGCCTTGCCAGAATACGTCGGCACGGGCATCTGGGCGTATGTCTCGCCCACGCGATAGACCTTGCTGGCAGGACTGACCGTGCCGCCTGCCGAGTCGAATGTAACCGTGATGCGCGACGTGTCAATTGCCGGGCGATAACCGCTCACGCCCTCTGAGAATGTGGAGGCCAAATCGCCATTCGCCGACGACGCCGCCTGGAGGAAGTACCAGTTGGTGACGCCCGGCTCGGCGGTCTCGTCCGAGAACGTCAATCCCTGGCGCCAATCGCAGAGCATCGACTTTTCGCCGTCCTCCGCATCGGCGCGCCACACACGGTAGTGGGTCCCGTTCGCAACGGCTGCCCAGTAGATGACCACCGCGTCGTTGACCGTTCCCTGAGAGACTGAAATCTCCATGGGCGGCGCGATGCCGAAGAAGCCGGCCATCGAGAGACGCGCGCCCGTGCGCACCTTGCCCGCGAGCGAGGGGACAGGTTCCGCCGTGGCATAGAGGCGGTCGATGATCTGCGCGGCCGTCTCGCCCGGGTAGTGCGCCCAGAGGAGCGCGAGGGCGCCCGTGACGTGCGGCGTGGCCATCGAGGTGCCGCTCATGTAGTCAAGCGCCTTTGAACCGGATGCGACAGTTGAAAGCACATCCACGCCGGGCGCCGCGATGTCCACTCTCTGCGCGCCGTAGTGGCTGAAGCCTGCAAGCGCATCATCCGGCCCAGTGGCCGCCACGCTGATGACGGTATCCAGCTGCTGGTTGAAGTTTGCCGGGTAGAACGGGTTTATGTCGTTGTTAAAGTAGTCCGGCTCCGTGCCGCTGGATGCATTGCCGGCCGCGCACACGAATATCGTGCCCTGACGCGACATCTTCCGCATCTGCTCCAGCAGACAGTAGTCCAGACTCCCCATGATGCCGAAGCTGCAGTTGACGATCTTCACTCCCAGCCTCTCCGCATATTCAAGGCAAGTGACCATGTCTATCGTTGTTCCGCCGTCAAAGTCGAAGGCCTTGAGAGACATGATCTTCGCCTTCCAGGCGACGCCGGATATGAACGACCTGTTGTTGCCGGCCGCGCCGATTATGCCGGCGCAGTGGGATCCATGGCCGACGTCGTCCATCGTGTCGGCGGAGATGTTCCCGCCTATGCAGGACATTCCAAACACATCATCGACAATTCCGTTGCCATCGTCGTCTATGCCATTGCCGAAGATCTCTCCGGGATTCTGCCACAGACTTTGATTGAGATCCACATGCGAATAGTTCACTCCCGTGTCAAGCACCGCCACCAGCACGTTCGTGGCGTCGGTGCGCGTCTCCCACGCCTGCGGCGCGCCGATCTTCTCAAGCGGCCACTGGTCGATGTAGCGCGGGTCGTTTGGAACGGCGTTCAGCCCGTAGACGTAGTCCGGGAACACGTCGTCGCACATGCCGGTGGACTGGATGCTCGCGGACATGGTTGACACAACGTCAAGCTGGGCATCTGCGGACTCCACTATGTACACGTTGTTGCCCTGGGAGTTTGTCATGAGCCGCCGGACGACCCTAAGCCCTCTTCCCTGCAGCTCCTGCACGAACGCATCGTAGCTCTTCCCTGCTGAAAGCGTGACAAGGATGCGGTTAGGCGTGTAGGCGCAAAGCTCGTATCCGCCGGAGGCGAGGCGCGCGCGCCGAACGGCGAAGGTTCTGTTGGTGTTCGCCGTTGCGCGCACCACCCACGTCTCCACGGTCTCGCCGGCGGATGTCGAAGCGCCGAGACGCGCGGCGGCAGGGCGGGGTGTCCCCACGCCGCCGGACAGCGCGTTGAGGACAACGCGCCCTACCGTGCCGGTGGACGTTGAGTAACTCAGCACCTCGCAGTTCGTGAACGATCCGGGAGCAGGCGGCACATCGCAGAACGCGCCGCCGGTCATGAGCGCCACTGCGGAAAGCAGGCACAGGAGCTGTCTTTTGCTTTTCATTGACATCGCCTTTGCTTATTTGAGGTTCACCTTCGCGCGGAAGAAGCGGTGTTTGGAGTAGTCGGCGGGCGCCCACGTGGGATCGGTGAGATTCACCTTGCCCTCGATCACGTAGCTGCGCTGGTCGCCGAGGTACGGCGAAGGCTGAACCACGGGTTCGTCGTTCTCCACCTTGATGTCCAGCGTGAACTTCGATCCGGGATCAGCTGGATTGGAGCCAGCAACGTATTCCTCCCAGTCGGTCATTCCGTCGCCGTCGGAGTCGCCGTCGATGTCGGCGCCGGCGATGCCATACATCGCCTTCCATGCGGCGGGCGCCACATGGTCGCTGGTGCTCTGGCCCGTAGCCTCGCCCGGCTCGAACGCCGGCATCCACACCACGCCGTCAAGCCATGCGCAGTCCTGCCCTTCGCCGTCGGACTCGTCCTTCTTGAACACCCACCGTATCACGTGCGTTCCGGAGTCGGCGATCGAGTACGTGCGGTGCACCCATCCCGTCTCGCCGCTTATCGACATCACCGCATCGTCTTCGTCGTCGCTGAGTCCGTCGAAGAGCATCAGCTTGTCGAAGTCCTCCTCGCACGACGCCTTCCACCAGAACGAAAGCGTGCCAGGGCCGGTCACTTCCGTCATCAGAGTCGTGGTCTCCTCGTCGCCTATAGCGCCGCTGCGCATCGACGATCCGCCCTGCTTGTACGTGGCGGCGTCAATCGTCCATTCGGCGTCGCCGCCCTGGGTCCAGTCCATCGCGCCGTCTAGGGCATCCGCCGTTGTCGCGTCGCGCCAGAATGCGTAGAGGCGCGTCACCGAGGCCGCCGCGACGGACGAGGCGATCACGCGCACGCCCTGCCCGTTCGGAAGAGTCCACCATCCGCCGAACACCTTGCCGGCCTTTGTCGCCCACGGGAGGGTACCGTACGCCTCGCCAGCGATGTACTCGTGCGAGTCGTATGTGGCCGAGCCGCCCTGCGCGTCGAACGCCACCGTCACGCGCACCTCCACGTCGCCGGCGGCCTGCTTCACGGTGAGCTTTGCCGTGAGCGTGCCGCATCTCACCGTAATGGTGGCCTTGCGCGCCTTGGTGTCGGGGTTGCGCTCCGCGGAGAAGCCGAGAATGCCGTCGCCTTCGCCCGACGCCTCCGCCATCGTCAGCCATTCATCGCTCGACTCCGCAGTCCATACGCCGGAGCACTGCACGGAGAGCACGTGCTCGCCCGCGGACTTGGGCACGTTCATCGACGTTGGCCGCACGGAGAGGTACGCCGCCGCGATCGTCACCTGCAGCTCGTTCGTGGCGGTGCATCCACCAACCGTGGCGACCGCGCGCAGCGTAACCGTCTTCGCCGTCGAAGACTCGTCCGCCATCAGCACGCCATCCTGCCCAACCGAGACGCCCGCCACGGGCGACGCGAGCGACCATTGTGGCAGCACCTGTCGGCCGGAGTCGTCGCTGAAGTAGCCCATACATGTGTACTGGGCGGTGTTGCCGCTGTAGAACTCGGAGGGGCCGAAGATGCGCACCGTGTTCAAGGTGGGCTCGGGCACGGTGAAGGTGACGGTGAGAGCGTTCACCTGCGCGCCGCCGCGCATGATCGTGTGCGTGAACACATGATCGCCAGCCACGGCGTGCTTGGCGTCCCACGCGAAAGACTCGGCGCCCGCGCTGGTGGTTGTGTGCAGCGTCTCCGTCTCTCCGCCGGGCGGAGTGTGCCGCACCGTGGCGACGGGGTTGCCCGATCCGCCCGCCCACGTCGCGTTCGCCTGTATGATCTCTACGGCTTCCGCAACGCGTTTCCCGTTCTCCATCCGCATGTCGAGCCTGAACGGCGACGACACAAATGCAGTATCAGCCATGGCAGGGCGAGCTATCCCCAACGCGCCGCAAAACATGGCCACCACCATCATTGCCTTCATCATTCTCATTTCGTTCCTCTTCTTTTCGCGTCTCCACACTGCATGACACTCCGACACGAAAAGAAGAGTG
>JAEEGL015753958.1_pt1 | contig 18924 bp, 18 predicted proteins | sample 9134231 | NCBI WGS metagenome assembly JAEEGL01 (sample SAMN16246548, study PRJNA631951) | gut metagenome | biome: gut microbiome; feature: rumen; material: fiber-attached | host: Bos | place: Iran: Karaj | collected 2018-10 | reverse complement strand
ATGCAAAGAAGCACGTCGTGAGCTTCCGCATCTTCGGCATTTATGTAATGGGAGTCGTTGGTGCATATCAGATCGATCCCCGTCTCTTCATGCATACGGAGAAGATAGGCGTTAACGGTCCTCTGTTCGGGAATGCCGTGATCCTGGAGTTCCAGGAAGAAGTTTCCTTTTCCGAATATCTTTTCAAGCCGGAGGGCCGCTTCCTTTCCTTCTTCGTAAAGATCACGCTTAAGGTATGAAGCCACTTCACCCGCAAGACACGCGGAAGAACAGATGATCCCCTCGTGATACTTTTCAAGCACTTCAAGATCGACTCTGGGCTTATAATAATAGCCTTCCGTGAAGCCCGCGGATACTATGCGGCAGAGGTTATGATAGCCCGTCTCGTTTTCCGCAAGAAGGATCAGGTGATGATATCTTTCGTCCGAAACGCTTCCGGTCTTGTCAAATCTTGATCCCGGAGCGACGTATACTTCGCAGCCGATGATGGCTTTTATCCCCTCATCGCGGCATGCTTCAAAAAACTGTACGGCTCCGTACATGACACCGTGATCGGTTATGGCAAGAGAATCAAACCCCAGTTCCTTTGCTCTTTTAACAAGAGGCTTTATCTTAGCCGAGCCGTCAAGGAGCGAATATTCGGTATGTACATGTAAATGTGTGAAATTCATTCAGTGTGCCTTCTCCTATTGTGAAAATCCCCAATATTTAAAAACGGCAGGCAGGAAGCTCTGCCTCCCACCCGCCGATGCGATCAACCGACCAAGTTACCGAGAGAAGTCCCCCTCGATATTAAAATATTACTTACCTGAAAGAAGTCCGCAAACTTCTTCGATAGCTTCTTTTTCGTCTTCGCCGTCCGCAGATACGGTCATGATCTCTCCGTCGGCAAGTCTGAGCGTCATAACGCCCATAATGCTCTTTGCGTTGATCATCTTATCCTGATGCTCAACGAATATGCCTGCTCCGAATTTGCTGGCAGCCTGAACAAGTAATGCGGCGGGGCTGGCATTTAATCTGCTGACACGTCCTACCGTGATCTCCTTTTTAATCATCATTTCCTCCTGGACTCTTTCGAAGACCGGCCTGAACTTTCCCTGAGTTCTTCCGCAAATGCACCGATCTTTTCCATTCTGTGATTCACCCCGGACCTTCCGAGTTTCGGCATAGCGAGCTCCCCAAGCTCTGCCAGAGACTTTTCCGGATACCTTAACCTTAAAGCCGCAACTTCACGTAACTGTTCATTCAGCGCATCAAGCCCGACGGTGTCGGAGATGAAGGAAATGTCCTCAAGCTGTTTGGATGCTGCGGCAACTGTTTTCTGTATGTTGGCCGCTTCACAGTTTACCTTTCTGTTGATATCATTTCTTACGCTTTTTAAGATGCGGGCATTCTCGAATTCCATCATGGAAAGCTGGGCCTCCATGATATTTAATGCCTCGGATATCTCGTCGGCATCTTTGAGATATACCACATACTTTCCTTTTCGTTCGGAGATCTTCCCGTGAAGTCCGAAGAAAGTCATGATATCCTGTATAAAGCAAGCCTTTTCTTTGTCGGAAGCGGAGAACTCAAAATGATAAAGCCCGCTGGGGCTGCTGACAGACCCGGCGGCAAGAAACGCTCCCCTAAGGAAGCTTCTTTTGCAGCAGGTCTTCTGCACTATCTTTTTGATCCTATCATCCGACAGGTCATCGGCTAATGATTTTAAATCAGAGATGTCAGTTTTGTCAATATCAATTTTACCCGCAAGGTCTGTCCCCTTGTTTTTCGAGAACAGTACCATCCCCATTGCCTCTGCTGTGCGGCAATGCTTGGGTCTGTCTTTATGTTCGAGCAATTCGTTTTTAACTGTTTTGGTAAATGACATTATCTGTTTATATCCCTGTGGTCTGTCTTTACGGAAAAACCGTCCCCTACAAGCGCTTCTGACAATTCGTTTGCGATGGTAACGGATCTGTGTTTTCCGCCGGTACATCCGATACCGATGACGAGACCGTTCTTTCCTTCGTCAATGTAGTGCGGGATCAGGAATTTCACCATATCGATGAGTTTATCCCTGAAAACCTTTGATGTGTCGGAAGCCATAACATAGTCCCTGACTTCCTTTGTCTCACCCGTAAGGTTTTTAAGTTCCGGCACATAATAAGGATTTGCAAGGAAACGCACATCCATCACTATGTCCGCATCTGCGGGTATGCCGAATTTATAGCCGAAGGACAGTACCGTAACGATAAAATTCTTGAAGGATTCGTTTCCGACAAATATATTTTCTATCCTGGTCTTTAATTCCCTTATGAGAAGCGTGCTTGTATCAATGATGTAGTCGGCTTTTTTGCGAAGGAATGCGATCCTCTCCCGTTCCTTTTCAATGCCTTTCTCAATGCGCCCGCTCCCTGCAAGAGGATGGGAACGCCTCGTTTCCTTGTAACGCTTTATGAGTGCCTCATCGCTTGAATCCAAAAACAGTATCTCGATATGCAGATTTCTCTTTTCAAGCTTGCCGAAGACGGACTCGGCTTCATCGAGGCTCCGTCCGTTTCTTATGTCAAGTCCGACAGCCACTTTATCGTACTCCGCCGGATTCTTTTCAATTATCTCCGCAAAGCCGTCAATAAGCGGAACAGGGAGATTGTCAACGCAATAATATCCCTTATCCTCAAGCATATTAAGGACCGAGGATTTACCGGCTCCGCTCATTCCGGTGACTATAAGAAACCTCATAAGATCCCTTCTTTCATTCTATAAGTCTTATCTCTTTTTCAAGCGTGATGCCTGACATTTCCTTTACCTTTTCGGTAACATGATCCGCCAGTTTCAGTATGTCGGTGCTGGTTGCATTTCCGTCGTTTATGATGAATCCGGCATGCTTTTCGGAAACAGCTGCCCCGCCGATCTTAAAACCTTTAAGCCCCGCTTTTTCAATGAGTGCGCCCGCAAAATTACCTTCGGGACGCTTAAATGTGCTTCCGGCGCTGGGCTTGTCGAGAGGCTGCTTATCCATCCTGGCTTTTTTGTATGCTTCCATAAGGGCCCTGACCTGGATCCTCGGGAAAACCTTAAGCCTGAAATCCGCATCAAGTATTATCTCTTTGGAATCCGAAAATCTTGAATGACGATAGCCCATCATAAGGTCGTCATGACCGTATGTGACTATTATGCCGTCCTCTCTCATTGCGCGGACACGGACTATGGAATGACTGATCTCTCCGCCGTAGGCTCCCGCGTTCATGAATACGGCGCCGCCGACGGTGCCCGGGATCCCGTGTGCAAACTCAAGCCCTGTAAAGCCTTTTTTAAGAGCATAGAGAGAAAGCTGCGTGAGCATGACTCCCGCTCCTGCTGTTATGAGCCCCGTGCCTTCGTTTATCTCATCGACCACGGAGAGCTTCGAAAATCCGCTGCCCAGCTTTATTATAACTCCGTCAAAGCCTTCATCCTTTGCAAGAAGGTTTGATCCGTTTCCGATGAGGAAATGCTTTACTTTCATTTCATCACAGGCAAGGAGCACGGTCTTAAGCGCTTCTTCATCGTCTGCAATGACAAAAAGGGAAGCGGGACCGCCCGTCTTAAAGGTCGTACGCTTTGAAAGCTTTTCGTCCTTAAGTATGTTGGCTTCGGGAATGACCTGAGTAAAACCCTTTATAAGATTATTTCTTGTCTTTTCTTCCATGACCTTCCTTTATTTCTTATCAAGTACCATCTTGGCGCAACCATAGATCCCTGCATCGTTTCCGAGAGTGGCGAGTCTGAACTCGGTCTCCTGGAGAGCGTTTAAAAGATTGGGACCGTAATGCTTCTTAAGTGCGTTAATAAGGATGTCTCCGGCCTTTGATACTCCGCCTCCGATGACGAAACACTGAGGATCAACGGACGCTGCCACATGTGACAGGCCCTTTGTGAGTATCTGAGCAAATCTGTCCACAACACCGAGGGCAACACTGTCGCCCTTTGATGCGCAGTCGAATACGTCTTTTGCGGTTATCTCGTCCTTCGGGATGTCGTTAAGAAGAGAGCCTGTATTTCCGTCCACCGCTGCCCTTCCCATATATGCGATACCCGTTGCGGAAGTGTACTGCTCAAGATGGCCGTGGCCGCCGCATCCGCATATCCTTGTCTCATCATCATTTATGCGGATATGTCCGATCTCTCCCGCACCGCCGTGAGCTCCCGCAACGATCTTTCCGTTGATGATAACGCCGCCGCCTACGCCGGTTCCGAGAGTGACCATAACGATATCGGTGTAGCCCTGTCCGCCTCCGCAGAACATCTCGCCGAGAGCCGCTACGTTGGCATCGTTTGCGGCATAGCACGGAATGCCTGTGATCTCGGTAAAGCGGTCGTTAACGTTAAATATGTCCCATCCGAGGTTAGCGCACTTAAGCACCGTGCCGTCCTTTGTTACGGGGCCGGGTACACCGAGACCGATGCCGAGGATGTCATCTTTGTTTAAAGACTTCTCTCCCATTTTTGCAAAAACAGCATCGCTTATGTCCTTCGGAACGTTCTTTCCGCCTTCGGACCTGTCTGTCTTTATCTCCCATTTGTCGAGAAGTTTTCCTTCTTCGTCAAAAAGTCCGAGTTTTACGGTTGTTCCGCCTATATCTGCTCCAAATACGTATTTCATATGATCTGTCATGGGATATCCCATGTCCTTTCTGTCTGTCAGTTATTTGTGTTCTTTCCGCCGTTCATGATGTTTTCCGTAACGCGCTTGTAAAGTTCCTTTGCCGCATTGTAACCCATCTTCTTCTGTCTGTGGTTTACAGCCGCGGATTCACAGATGATGGCAAGGTTTCTGCCGGGTCTGATGGGAAGCTCGTGGCAGACCACCTTGTTTCCGAGGTACTCGGTATACTTGTCCTCGAGTCCCATGCGGTCGTATTCCTTGTCCTTGTTCCAGTCTTCAAGCCTTATGACAAGGTCGATCTGCTGTGTGTTCTTAACGCACTCAACACCGAAGAGTGCTTTTACGTCGATGATGCCGATGCCTCTGAGTTCTATGAGGTGCCTTGTGATGTCCGGAGCAGAGCCTACAAGCGTATTGTCGCTTACCTTCTTTATCTCCACAACGTCATCCGCAACAAGACGGTGACCACGCTTAATGAGTTCGAGAGCAGCTTCGCTCTTACCTATACCGGATTCACCGGTGATGAGGATACCTTCGCCGTAAACATCCACAAGAACGCCGTGTATGGAGATCCTGGGTGCAAGCTCGACTCTGAGCCATCTGATAAGCTCACCCATAAATTCGGAAGTGGACTTTTCGGTGGAGAACAAAGGTACATCGGCTTTGATGGCGATCTGTCTGATCTCCTCGGGCACCGCTATGCCTCTGCAGAAGATGAGGCAGGGGATCTTAAATCCGAAAAGCTTTTCGAGAATGGCCGCGCCGTGGTCCTCCATCCGCTCCATATATGCATGTTCAACGTTTCCGATTATCTGAACTCTCTCATAGTTGAAATAATCGAAGAATCCCGCGAGCTGAAGAGCCGGACGGTTTACATCGGGTTCGGATATCACCCGCTCCGCGATATCGATCTCCGGAGTGATATGGGTCAGCCCCATTTTTTCAACCATTTTGGTGATCTCAACAGAATACATTTTATTCTCCTTTCACCTGACCTTTAAAAAATTCGATAACGGCCGACGCCGCATTTTCATTCATGCCGGGAAGCGAAGCAAGTTCTTCTTTTGAAGCGTTCCTGATCTCTTCAAGGGAACTGTAATGACGCATAAGCTCCACTCTTCGCTTTTTGCCGATGCCGGGTATGTCATCGAGCACGGAATGTGTCTGGGCCTTTGTCCTTAATGCTTTGTGATATTCTATGGCAAATCTGTGGGTCTCATCCTGAATCCTTGTCACAAGGAAAAAGCCTTCGCTGTGGTCGTCTATGGGGACTTCGGCGTCGTTAAACCAAAGACCTCTGGTCCTGTGTCTGTCATCCTTGACCATGCCGCACACGGGGATCGAAAGGTGCAGTTCATCCAGCACCGCTTTTACCACATTTACCTGGCCTCTTCCGCCATCTATGAGAAGTAGGTCGGGGAGCCTTAAGAAAGAGTCGTTATCGTCCTTATCTTCGTTTTCCTTCTCCCTGAAATAATGCTCGAAGCGGCGTTTCAGCACTTCTCTCATGCTGCCGTAATCGTCGGGACCTGAAATCGTACGTGTCTTAAACTTCCTGTAGTCCGTCTTTTTAGGCTTTCCGCCTTCAAAGACCACCATTGACGCAACATTTTCAAAACCGCCTGTATTTGATATGTCGTATGACTCTATTCTATATATTCCGTCAAGGTTTAGCAAGGTATTTATTTCATTCAGGGCTCCGGTAGTCTTCATCTCACGTTCAGAAAGGCGCTCTTCGTCTTTTTCCAGCACCATGCGGGCGTTTTTTCCCGCAAGTTCAATGAGTCTCAGACCGTCTCCTCTTTTGGGAACATGAATCACGACCTTGCTTCCCTTTGTCTTTGTGAGCCAATTCTCAATAAGCTCCGTTTCCGGAACTTCTGTGGAAACATAGATCTCCTTCGGTATATGAGGAGTTCCCGAATAAAACTGTTTTATAAAGCTTTCAAGTATCTCGGGCTCACTCTCGGAAATGCCCGTGAGGTAAAAATGTTCACGCCCAACAAGCTTTCCCTCGCGCATAAAGAATGCGGAAACCACACCCTTACCATTATCGGTACGGGCTGCCAGTATATCCCTGTCGTTATTGTCGCACTCGTCCGCCTTCTGCTGCTCGGAAAGCCTTTCAACGCTGGCAATGAGATCTCTTATCTCCGCTGCCCGTTCAAATTCCAGTTCTTCCGAAAATGCCTTCATTTTGGCAGTCAGTTCTTTTATTATGACATCATAGTTACCGTTTAGGAAATAAACGCATTTACCTACCGCTTCATCATAAGAGGCCGTATCGACATTTCCCATGCAGGGAGCAGGACACTGCCCCATAAAATGATAAAGGCAGGGACGCTCGGCCTGCTTTTTGCCGTCAAGTTTTTTCGAGCAGCTCCTTATTCCGTAAGTCTTTTTGAGAAGGTCTATGGTGTCATGCACCGACTGGGCTGATGTGTAAGGTCCGAAGTATTTCCCGCCGTCCTTTTTTCTGTCTCTTGCCAGCACAACTCTCGGATACATCTCGTTCGTGACCTTGATGTAAGGATAATGCTTGTCGTCCTTAAGCATCGTATTGTACTTGGGACGATGCTCTTTAATAAGATTACATTCCAAAACGAGTGCTTCCATTTCAGAATCCACGACGATATACTCGAACCAGGCGATCTGCGAGACCATCTTTCTCACTTTGGGCGTGTGGTTCTTGTCGTTTCTGAAGTATGAACGCACTCTGTTTTTAAGCACAACTGCCTTTCCGACATATATTATGTTGTCGGAAATGTCGTGCATTATATAAACTCCCGGTTTGTCCGGGAGTTTTTTAAGTTCTTCGCTTATATCAAACTTCATTTGCAGCTGCCGTTTCGGCGGTATCTGTTGTTTCTGTTATTTCCGTATCAGCGCTATCTTCTGTATTTTCCGGGGTAACACCGGTCATCTCGTTATAGATGTCCATGAACTCTTTGCCGGTGATGCTCTCTTTCTCCAGGAGCACGCCTGCGATGCGGTCCAGGATCTCGCGGTTTTCGTTAATGATGCGCTTTGCTTCGTCGTAGCATTCGCCGATGATCTTACGGACTTCCGCATCAACCTCTGCTTCTGTTGTCTGTGAGCACATGGATACCGCACGTCCGTCGAGATAGCGGTTTTCTACGTCTTCAAGCTGCACAAGACCGAACTTCTCGCTCATTCCGTAACGGGTGATCATGGATCTTGCAAGGCTTGTTGCCTGCTCGATGTCGTTTGAAGCACCTGTTGTCACACTTCCGAAAACGATCTCCTCCGCAGCACGTCCGGCACAGAATGTAACAATGCGGGCAAGCATCTCTTCTTTCTTCATGAGATACTTTTCTTCTTCGGGAGCCTGGAGAACATAGCCGAGAGCGCCCTTTGTCCTGGGAACGATGGTTATCTTCTGAACGGGCTCGGTGTGCTTCTGGGAAGCGGTAACAAGGGCATGTCCCGTCTCGTGGAAAGCGACTATCTTCTTTTCGTCTTCGGAAAGGATCCTGTCTTTCTTCTCCTTACCTGCAATGACCATCTCAACAGACTCAAGCATGTCCGCCTGGGTAACGAACTTTCTGCCGTTCTTTACAGCAAGGATGGCAGCCTCGTTTACCATGTTTGCAAGGTCCGATCCAACGGCTCCGCTGGTTGCGAGGGCGATCTCGTGAAGATCCACATCGCTGCTCATGTTGACTTTATTGGCATGAACCTTAAGAACTGCTTCACGGCCCTTAAGATCGGGTCTGTCTACGATTATCCTTCTGTCGAAACGTCCGGGACGAAGAAGGGCTTTATCGAGAACTTCGGGTCTGTTTGTGGCACCAAGTATAACAACTCCCTTTGAGGAATCGAAACCGTCCATTTCAGCAAGGAGCTGGTTCAAAGTCTGCTCTCTCTCGTCGTTTCCGCCGTAGCGGTTGTCTCTGGATTTACCGATGGCATCCACCTCATCGATAAAGATGATGCAAGGAGCCGCTGCCGTAGCCTGTTTAAAGAGGTCACGGACACGGGAAGCTCCGACGCCGACATACATCTCGACGAAGTCGGAACCGGAGAGTGAGAAGAAAGGAACCTTTGCTTCACCTGCAACAGCCTTTGCAAGAAGGGTCTTACCTGTTCCGGGAGGGCCCACAAGTATCGCGCCCTTAGGGAGCTTTGCACCGATCTCGGTGTATTTTCCGGGATCGTGAAGGAAATCAACGAGTTCCGTAAGGCTCTCCTTTGCCTCGTCCTGGCCTGCAACATCCTTAAATGTAACGCCCGTCTGTTTTTCAACATATACCTTTGCGGTGCTCTTTCCAACGCCCATGATGCCGCCTGCGCTGCGTGATGCCATGCGGTACATGAGGAATACAAAGATGAAGAGTCCGCCGAACATAAGCGCAAACTCAAGGATGGTCGAAAGCAGAGCCGAACGCCCGTCATCGTTGATTCGGGTATATGTGACGCCTGCCGCTTCGCATCTTTCCTGTAATGCGTTTCCGTTCTCAAGGATGCCTGTATAATAGGTTACCGTATAGTTGTTGATCTTCTGCTCTTTCGGAGTGACCACGATCTTTCCTGCATCGGAATAGATCTCGACCTTGTCCACCGTGCCTTCGTTAAGCATGGAAACAAACTTGTCGTAAGTGATCTCTTTTGTAGTGCCGTCCTCAATGGAGTTGCTTATGACCCTCCACCAGATCAGCATGAAGATGGCAGCGACTACGCATATGATTATGCCTGTCCTCGTCTGCCTGTTATTATTCTTTTTATCGTCGTTCATGTTACCGTTCGGGTTATCCAAGTTACTTCTCCTGATAATATGTATTGATAGAGTTACAACAGTTAATTATGACATTATGGCACTATATTGTCAAACTTTTGTGTCCTCGGGCAAATTATTTTTGAAGTTCAAAACCGGCTCTCACAAACCACTCGTCTTCCTTTGATCTCTTCCTGTATTCTTCGGCCTTTTCGGGGTCATTGTTCCTTTCGAAAACATGGGAGAGACATACGTCGATCTCTGCGGGACGCAAGCAAAAGTTCCTGTATTCCTTTTCAAAGTCGATGAGATCTTGGTCTTCGGTCCCGGTATAAACGGTGGCGACAGCCATCACGCATAATGCTTCAAGGTAACGCTCATCGCAAAGCTCTTCTGTCCTCTTTTCGAAAAAGGGCCTGGCTTCCGCGAAGTCTTCCTTGGTCCCGCTGAAGAAAAGCTCCTTGGCATACATGGAAAAAAGCCTGTCGCTCATCTTTCCGTCGTTCTCTCTTAATACCCGGAGGAATGCCTTGAAATCTCGGGAAGCATGATTTGAGTCCGGATTATGGATGATCCTTATCTCCGAATCAAAAACAACGGGAAGGAGCCGCACCGTCTCATGTATCGGGTCTATCCACGTAAATGTACGAAGCCTTTTAAAGAGCTTGGGTCTCAGTTCATCAAGGTCATTGTATGCCATGTTTCTGTCGGGAGGGTTCAGATAGTGCATCTGGACTATCTCCACTTCCGGAAGGAGAGAAGCCTTTAACCGCTTGAACTCCCTTATGTTGTTCTCGTCTAAGAGTTCGTCCGCATCCGCAGTATATATATAATCGCAGGTAGCAAAAGAGAACGCAAAATTCCTCGCTTCCGAGAAATCTCCCGTCCATTTGAAATCATATATCCTGTCGGTAAACTGCTTTGCCACGTCCTTTGTGCCGTCGGTGGACCCGGTGTCCACGATGACTATCTCATCGGCAATGGGTTTAAGGCATTCAAGGCATTTGAACAGCTTATCCTCCTCGTTTTTCACGATCATGCAGACGCTTATGGTCATCAGCCTTTAAATCCTTCCTTTTCATCGGAGAGCACGATCTCCACCATGCGGCGGAGTGCCTTTCCTCTGTGGCTTATAGCGTTCTTTTCTTCAGGTGTGAGCTCAGCCGCGGTCTTATTGAACTCCGGCACAAAAAATATGGGGTCGTATCCGAAGCCGTTTGTGCCTTTCTGCTCAAATGCGATGTATCCTTCAAAGCATTCACGTACAACTTCCTCGTGACCGTTGGGATACACGGCGGCAACTGCGCACACATAGCGAGCGGTGCGTCTTTCTTTCGGAACGTCCTTTAATTTTTCAAGTATATAATTGTTTTTGTATCCGTAATCGGTATCAACCCCAAGGAACCTTGAAGAATAGATGCCCGGAGCTTTGTCAAGAAAGTCGATCTCCAGTCCCGAATCGTCCGCAAAAGTCAGGACACCGCTGGCAAGGTTCAAGGCTCTTGCCTTTATGAGAGCATTCTGTTCGAAAGTATTTCCCGTTTCTTCCGGCTCAAGATCAAACCCCGCTTCTTTCATGGAAACAACTTCAAGCTTTGTCCCTGCGGTTATCTCCCTTATCTCTCTCATCTTGTCCTTATTTCCTGTGGCAAATATGATCTTCATGAATCCTGTCTCCTTAATCGTTTTCCGTTTCAAGTATCTCGTATGCGGTAAGTATGGACTTGTATATGGATTCCGCTATCTGTTTCATTTTATTTTCATCACTTATCACTTTATAATCGTTCCTGTTCGTGATAAAGCCCAATTCCACGAGAGTGACCGGCACTTCCGACCTTCTTACGATCCTTATCTCATCTCCGGAAACGATCCCTCGGAGCCTTGTTCCCATTGTCTGAACAAGATTTGAAACGAGTATCCTTGCAAGTACCTCGGAATTAAGCTTATCTCCGATGCCCTGCTTTGTATTGTACAGTGCTTCGGTACCGTTTGAATTTTGTTTATCGAAAGCGTTACAGTGTATGCTTATAAAAAGATCCGCACCGACACCGTTTGCAAGTTCCACTCTCTCATCAAGAGTCGGGTATGAGTCGTCAAGTCTTGTATAGATAACATGAATGTCCGGATCCTCATCAAGTATCTTTTTAAGCTCAGTGACTGCCTGAAGGTTGATATCCGCTTCCCTTGTGACATTATCAAGAGCAAGGGCGCCACGATCCCATCCGCCGTGTCCCGCATCGATCACGACTATCTTGTCGTAAACGTCCTTGGGGCGCTGCATGGAGATAACATAATATTCACCTATGTTAAAGCTCTTATAGAGCCAGTAATCCTTAGTTGTGATGGTTATGTCGGCTGCATTTCCGCCGTCCCTGTATTTGAACTTCATGTCGCTCACAAGGTCGTAAGACATCTCGTACCAGCCGCCGTTAAGGGATTTGTCTCCGCTTATCCTGTAGATGTCTTCCGGTGATATTGCTCCCGGATCGTCGGAATTTTCTATAGCCACAAAGAGAGACCTTGTAAGCAGATCGTCGGATATGGACAGTTTCGCGTTCTCATCGGGTTTACGGATGATGATGGCATTTTCACCGCTGACATTCATTATCCTTTCGGAATATTCACCGAAAAGGAAATCATAAACGCTTACGGTCTTTGTTTCTATCGTTTCCGTTTCCGAAGTAGCATATTTATCCCAGGTATTTTCGTCGGGATCCGCTTCTTTATCATCGAATTCGTCCACCGCCGAGATGCTTTCCCTTATAAGTCCGTCTTCATCCGCATCTTTCTCGTTGGTCTCACTGAGAATCGGGATATCTTCGATGGAGAAAGAGTCCGATGCCGAGGCAAAAGTAAACTTAAGCTCCTCCTTGGCGGATGCTTTTGCTGCGGCCAGCAGGAACACGATAGCGGTGATTGAAAGAGTCATCGTCATTATTCTTTTTAGTATCTGATCATCTTTCATATGTTTATAATCCGTCAAAAAGCCCCAAAAGTCAACCTTGACTTAAAGTTGTTTGTCAATTAGAATTATTAAAAATCAGTAAACACGAAAGAAGCAAGAAATATGGATAAATACGAATTTATATGCCCCTGCCATTTTGGGCTTGAGTCGGTGTTAAAAAAAGAGATACAGGACCTTAAATACGAGATCACTGCCGTTGAAGACGGAAAAGTGACTTTTGCCGGTGATATAAGCGCTTTTTCCCGGGCAAATGTGTTCTTACGCACCACCGAGCGCGTGCTCTATAAGGTGGGGAGTTTTAAAGCCGAGACCTACGAGGAGCTTTTCCAGGGCACAAAGAAGATCCCTTGGGAAAACTACCTCCCAAAGGATGCGGCCTTCTGGGTCACAAAGGCAAACTCCGTAAAGAGTAAGCTCTTCTCTCCTTCGGACATCCAGTCTGTCATGAAGAAAGCCATGGTAGAAAGGATGAAGGAACACTACGGCATCTCGCAGTTTCCTGAGACCGGCGCAAAATATCCCTTAAGAGTCTCCATCATGAAGGACATCGTTACTGTCGGCATCGATACCTCAGGGGATTCCCTTCACAAGCGCGGATACCGCCGCATGACCGCAAAAGCGCCTCTTGAAGAGACTCTCGCGGCAGCTCTCATCATGCTCACCCCCTGGAATAAAGACCGGATCCTCATCGACCCCTTCTGCGGCAGCGGCACCATCCCTATCGAAGCCGCAATGATAGGTCTCAACATCGCTCCCGGCATGAACAGGGAGTTCACCGCGGAAAGCTGGACAAACCTTATTCCCAAAAAGACCTGGTATTCAGCCGTTGAAGAAGCAAATTCCCTTATCATAAACGACAAAGACTTAAGCATTCAGGGCTACGACCTGGATCCCGATGTCATCAAAGCCGCAATGCAGAACGCCGAAGATGCGGGAGTCCGTGACTACATCCACCTTCAGCAGCGTGACGTGAAAGACTTAAAGAGCCCCAAGAAATACGGTTTCATAATAACCAATCCGCCCTACGGAGAAAGACTTGAAGACAAAAATACTCTCCCCGGGCTCTACAAAACCATCGGAGAGAGTTTTAAAGGTCTCGATTCCTGGTCGATGTTCCTCATCACAAGCTATGAGGACGCTCTGACCCACTTAGGTCTGACCCCTGATAAAAACAGGAAGATCTACAACGGAATGCTGAAAACCTATTTCTATTCGTTTATGGGTCCTAAACCGCCGAAAAGAAATCAATAAAATCTTTAGTTACAGTTTCTTTATCAAGTTCATTCAGGAGTTCGTGTCTGTCACCCTCGTAGAGTTTTATGGATACGCGGGTAAAGCCGAGCTCCTTATATTTTTCGTAGAGAGCCTTGACTCCTGCGCCGAAACCTCCTACCGGATCATCGGTTCCGGAAGTGAGAAGTATCGGAAGATCGTGTCTTGTCTTATCTATTCCCGTAGCCGCATGTTTTGTGATCCATACGAGATCGCGGTAAAAGCTTGATGTGCAAATGAACCCGCAGTACTTGTCTGCAATATACTTATCAACGACGGCCTCGTCCTTTGTGAGCCAGTCAAACTTTGTGCGCTTGCAGTCCCTGTTGTAATCCTTGTTGTCGAAAGTCACATTGTTTAAGAACACAGACTTATGTTTAGGACCGGTAAAGCAGGTCACGATATTTGCAACGCATTGCCCCGCATAGCATACTGCGACAGGCATATATCCCGTTCCGCATATAAGCGCTCCGTCGATATCATCAAAGCGCTGTATGACGTTTCTTGAGATGAGGGAGCCCATGCTGTGTCCGAAAAGAAAGCACTTCCCGCCACGTCTGTTCTGCTTCACGTATTTAAGCGCTTCCACCGCATCGGTTATAACAAGTTCATATCCCTTCTTCTTTCCGAAAAATCCGAGATCCTCTTCTTTTGTCGTTACGCCGTGACCTCTGTGATCATAGGTATAGGCGTCAAATCCCGCTTTGTTGAGTGCTTCGAAAAATCCCGCATAGCGTTCAAAATGCTCAGCCATGCCGTGCAGCACAAGGACAGCGCCCTTTACTAAAGCCTCATCGGTAAAAAAACCGTGAAGCTTGATGATCCTGCCGTTAGCCCCCGTAACATCAAATATCTTTTCAGCCATAATTACCTCCTCGTTATTATGTAAGCCCCTTATCCGCTTTCCATGCGGATGATCTTTGCACATTATAGCACAAAACATAAGCTTTTTAAAGAGGCCGGAAAGCACATGACCGGAAAATGGGCAAAGAAATAAGGACTGTTTTCACAGTCCCTGAATTCATGCGGTTGCGGCGTGTATCACCGATTCGAGGGTGATGGGCTTTAAGATGTAATCGTTAATGTGATACTTCCAGGCGTCGATGGCGTATGCGGTGTTGTCCGCAAGAAGGTTAACCCTGACGTCTTCGTTCCTGTCACGGAGCCCCTTCGTCAGTTCAAAACCCGTACCGGAGTCCATGATGACATCGGCGAAGCACATGTCCACCTGGCGGCTGTCCGCATAGGAAAGGGCATGGTCCGCGTTGTCAAAGCCCACGACCGTGTCCTTGGGGAAGACCCTCTCCACACAGCTCATCAGCTTTCTGAGATCTTTTTTATTGTTCTGCACAAGCATTATTACCACAGCAGTACCTCAATACAAATGTTTAAACCCATTAAGTCATTATAGCCTAACAAGTCCAACAAATATACCGTCTATCTCCTGCTCTTTTCCATAAGGTCTGCGTTGGTCATCTCTGCCCAGCTGTATTGTGCCATATATTCTCCGCGATATGAGTTGATCGCGATGATATCACCCTTATAGAAATCATAGACGTCGCATTTGATCTTGGAAATGTCGACAGCTATATGGTTCCATGTTTTTATTATAATGTTCCCGGCGCCCAGTTCTTTCAGTGTTTTCTTCATGCTGGAGATCACTGCGTGGGCCTGGTTGACAGTTGCCTTATCGTTCGGTCTGTCTTCCCACAGGATGCTCACTATCTCACCCGTAGTTATGGCAGCGCCGTTCCTGTCTATAAGATATGCAAAAAGCTCTTTTGCTTTTTCCCGCTGGAATGCCACCGGGCGGTTATCTATAAACAGTTCAAAGTTACCGAAAGTCTGGACTCGTATCTCTTTCGGCGCGATGGTTGTCTGTGATTTCCAGTCCCGGTTGATGGATTCCAAAGTTTCCACCACCTGAGCGGCCTCAACGGGCTTTAGCAGATATCCGCTGGCATGAAGTTTGTATGCGTCATAGGCATACTCACTGTAAGCTGTGCAGAAGACTATCTTTGTGTCGGGCTGCACTTCCTTAAGTGTCTTTGCAAACTCTATGCCGGTCACGCCCCTGAGATTGATGTCAAGGAATGCATAGTCAAGTATTTCACCATGAGCCTTCAGATCGAGCATGTAATTTAAAGCATCGTCGGATGTCTCAAATCCGACGACCTCATTTTCAGCACTATTAAACACTTGTTTAAGCGTGACGAGCATATCATCAAGTATAAGTCGCTCATCATCCAGCGCCAGAATGTTCATTGCTCTCCTCCAAAAGACCCCTTTAGCGATAGCGTTAGTTTAGCATTTAAAAGGCGCTCAAACAACACTTTTAGATTTATTTAAGAAAAGTATTAGTCCCCGTTTACTTGTATAATAAACGGGGACCAAAATCATCTTGAAAGTTTATAGATCACAAAGCCCAGGAAGGCTCCGGCCATGTTGAGAATGATGTCGTCAATGTCGCAAACGCCTCTTAAAGTGAAGAGCTGAGTGAGCTCAATGACCACATCGATCACGAACACAAGCCCCAAGAACTTAAAAAGTCTTGCGTACTTACTGTTAAGATCGGGGATTATAAGTCCCATGGGCATGAACATAAGGACATTCCCGAAAAGGTTGATATAGGCTACGGGCCACCCGCCGCCTGCTTTTATCTGCCGCCAGTAACCCTTTATGGTCTGCAGTGGGACATACAGGAAGTGGCTTTTTAAACCCGCAAGGTAATCACCGTGGTAGCCGCTCACCCTTACAAACAGCAGAAACACCATAAGTATGGCGTATAGTACCGTAAGGCATATGAGAAATGTTTTTCGTTTCAATCCGTTGCTCCTTCCGAAATTACAGCTCGATCAGTTCTTTTCTGGAATGAGCAAAGTCCTCGTATCCGTCTTCGGTGATAACAAGCATATCTTCTATGCGGACGCCGCCAAAATCCGGAATGTAGATGCCGGGCTCAACCGTTATTATAGTGCCGGGCTCGATGATCTCCTCTTCCTTCGGTGAGAATCTGGGATTTTCGTGGATCTCAAGACCTACGGAATGTCCGAGTCCGTGTCCGAAATACTCGCCGTAACCCGCTTCAGCGATTATGTCACGTGCGATCTTGTCATACTCTTTTCCGGGAAGACCGGGCTTTAACATATCGATAACAGCTGTCTGAGCCTTGAGGACGATGTTGTAGATCTCTCTCTGCTTCTTGTCGGCATGTCCAACGACCACGGTTCTTGTCATATCGGAGCAATAACCCTTGTATACGCATCCGAAATCCATTGTAACGAAATCGCCTGACTCTATCTTCTTTTCACCGGGCTCTGCATGAGGCTTTGAAGAATTTAATCCTGACGCAACGATGGTCTCGAAAGAGAGTTTCTCCGCGCCGTTACACTTCATGATGTATTCAAGCTTTGCGGCGATCTCAAGCTCTGTTACGCCGGGCTTAATGTGACCTAAGATCTCGTTGAACGCGATGTCTCCGATGTGCTCTGCCTGACGAAGGAAGCCTATCTCCTCTTCGGTCTTGATGCGGCGGAGTCTTGTGAGCTCATCTGTGATGGGAACGAACTCTTTAACGGCGAGCTTTTCATTAAGTCTTAAGAAATCGGAATAAATAATGTTCTGTGACTCAAAGCCGAGTTTCTTAATGTTTTCCGCGTTAAGGATGTCGTTGATGCAGTCGGTGTAGCCCTTATCGGTTGATATGATGACAACGTTAAAATCAGGGGCCTGAGCCTTTGCCGCAACGGTATATCTGGAATCCGTGAAGAGTGTCCTCGAGTTCTTGGTTATGAGAAGATATCCAGTAGCGCCGGTGAAACCGGAGATGTAACGCATATTGAATCCATCGGAAACAAGGACGGCGTCAAGTCCTTTATCCTTAAGTATATTCTGTACTTTTTCAAATATTGCTGCCATAGCAATTCCTCCTTAAAAACATTACCTGTACATTATACAAAAAAACCGTCACTTTTCAACGGATATTTCCCATGTCACATAAAACATCTGTCCCTGTGAAAAAGTTTGAACGCAAGTATTATCGGTGCTTCAAGTATGCGTTTCAGATGTATCTGTATCTCTTCTTTGGGACCGATGCGGCGCACAAGGAAGCTTTTTATGTTTGCGTTGTTTGCTCCCCAGATGTCGGTAAATATCTGGTCTCCCACAAAGATGGTGCTGTGAGGATCAGTCCCCATCAGTTTACAGGCCTTAAGATAACCGTCTTTATTTGGTTTCCCGGCCTTAAAAATATATACGGCACCGATCTTTTCATTGAAGCTCTTTACCCTCGGCTCCCTGTTGTTGGAAAGGAAACATATCCTGTACCCCAGGGATTTAAGCTCATCCATCAGCTTCAGTGCTTCTTCGTTGGCAGGAGCCCCGTGACAGACAAGGGTATTGTCTATATCAAATATCACGCCCCGCGCGCCTTCTTCGTAACAATCCTTATAAGGCACATCATAGGCGGAACCGTAATACTTATGCGGAAAAAATACAGCCATCCGTTCTCCTTAAAGCTAATGATGATTTGCGGTCACACCGCATTAAGATAGTTTATCCCAAGTTCATGAATGTATCAAGTAATTTCTTACTCCTTGATAATCTTTTAACCCACTTTAACCTTGTATTTTTGCCGTTTCATTGGTATAATTCATGTGTTCGTGTTTATTTTTCACGTTTAAAAAAATCAAATTAAATAATTGTTTTGGAGGACAGTATGGACAATAAGTACATCGATTTTTCCCTTAAGGGAAAGGTTGCTCTCGTAACAGGCGCATCCTACGGTATCGGCTTTGCCATTGCAAGTGCTTACGCACAGGCAGGCGCTACCATCTGCTTCAACGACATCAAGCAGGAGCTGGTTGACAAAGGACTTGAAGCATATAAGGAAGCAGGCATCGAAGCTCACGGTTACGTATGCGACGTTACAAACGAGCAGGCCGTAAACGACCTTGTCGCTAAGATCGAAAAGGAAGTTGGTGTTATCGATATCCTCGTTAACAACGCAGGCATCATCAAGCGCATCCCCATGACCGAAATGACCGCAGAGCAGTTCAGACAGGTTATCGACGTTGACCTTAACGCTCCTTTCATAGTATCCAAAGCCGTTATCCCTTCAATGATCAAAAAGGGCCACGGCAAGATCATAAACATCTGCTCAATGATGAGTGAGCTCGGTCGTGAGACCGTTTCCGCTTACGCTGCGGCAAAGGGCGGATTAAAGATGCTCACCAGAAACATCTGCTCCGAATACGGCCAGTACAACATTCAGTGCAACGGCCTCGGACCCGGCTACATTGAGACTCCTCAGACTGCTCCTCT
>JAEEGL012331638.1_pt1 | contig 18924 bp, 25 predicted proteins | sample 9134231 | NCBI WGS metagenome assembly JAEEGL01 (sample SAMN16246548, study PRJNA631951) | gut metagenome | biome: gut microbiome; feature: rumen; material: fiber-attached | host: Bos | place: Iran: Karaj | collected 2018-10 | reverse complement strand
GGGGTTGGGGATATCCATTTACCCCCGGTAGGTGCAAGCACCAACCGGGGGCTACAAACATAGAAGCCCGATGGGCTTCTGGGGATGGGGATATCCATTTACCCCCGGTAGGTGCAAGCACCAACCGGGGGCTACAAACATAGAAGCCCGATGGGCTTCTATGCGTACTAATGCGCATTCCCGACAAATTATAAATCAAACAGTTGGTAGGACAAGTGTAAAGAAATTCCCACCTCATAATCGGTTTTTTCATCTGACCACCTGCGCTCGTTCGGTAGAAAATTGCCGATGTTGATATCGAACTGGAAGCCCAGCGTCAGGTTGCAGTCAAACAGATAGAAACCGCCCAAAGCAATGTGCGAAATCCAGCTGCCACCGTTGTAGTTGCCCGCGGAACTGTCGCTGAATGTCTTGTCATAGCGACCGCCAAGGCCAATGGCTGCCTCTGCCGTGAAAATAAACTGGGCTATGGTGGGGAGATAGCCGTGCACGGCGAGCAAGAGACCGCTGTTCGTCGTTTTATAGGGCGTATGGCTATGCAGTTCTCTTTTGGTTTTGTCTTCCGATGCCCACAGCGTGTTCCACGAGATTTCCAAGCCTAAGCCGACATATTCAAAGTGGAAATCGCAACCGAAATAGGCGGTATAGCCGCCGGGAGCATTAACAAATCCCTGTCCGCCACCGCCGAGATAAAAACCCAAGCCGTTTTGCCATCCCTGCTTGATATCTCTGACAGAAACGGAGTTTTCCCCATTTGGGCATTGTGCGGCATCCTGAGCAAAGGCGAGCGTGGGAACAAACAGCATCGCAGCCATGAACAATGCGATAAAGAAGTGTTTCATCATTCTAACCTTCCGCTTTATTTGCATGAGACACATTGTCGCACACCATGTCGTTTATCTTCCAGGTTCTTGCGCATTCCTCAAAGTCCGGGGCATTGCTGCAACAATCGTTGAGTTTCTTCTCATATTCAATCGCAGCAGCGACATCGCACTGCATCGTGTTCGGATCGGTATTCATCACACAATGGGTAAAACTGTTGAGGGGAAAAAGATAATACATGCTGACGGGAAGATGATCATCCCGGGATGCCGTATCGAGGACAGCACGCAGAGAATCACAGCATTGAAAGGCTTTTTCTATATATAAATCGACATCCATGAGTTTGCAATTGTAATCCAGGTCATAGCCGTCCGTGTACATGAGGGAATGACACATCATGTAGAATACAGAAGTGTCATTATCAATTCTTGCAATTTTTTGATTATATTCAAATTCATACGAAAGGAAACGCGTCTCTGGCGTATAATGGTCACAGCAATCCAATGGTTCGCACGCTATCCAGGTCACTCCAAATAGAAATACACTGCACAATATCATGAAAATCAAGATAGGTTTATCCACGAACGTACACATGATCAGACTCCGAAAATGGGTTATAAATGATGAGAATGACGCAACAAGTTAGTCTCTGCCTATGTACAAGGCAAAGCCTTGCATGCATTGGTTCACATATAGCGATTTATAACATTGCATTCAAGGGGAATGATTGCCGTGATTCCACCGCAGGCTGCACGCAGCTTGATTTGGTATTCTGGGAAACTCGCCGGGCGTATGGCGCAGATGCTCAAATAGAACGGCGCATCACGGGCGTAACCGGGACCTGAATGGAATCTGCATCATTCCGACGGCGCAAACAGAGAGCGCAAATAGCGGGTGCCGGCCGGCGTATCGGGCGCAGACCGATAGCCGGCCGCCCGGCGCGTATGGCCGCAGGCCATAGCGCGGGAACCCTCAAAAAACATACAAGAAGGGGGTCGTGCGAACTATTTATTCCAGTTGTCGCCCCCGAGAACGCGGCTGCCATCTTTGGTGATGAGGATATCGTCTTCGATGCGGATGCCGCGGCAGTCGCGGTAGTGTTCGAGTTCTTTGTAATTGATGAAATCGGCGAGGTGATTGGTGGCCTGCCATCGGTCGATGAGTTCGGGGATGAAGTAGCAGCCGGGCTCGACGGTGAGGACGAATCCGGGTTCGAGTCTGCGGTGCAGGCGCAGTGCATCGAGACCGAACTGGTCGGAGCGCTTTGTGCCCGGCGCATATCCGACGTCGTCGCCGTAGTTTTCCATATCGTGGGCATCCAGTCCGAGCATGTGGCCGATGCCGTGCGGCATAAAGAGTGCGTGTGCGCCGGCGGCGAGTGAATCATCGATGGAGCCTTTCATGAGGCCGATTTGCTGCAGCGCCAGCGTGAGGGTACGGCATGCCGTCATGTGCACATCGTATTGCGAAGCGCCGGGCTTTGCGGTTTGCGCGATACCGGCTTTCTGCGTTTCGCGGACGGCATCATAGAGCGCCTGTTTTTTGGCCGAGAATCGCGCGGAGGCAGGGAATGTGCGGGTGAGATCGGCGCAATAGCCGTTTGGTGACTCGGCACCGCAATCGATGAGCACCATATCATCCGGTTCGATGCGATGGAAAAAGACCGTATTATGGAGCGTCTCACCATGGGTGGTGACGATGGGAGCAAAAGCCTGCTGCCGTTCTTTGGCAAGCGCAGGCGCAATCAGTGCCGACATGATATCGGATTCGAGTTTTCCGGGTTCGATGGCCGACTGAGCCGAAGCGATCATGCGATGGGTGAGGTGAATGGCTTCCTCGAGTTCGGCGACTTCTTCATCGTCTTTGTGCGAACGCTGGGCGATGATGGCGCGGCCCAAATCGCGGGACGACATCAGGCGCAGCTGATAGGGATGCACGTCGATCCAGCTGGCCAGACGAATCATGAGCTGGTAATCGTATGGCGCGATAAAATGGGTATGTTCATCGACGCAATTGCCGAGTTCGGCATAATCGGCGACATTTTCGATGCCGGCCAGATCTGCGAGATCGCGGGGAGAGGGGACGGGACCGGTCCAAATCACATCGTCGGGATCAGGTGCGGTCACAAACAGCGTTTCGCGGCCATTTTCGTCGATGACGAGCGCGAGATCGGGCAGATTGAGACCGGTACAATAGCGGAATGTCGCGTCCTGATGGAAATCGTATGTATTCGCCGCATAATTGCGGGGCACCAGGCACGACGAAAGGATGAGGATTTTACCGGACGGCGCGGAATTTCTGAGGATTTGTCTGCGATTTTTATAGTTCATGATGCTTTACCCAAAACAGATAGGATCAACACAGTCGTATTAAATGGAAGAAAGCTAATTGGAATCGTCGGGATTTCCCTGTCCGACCCGAGGCATACGATCGCGGAAGCGACCGGAACGACGCATGGCATCATCAATTTCGCTGTCGACCCGATCGAGATCGCGGTTGAAGCGCTCGTTACGTGCGGCATCATCGAACTGCGGACGCGGGGGACGCGTCATGCTGTTGTTGCCACGTGCGCGAGGCATGCCTTCCCCTCGGCCCCCGGCCAGCTCAGCATCACGGCGCGGGCGATCGCCCTGCGGACGATCACCCTGCGGACGGAATACAGTGTTACCTTCTTCTGGTCTTTTTTTTTCCCCTTTTTCCAATGGAGCGGAATCGGCTTTTATATCAGCCTCGACTTTTTTGGGGACTTTTTCGTCGGCTTTGGGCGGTTTGGTATCGGCTGTTTTTTCTGCAGGTTTGTCGGATGCGGGAGCGGCGACCATTTCGACGGGTTCGGGAATCGGCGTACCACAGTCGCGTTTGATACGCTTGGTCGTCCCCTTGAGCGTGAGGTGGATAGAACCGTCTTCGTGTTTTTCGCACAGCTGGTAGATAGACTTCATATCATTATCAGCAACCCATTTGGCGTCGGGCGTGATAATGGCCTTGATGTTGAGACGCGGATTGGGTTCGGCTGGCGATTTGAGCGAGATATCGCCGGTGACATCGAGTTTGACGTCGGGCCCATCGGAGGTGAGCTTGTTGATGACGAGACGATTATTTTTGATTTCGATATCGGCCTCGATGTTGCCGAACGTCGTAAACGGCAGATCAATATAGGGAATCTCGGCGTTGAGCTTGAGGCGCTTTGGACACATGACGGTTTCGGCAGAGAGCGCGGTGGCACTGAGTTCGGCCAGCTTGGAACCGGTAATCACGGCACGCAGGTCGAACTGCAAATCGCCATAAATCTGAAACTTGGTATAGTTCGACAGAAGCGCGAAATCGTTGAGCGAAATCTTTTGGCCAGATGAAACGACTTCAATTAGTTTGTCGCGCGATTTGACGTCGCCCTTGACGGAGCCGCCCTTGAGTTTGAGCTTAAACGATCCGGACGGCTTCTTTTTGAGCGTTTCGAGAAGTGCAGGATCGACGCTGATTTCGTCGATGATAAAGGGAACCTCCTCGACCGACGACGCGCAGAAATAGTCGTTGATAATTTTGTCTTCGGTTTCGAAGACAGTCTGGGGCGGCGAAGAAACGCGGGGCGTCATTTTGAAACCCTTAGCCGTGATATTGAGCATGGGGCTGACAGAAATATCTTCGATCTCGACCGTCTGCGATTGTTTGAGCTTATTTTCGATCGTTTTTTCGGCGAAATGCCTGAATTTATCGGACGGCAGCGTGAGGAAAATCGCCAGTACGAAGACGACGAGCGACAGCACGCTAATGCCCAGAAGTATCAATAATTTACGTCGCATTTTGTTCCTTGAGACGATAGGACAGAAGCGTCACGGTGACATTCATTTTGGTATCGCTGCTGGTGAGCGCGCTGTTGCGGGTGAGGTTGAGCTGCCGCATATAAATGGGCGTATCGAGCTTGTTGATCTCGATGAGATACTGCATCACTTTGCTGTATTCGACATTTTTGAGCGAGACGACGATTTCCTGCTCTTCGGTTCCGGAATCATCGTTCGTCTTGTGGGGATCACTTGGCGAAACCGATACATCAAAGCCGAGGCCCGAAGCGATGCTGGTGAGCTTGCTGACGACCTTTGGATCGGCAGCGATAAGCTTTGAGCGCATGGCTTCTTTCTTGGCGTGGTTGTATTTATATTGATACTGGTTTTCAGCGATATAGGTGAGGGATTTGCGGTAGCTCTCGGTTTCGGCGATGGTCTTTTCGAGCTTTTGGTTCACCGAATTGAAAACGGTGTAAATGCCCAGAATGAGGACGACAACGAGACCGACTACAACCAAAAGCCGCTTGGAAGAAGGCATTTGCTCCCAGCTTTCGGCGAACGCTTTAGACAGATTTCCGCCCATCGAAGAATCACTCATTGTCGCCTCCATTGCCCATGCAGTGATGCGCCTGGATCTTTAAACCGGAAAATTGTGTGCGATCTTTGACCAGACTGGTTCGTGGCATATCGATTTCGTTTGGAAAACACTCATACTGTTCCAAAAGCTGCAGGAATTTGGTGAGACCTTCATCTCCGGTCACATCGCCCTTAATGGTCACTGTTTTTTGCAGGTTATTGATATCGAGCTGCTGGATATCGAGCTCGACATCGGAAAGATTCATGGTGATCTGATCGGAGAGCCACATGAAATGTGTAAACGCAGTGATTTCGGGGATAAAGTCGAACCCCTTGCTCTGGTTGAATTCGGCTTCGATATCGCTGTATTTGAGCATTTTCTTGCCGAAGAGATCGTTGCTTGCCTGTTCGAGCGCAGCTTTGACGCGATCATGTTCGGCATTGACCATCCCAATCTTGGTCAGAGTCATAAAGACGAGCATGGCAATGAGCCCGACGGCGAGCGCAGCCAAAAACCATTTATTATCCTGGATGAAAGCCAGGCTTCCCTTGTGTGCGAGTGCGCCGCGACGCAGATTGAGGTGGCATTTGCCATCGATATTTTGGGCTGCAGCATTGGCAACACAAGCAGCATCCAGTGAAAACGCAGAAATCATTGAATCCCTTCCGCCTTCTGCGAACAATTTCTGGGACATTCCGGCATCGTTAAAGCTCTGCCGCACTTTCATCGACAGCGGCAGATCGAGCGTACACGGGATGCCCGAGAACTGCGCCAAAAAGTCGTCCAGTCCCGCGAGTTTTGCACCATTACCGGTTAAATACAGCGTCGTGGGCTCGATGCGATTTTTGGTTGCAAAGTTGATGAGCGTCTGACGGAACGACGAAAACAGCATGTTCAGACCGCGCATACAGGTCTGAGACATCACCGCCGGATTGATATCCCACTGTTCAAGCCTGCGGGACTGCACATAATGCTGGTACACCTGCGGCTCACGGCCGGGTGCTGCGATGAATCCGGTGCGTTCCTTCATGCTGCGGGCTTCGGGAAGTTCAATTTTAAAGGCGGCCGCGATCTCATCGTCGATATTGGCGCTTCCGACTTTAAAGGCACGGGCGAGCGCGATTTTGCCATCGTTAATCACATAGAGCGTCGAGATATCGGCACCGATATCGAGCAAACACCAGCAGCCGTTTCCAGCATCAAGGACAGGACCGATGCCAAAAGCCATGGCTTCGGTCGAAGGCAGCATCACATGGGGATCGATTCGGCCGACCTTGAACTGATCGATAAGATCCGCGATATTGCTGCGCGGATAATGGATGGCGTACACATCGTAGCCGCCGACAGGACCGTCGCCTTCTTTGGATTCGGCATCTTCGGATGATTTGTCTTCGACAAAACCACCCACTTCAAATGCGACCTGCGCATTGTCGTCGATGTTCCACACATCGCCCAAAAACTGAGGCAAAACCTGCTCAATCGCCCGCGGATCGTTAAACGGCATGGAACGATGCGCAGACAGCATCAGCGTCGGATCGAGCGTGGCTCCGATCGCATCGATTTGGATCTTGCTGTCGGTAATCTTTTTGGAAATATCGGTCAAAGCCTGTCCCAGACCCGCGTCTGTGATCGGCTCCTGCAGACATGTCACGATTTCAACTTTTTGCCCATCGACATGGCAAACCGCGCATCTCACTGCGTTTTTGCCGATATCGAGGCCGATTGTCGTATGCATCATGATTAATACTCGCGCCAGTAAAGGTATTGGCCACCCGTCACGTTAAAGTCCATGACAGTTGTGAGCGTTCGTTTGGTATCGCCATATTCTCCGGTCGCCACCACCCTGAAAACGCGCGGGGTCGACGTCGTAATATTTGCGTATAGCTTACTTGTATTAAACGTCAAATTTGAAAGTCCAAGACCAGCGGCCGTCATCGTAAGAATCTGGTCGCCGAACATGATATAAGCCGTTGGCGAATATAACAAAAATTTTGGCAGCAATTCGGGATCGCTGGTCAGAGCTTTCACGACTTTATAGAACTCGGAAATATTTCGGAATGGAACGACCGTACCATTCGGGACGACGCCCGGGATGACCGACGTTTCGTTTTCGACGGTATAGAGGTAAAGCAGATTCATCGGGTTCGAGACAAACTGCTGATACCCTTCGAGCGCCATCGACAGCGCAAGCAGCTGCGTCCCAATGGTCTGATCGGCGCAAGCCCAGATTCTGCTGTCGATTCCGGCGCGATCGACTTCGACCGAGTTGCACAGCGCCGCGTACATCACCTTCGCCGAAGCCAGATTGACGTTGATCTTTTCGACGGGATAGACGGTGAGCGTGTCGCCAAAAGCCTCCATCAAATCGTCGCCAAATCCGGCAACTTCGTAAAGTTCGTCGAGCGTTGTGAACTTGGCGTTCTTGACTTTATACTTTTTGCGCTGGTCGATATAAAGCCCCGATTCATCGCCGCTTGAATCCTCGAGCTTGCAATCGCTGTTGATATAGGTTTTATCGCTGTCTGCGTCGACCCAGTCGATGAGCGCCGCGATCTGATCCATTCTCGACAGCCGATCGGAATGCAGCGAAGACCTGGCATTGAACAGATCGTCATACTCAGTGTTGGCCATCATCATGCACAGCTCGTAGATATCATTCTGCTTGGCGCCGCTGGCAAATTTGTTCAGGTTGATGCGCCCGGCCTCGGGCATGACGCGCACATTGAAATCGCCCGATTCGTCGCCCATCGCATCGACGCCCGCCTCTTTGAGATTATAGCTCGCAATCGTGTGATTGGCATTTGGCACATCGACGCTCACAATACCGGTCTTAAACGGCGTGAGCAGCAAATCGATAATCTGATACAGCTGGAAATTCGACTTGCGCAACCGCTCGCCAAAGAACTCGTCTTTCTCCAGCTCGTACTGATACGTCAGCATCAGACGGCCCAGATTGAGTGCGCTCTTGGCCTTGTAATAGGCTTTGAGATCGTCGCGCACATTGGCCGAAATCGAGAAACTGACCTGACTGTTCAAAAATCCCGACAACACGGTCGAAGCCATCACGACGATATAGGTGAGCACAAGCAACAGCGCCACACCACGGCGTTTATACGACTGCTTTCGGTCGACCGCCGCGCCGTTGAGGCAGTGCCAGAAACCCGCACAGATTCTGGCTATTTTGCTGTATCTGTTCACCATCACAATATCCTGTTAAAAATCAAGCGCTTTGGTCAAATGAATCTGAGCCTGCGTCGAAATCAGCATCGGCGTATCGGTGCCAAGCGGATCCTCAATTTCAATCTCGATTTTCACGCGGCTGGGCAGGCGATCTTTGTAATCGGTATGTTCGGTATCCCAGTTATCGACCCATCCATCGCTGCCGACCGATACATCGGCCTTTTCGTCGTCCCAATACTGCAGTCTGAAACTAATCACGTGCTCCAGCAACGGCAATATCGTCCCGCCCCGCGTAAAATCGTCATTAATCGGAGCCTGCTCACGCCGCACCAGAAACGTCTCGAGGTCGCCGTCATCATTGCGCATATCGCGTATATAATACGAAATTTCGCTCTGATCCCCGACTTTCTCGTTACGAAACATGCGCACATAGCCCATGCTCGTAAAATCGACGCGGTCGCGCTCGCCCAAAAAACCGGTCTTATACCGGATTTCCGCCTGCGATTCATCATAACCGTGCTTGGTCATAAATGCAGTCGACATATCGCGCACGATGCGATTCACCGCCTGTTCGACGCCATGCAGCCGCTCGTTTATATCCTGAACTCGCTGCTGATGCGACACCGCAATCGAATACGACCCCCACGCCAGCGCCATCACAACGGCGAGCAGCGAAACGGTGATCATCACTTCGATAAGCGTCATGCCCTTTTTGAGCAGTTTTTTGCAGCGGCCGCTATCGGACTTCGCCCGATACGCGGCACGCATGTGGCTATTGCCGCATGCGCGGCAATACGCCCCATCACTATATTTTTGCGCGATGCGCGATAACCAAAAGCGCTTCATCCCGTCCCCCTATTTCCCCGAGGAACGGTTAGAACCGCCCTTATTGCCGCCGCCGCCCTTGTTTCCGCCGCCGCCTGAATTACCGCCGCCGCCCTTATTGCCGCCGCCGCCGGAATTTCCGCCACCCTTGCTGCTGCCGCCGGAATTACCGCCGCCGGAATTTCCGCCAACTTTGGTCTTATCCGCCGCATCAACTGCATCGAGCGAAGCCTTATCGTTGCCTTCGGTTTCTTCCTCGGTCTGACCGCCGCCAGAAATCGAAGAACCGCTCATGCTGGCGTCGGCTTCGAGAATCACAACAAACTGCGAAACCGTCAGCGTCTGCTCAACCCCAAGGTAATCCCAGGTCGTCGTGAGCGTGATACGTCTAATGCGCTGTCCAAGCTGATTGATAATCGTCGGCATAAAGCTGACCATCATCGGCAAAAACTGTGTAATCGTCGTATTACCGCTCAGCGTACCGGTTTCATCGCCGGTTCCATAGAGCTGATTCGTCACTTTTTCGACGAAATCGTTCGAGGCATCATCGCTCAGTTCAATCGACTGAACCTTAGCTTCCCATCGGATATCATCGTAACCGATATCCGAAAAATCGCCCTGATACTCCTCGACGTAATTCTCTTTTACACCCTCATCTTTAATCGTTCGCTGCACTTCATATTCGATGTCCTGCATTTTGGCGCGCGTGAGCATCGTAATCACCGAAGTGTTGTTCGCATAACCCATCAGACGCATCGAAGTCGACTGCGTACCAAGCAAAACAGCCATCGAAGTCGCCAGAATAAAGATGGCGACCATCATTTCGATGAGTGTAAAACCACGGCGATTCATCAGTCTTCCTCCGCTTCGAAGAAAGTCGATGAAATCTCCTGTTTGCCAGGAATCACCGAAGACTGCCCGGTGAGCGGATTCACGATGATCGAATAGAAAATACCATCATCCATGCCATCTCTGGCAGCTTCATCGCCAAGATAAATGATACTTTTCTCGACGAAACCATTGGCAAAGAAATTGATTGTACCGATGCCGTCGGTTTGCAATTCGTCATGATGAGAAGTCATCAGGCCAACGAAATAGACCTCATCATCGAGTTTTGAGTTATCTTCGGAGATAAGAATATCGTCGACCGGGGTGCGAGACAAAGTGCCGAACTTTGAGTCCTCTTCATCGAGGCGCTGCGCGCGGGAATTATGCTTGGAAGAAGAACCGCTTTGCACGGATTTGAGGGTATCACCGCGCAAGGCTTCTTCGCTGAGGCCGCCAAAAACATCGAGACGTTCGATGGTAAAAGTGCTGGATTCGAAGTCGATTTTTAACTGCAGCGTCTGATTTGAAGTCGCAGCGAGATTGAACGTGTAACGGAGCATGGAGCTGAATTTAAGCGCGGATCCCTGCACATCCGAACGTCCGATGATGCCCATGCCAATCATGGCCAGGGTCATCATACTGGCGATCAAAACGACAACGATGAGGATTTCGATAAGCGTCATGCCCGTTCGAACCCCAGGGTATCGTTTGAATGGATGTAAAAAGCGGAAAAACATGCGAAAGCTCCCAAAAAAAGAGACTCAAATACAAAACGCATATTTTACCATAGAACGTTCCGCGAAATGCAAAAAAAGCGACATAAAAAACGGCGTATTTGCGAAAGCAAATAGCCGTTTTGGCGAGCGTATCGCCGCGAGGCGATAGCGAGCAAAAAAAAGCCGCGAACGAAATCGCGGCTAAAAAGATTAGTTGGCAGAAGCGGTAGAGGCCTGGAAAGCGGGCTTCACAGCATCTGGCACTGCTTTTTCGACGAGTTCGATGCGAACCATCGGGGCATTGTCGCCGTGACGGTTGCCGAGCTTGATGATGCGGGTGTAACCACCGGGGCGGTTAGCATTGCGTTTTGCGATATCATCGAAAAGTTTGTTGAGCACGGAATTGTGTGCTTTTGAATCGGCGATATCGGAACGATCGACGGCGCGCTGATTGAGTTTAGCAGCGGCGAGACGGCGGGCATGGATGTCACCGCGTTTGGCCATCGTGATGAGTTTATCGACGACGGAGCGGAGTTCTTTAGCCTTAGGCTCGGTTGTCTGAATGACTTCGTGCTCGAGAAGCTGTGTTGCGAGATTATCGAGCATAGCGCTGCGGTGCGCGGTTGGACGGCTGAAATGACGTCCGGATTTACGATGTCTCATAGTAGTACCCTATTGATGAAATAAAGATCAGGCGGGAGGTTCCCAATTGTCAACGGTCATACCGAGTGTCAGGCCCATCTTGGAGAGAATGTCTTTGATTTCGCGCAAGCTCTTGCGGCCGAAATTCTTTGTTTTGAGCATATCGGCTTCGGTTCGCTGAACGAGTTCACCGATGAAGCGGATATTGGCATTCTGCAGGCAGTTGGCGGAGCGAACGGAGAGTTCGAGTTCGCCGACGGGGCGATCGAGGTATTCGTTGGAATTGACTTCGACAGTTTCTTCGACGACCTGGACGGGAACGATATTTTCGTCAAAGTTAATGAAGATGGAGACTTGCTCTTTGAGGATTTTGGCCGCGAAAGCAACAGCATCTTCGGGGGCGACGGAACCATCTGTCCAGACTTCGAGGGAGAGCTTGTCATAATCGGTATGCTGGCCGACACGAGCGTTAGTGACGGTGTAATTGACGCGCGTCACGGGCGAGTAGAGGGCATCAACAGCGATGGTACCGATGGGCAGGTCGCTGTCGCGCATATCATCGGCGCGTTTGTAACCTTTTCCGGTATTGACGCAGAGGTCAGCGGAGAAATGGCCACCTTCACCGAGTGTGCAAATGACAAGATCTGGATTGAGGATCTGAATATTGGAAGGCGCTTCGATATCGCCGGCGAGGACGGGGCCGGGACCGGATTTTTCGAGGTGCATCCAGACGGGCTCATTAATATCGGTTTTAATGAGCATCTCTTTGATATTCAGGACGATAACAGTGACATCTTCCTTCACATCGGGAAGAGCCATGAATTCATGAAGCGCGCCATCAATGCGCACGGCAGTCACAGCAGCACCCTGAAGGGAGCTGAGGAGGATGCGGCGCAGAGCGTTGCCGAGTGTTTGTCCGTAACCGCGTTCGAGGGGTTCACAGATAAATCGGCAATAAGTCGCGGTATGAGTCTCACTTTCGATCTCGACGCCTTTTGGCTTGATGAGATCTGTCCAATTTCGGTGCATGCGTTCCTCCGCATTCGCAGGTGACACACAATAAAGCGCCGGGAATCAGTGTGCCCGGCGACAACGAATATTACAACACAAAGGGATTAGACGCGTCGACGTTTTGGCGGTCTGCAGCCATTATGAGGAATAGGCGTCACGTCACGAATGAGGGTTACCTTGAGACCGGCAGCCTGAAGAGCACGCAGAGCGGCTTCACGACCGGAACCGGGACCTTTCGCATAAACGGCGATCGAACGCATACCGTGATCCATTGCCTTGTGGGCAGCATCATCGGCAGCAACCTGAGCTGCAAACGGGGTGGATTTACGGGAACCCTTGAAGCCCTTGGTTCCGCAAGTGCACCACGAAACAGCCTCACCGTTGTTATCGGTAATGGTGATGATGGTATTATTGAAAGTCGAACGGATGTGGGCCACACCGCTCGGAACATTTTTCTTGACGTGTTTCTTAACTGCACGTCTACTATTTTTCGAATCTTTAGCCACTGTAGTTCCTCTTATTCAGCAAACGTTAATGCACGTTAAATTATTTTTTCTTCTTCACAGCGACGCGGCTTGGACCTTTACGCGTGCGGGCATTCGTCTTGGTGCGCTGACCGCGAACGGGCAGACCACGACGATGACGCAGACCGCGATAGCAGCCCAGATCCATCAACCGTTTAATATTCATGCGAACGAGACGGCGCAGGTCGCCTTCGACCTGATAGTGCGCATCGATAACGTCACGGATGGCGCGGATTTCAGCTTCCGTGAGATCATCACTGTTGCGTTCGTAAGGAACTTTTGCTTCGTCTAAAATGAGCTTTGCGCGTGTTCTTCCGATACCATAGATGCTCGTCAGAGCGATTTCCATGCGTTTACGGCGCGGCAAATCAATACCAGCAATACGTGCCATGCGGCAATCCTCCTAAATTCTAGCCCTGACGCTGTTTATGGCGCGGATTTTCACAAATCACGCGGACCACACCGTGACGTCGAATGAGTTTACATTTATCACAAATTTTCTTAACTGACGGCCGAACTTTCATGTCCGTTCTCCTTAATTAATTCCAGGCGGCAATTTCATACCGCATTCAAAAGGCGCAAACTTTTACCAAAATACAAAAACTTGTACAAGAAAAAAATGCGTCTTTTGTGCGATACGAATCGATCATGCAGAACGTATGAGCCTAAAACTCAAGTGCTTTGCGAATTTCTTCGAAAACAACATCAACAGCTGCATTCCCGTTGATGTGGAAGAGCAGCCCCCGGCTCTTGTAATAATCGACCAGAGGCTGAGTCTGGGCGTGGTATGCAACAAGCCTGTCCCGCACAACCTTTTCGTTGTCGTCGGCACGCTGAACCAGCGCACCGCCGCAGGCATCACACACACCAGGCTTCTTGGAGGGCATCGTCAGCTTATGGTAAACAGCGCCGCACTGACCACAGCTTTCACGATTTACGATTCTCTCTACGAGAAGTTCATCGGGGACATCGATCAAAACGACGGCATCGATCTTCTCGCCGGCAGCTTCGAGCGCGTCTGCCTGTGCGATTGTTCGGGGATAGCCGTCGAGCAGATAACCGTCCTTTTCACTTGAAAGACGTTCTGCCACAATACCATTGACGAGATCATCGGGAACCAGCTGCCCGGCTGAAATGTACCGGTCAGCCTGTTTTCCCAGCTCCGTCCCTTCACGACGCGCGGCGCGAAGCATATCGCCCGTTGAAATGTGGGGAATATGCATCGCTGCGGTAAGGGATTTTGCCTGTGTTCCTTTGCCACCACCAGGCGGGCCCATCAATATGACACGTTTTTTCATAAAAAGCTCATTTAGCCGGCAACACTTTTGCGGAGTCGCGGGCGATTGGAAGGACCGTTGAAACCTTCATAATGACGATTGGTAAGATGATCTTCGATCTGACGAACGGTATCGAGTGAAACGCCGACAACGATGAGAAGTGCCGTGCCACCGAAAGAGAACTGAATCTGGAAATTGGAAACCAGAATTTCGGGCAGAATGCAGACGAGCGAAATATAAATGGCACCGACAACCGTCACGCGGTCAAGGGCACGTTCAATATAATCGGAAGTCTGTTTTCCCGGACGGATACCGGGGATACTTGCCTGGCTCTTTTTGAGATTATCAGCCACATCGACCGGATTGAAGACGACTGCTGTGTAGAAGAAGCAGAAGAAAACAATGAGTCCGATGTAAACCAACATGTGACGCCAGTCACCCGGCATCAGAGCCACATGCACCGCCTGAAGCCAGTCGTACTGCGGGAACATACCCGCAACCGTTGCAGGAAACATCAGGATGGAGCTTGCGAAAATGGGCGGGATCACGCCTGCCGTATTGAGTTTGAGCGGCAGATATGAAGCCTGATCTGAAAAAGCATCGCGGCCGATCATGCGCTTGGCGTGCTGAATCGGGATACGACGCTGAGCTCTTTCGAAATAACAGATGAATGCGATCGTGAGCAAAACGATAACAGTCAGCAGGATAACCTGATAACCGCTCAGGCCGACAGTTCCCGTCGTATCGCCAATGGCCTGTTCATATAATGTATACAAGGCATTGGGTATTCGGGCAACGATGCCGGCGAAGATGACAAGGGAGATACCGTTACCTATCCCCCGATCGTTAATTTGCTCGCCGAGCCACATGATAAACACAGCACCAGTTGTCAGCGAGAGGACAGTCAACAGTTTAAAACCCAATGGGCTGGCCAGAGTAACCAGACCGGCGACATCACCGGAACTGGATTGATTCTGAAGCCAGGTTGCCATGAAAAATCCCTGAACAACCGAAATGCCCAATGTCAGGTACCGAGTCCATTGATTGATGGCGCGGCGCCCCGATTCACCTTCTTTCTGTTTTCTCTCAACGGCGGGAACCACAACACCAAGCAGCTGAAAAATAATCGAAGCGCTGATGTATGGCATGATGCCGAGGGCAAATATGGACATCTGTTCGAGGGCGCCGCCGGAGAAGAAGTTAAAGACGCTTAACATTCCCTGGCCGTCACCGCCGAAGATGCTGTTCATTTTGATTCGGTCAACACCCGGTGTTGTGACAAAACATCCAATCCGATAAACCGCAAGAAGCGCAAGCGTAAAAAATATACGCTTGCGCAACTCGGGGATTTTAAACATGTTTGAAAATCCGCTAGCCACCACAGACCTCTACGCTGCCACCGGCTTTTTCAATCTTCTCGCGAGCAGACGCGCTGATTGAATCGACGATGACATTTAATTTAACGCGGACATCGCCATTGCCGAGAACCTTGACAGCGTCAAACTGGCCACGTACGAGACCGGCTTCGCGAAGAGCGACGACATCAACAGCGGCAGAACCATCGAAACGGTTCAAATCCTCAACGTTGACGATTGCGACGTTCTTGGCGAAAATATTTTTAAAACCGCGTTTTGGCAAACGACGGCTCAAAGGCATCTGACCGCCTTCGAATCCAACTCTCGGTGAACCGCCAGAACGGGATTTCTGACCTTTCTGACCACGACCAGCCGTTTTGCCGTGACCGCTGCTTGTGCCGCGGCCGAGACGTTTACGGGCATGGGTGCTACCGGGGGCCGGAGAAAGATTACTTAAATCAATCATTTCAGAACCTCTATTGCATGCGCTAGTCCTGGACCGGCGCAACCTTAACCATGTGTTCAACGCGTTTAATCATGCCGCGGACAACCGGCGTATCTTCGACGACCACAGAGTGATTCACTTTGCGAAGACCGAGGTGCTTCAGCGTCTCGATCTGAGCGTCAATACGGCAAATGCCACTGCGTGTACGCGTAATCTTAATTTTGCTCATGATATGCTCCCAGCGTGTTTCCTAGTCCAGGGGCTTTCCCAATTTCGTGAGATAATGTTCACGGCTCTGAAGCTTGCTCAGACCATTGAGTGTTGCACGGACGAGGTTGTGAGGATTGGTTGAACCAATTGCTTTTGAAAGTACGTTTTCAACGCCGCATGCTTCGAGAACCGCGCGCACTGCACCACCGGCGATCACACCAGTGCCCTTGCCGGCAGGACGTAAAAACACTTTTGATGCACCGTACTGGCCAATGACTTCGTGAGGCAGCGTACCATCGACGACTGTCACAGAAGACATCGAACGTTTTGCACGTTCGGTACCCTTGCTGATTGCTTCGGGAACTTCACCGGCTTTACCGTGCGCACAGCCTACATGACCTTTGCCATCGCCCACGACGACGATTGCACCAAAGCTGAAACGGCGTCCACCTTTGACGACCTTGGCCACGCGGTTGATATAGACAACTTTCTCAATAAGCTCACTTTCAGGTATGACTCGAGTAGTTGACACTCTTTTTCTCCTTCAATAGACGGCACCCATCGGCGGGTGCCTTAACGGTTAGAATTTCAAACCACCTTCTCGAGCACCATCTGCCACGGCCTGAACACGGCCATGATAGATAAAGCCGTTTCGGTCGAAAGCAACTTTATCGATTGATTTTTCTGCGCAAAGCTTTGCAAATTCAGAACCCAAAATCTTGGCCTGCTCGACAGGTTTTTTACCTGAAACGAGGTCTTTGACACTTTTATGCAGAGTAGACAGTGCTAAAAGTGTAGTGCCGGTCGAATCATCGATCAACTGGCAATACATCTGATTGTTGCTACGGAACACACTCAGACGCGGACGGTCGGCTGTTCCACGCAAATCCTTGCGAACAGACTTCTGACGGCGACGTCGAAGTTCAGCTTTCTTGATACACTTATTCATAGTTACGTCTCCCGTCACCAATTACTTGCTGGATGTCTTACCAGCCTTGCGGCGAATGACTTCTTCGGCGTATTTGACACCCTTGCCCTTGTAGGGTTCAGGCGCACGGAAGGAGCGAATTTCTGCAGCTGTTCTGCCAATCACTTCCTTATCGGCCGAGCGAAGGGTAATCTTGTTATCCTTCGATACTTCGGCGGTTACGCAATCCGGAAGCTCATAAACGATTGGGTGGCTGTAGCCCAGCGCGAAGAAAATCTCGCGTGTACCGCGCATTTCAGCACGATAACCGGTTCCAATAATTTCCAGTTTCTTTTCGTAACCCTGGCTGACGCCCACCACCATATTGTGGAGCAGCGAACGGCACAGACCGCTGATTGCACGGCCTTCGGTATCATGCTGATTCAGCACGACAGAAACGTGACCATTTTCTTTCTTGATATCGACGCAGTCATTGAATTTACGGGTAAGCGTCCCCTTGGGGCCCTTGACCGTCACTTCTTTGCCGCTGATCGTCACGTCGACGCCCTGGGGCAGTGCCACTGGAGCTTTACCAATTCGTGACTCTTTGAATTTGACTTCAGCGTTCATGATTCAGCTCCTGTTAGTAAACTGTGCAAATCAATTCACCACCGAGGCGTTTTTCGCGAGCTTCTTTGCCGCTCATCACACCGTGTGATGTACTTACGATGCAAAGACCAAGGCCGCCCAGAACTTCGGGAATGGCATGGTGCTTTACATAAACTCTGCGACCCGGACGTGATTCACGAGAAATGTTCTTGATCACGGGTGCATTATCGAAATATTTCAACGAAACTTCTGCCATGGAGATCGGGCCTGCGGACACTGAATAATCCGAAATATAGCCTTCTTCCTTCAGAATTCTCAAAATTTCACTGCGAAGACGAGAAGTCTTGACGGTGACTTTGTCATGTTTCGCCAATTGCGCATTACGAATTCGCGTCAGCAAATCCGCGATAGGATCTGTCATCATAATGTTATTCTCCTATTGCTTACCAGCTGGCTTTCGTAACTCCCGGAAGCTCGCCCTTGAGGGCCAGCATACGGAAACAAATACGACAAAGACCAAACTTTCTCAAATATGCATGTGAACGACCACAAACAGCACAGCGAGTATATTCACGAACTGTGAATTTCTGTTTACGCTGCTGCTTTTCAATCATTGCCTTTCGAGCCACCGCGTACCTCCTATTTTCTAAAAGGCATTCCTAATTTTGCTAACAATGCGCGAGCTTCGTCATCCGTTTTGGCGCTCGTCACAACACAAATATTCAGCCCGTAAATCTTTTCGATCTTGTCGATGGAGATTTCGGGGAAGATGATGTGTTCCTTAATCCCAAGTGCATAGTTTCCTTTGCCGTCGAAGGCTTTCGGACTTACGCCTCTAAAGTCGCGCACGCGGGGCAGAGCAACATTCATTAATCTATCAAGAAATTCGTACATACGGTCACGACGCAGCGTCACCATAACACCAATTGGCATACCCTGACGAAGCTTGAAAGAAGCAATCGATTTCTTGGCTTTGGTCACAACGGCCTTCTGACCGGTGATGGCACCAATTTCGTTTGCAACGACTTCGATCAGCTTGGAATTGCTTACAGCTTCACCAAGACCAACGTTCAGAATTACTTTCTCCAGATGGGGCACTTCCATCGGATTTTTATATCCGAATTCCTTCTTAAGTGCAGGAACTACCTCATTCTGATAACGATCATATAACCGGGTCACAGATTCCTCCTGTACATCCTAATCAAAGACTACTT
>JAEEGL010103829.1_pt1 | contig 18924 bp, 14 predicted proteins | sample 9134231 | NCBI WGS metagenome assembly JAEEGL01 (sample SAMN16246548, study PRJNA631951) | gut metagenome | biome: gut microbiome; feature: rumen; material: fiber-attached | host: Bos | place: Iran: Karaj | collected 2018-10 | reverse complement strand
TAGTCCGTGTCGCGGTGCATGATGCCGTGCGCGCGGAGCGCCTGATAGACGTGGTGGGTGATCTCGGCGTTCTCGGGATCGGAGAAGTTCTGGATGCCGAAGTACTTCTCGGCCTTCGCGATGCCGGCGGCGGTCATCGTGGTGGTCTTCGCCTTCTCGTCGACGATGTAGTCCGCGTCGATGTCGTCGTTGTCCTCCTTCGCGTCGAGCTCCTTGATGACGTACTTGCGGAGCGTGGAGGTGAAGCGGTCGGCCATTTCGTAGAGCATGTCGACCTCGGCGCCCTGACCGGAGAGGATGAGCGGGGTCCGGGCTTCGTCGATGAGGATGGAGTCGACCACGTCCACGATGGCGCACGCATGGCCGCGCTGGACGAGCTGATCTTTATAGAGGACGCGGTTGTCGCGCAGATAATCGAAGCCGAACTCGTTGTTCGTGCCGTAGGTGACGTCGCAGTTATAGGCCTCCTGTTTTTCCGTCCGCTTCTGATCGTGGACGACGAGGCCGGTCTTCAGTCCGAGATATTCGTGGATGCGGCCCATTTCCTCCGCACCGACGCGGGCGAGGTATTCGTTCGGCGTGACGACGTGGACGCCCTTCCCCTCGAGCGCGTTGAGGTAGGACGGCAGCACGGCGACGATCGTCTTGCCTTCACCGGTCTTCATCTCGGTGATGCGCCCCTGATGGAGGAGGATGCCGCCCATGATCTGCACGTCGAACGGCCGTTTGCCGAGGATGCGGTCGGAGGCCTCGCGCACGCAGGCATACGCCTCGGGAAGGATGTCGTCGAGGCTCTCGCCCTCTGCCAGCCTTGCCTTGAAAACGTCGGTCCGGGAACGCATATCCGCGTCGGACATGGCCCGGTATTCGTCGGCAAGCGCATTCACGCGCTTCACGGCAGGCATGATCTTGCGGATCTGCCGGTCGCTGTAGGTGCCGAAAATCTTGGTGATGATGCTCATTGGTTCGAGACGGCCGCTTTGGCCGCTTGTCCCTTCCTGTATTCGGATCGATCCGGAGAATAGAGATAGCTATACATGGTTATTATATGCCATTTGTGATAAGATTTTAAGCGGAAAATGTAAACTTAATGCAAAAACGGATTCACGCCGCTGTGCTCTTGCGAAATCCGCCGCTTTGTGGTAGAATGGATTTCGGAAAACAGAGGAAAGGAATCCGTTTATGAAAGACATCAACATCGTTCTGCACGAGCCGGAGATCCCGCAGAACACGGGGAACATCGCGCGGACCTGCGCTGCGACCGGAGCCGCTTTGCACATCATCCGGCCGATGGGCTTCGCGATCGACGACCGGAAGCTCAAGCGCGCGGGCCTCGACTACTGGCACCTGCTCGACATCACCTATTACGACGATCTGGAGGATTTCTTCACGAAGAATCCGGGATGCGCGTTCTGGTGCTTCACGACCAAGGCGCCGCGGTGCTACACGGAGGCAGCTTACGGGACGCCGGTCTTCCTCTTCTTCGGGAAGGAGACGAAGGGTCTGCCGGAGGATTTTCTGCGGGAACACCTCGAGCGCTGCGTGCGGATCCCGATGCGGGAAAGCCTCAGAAGCCTGAATCTCTCGAACGCCGTGGCCGTCGGCGTCTACGAGGTCCTCAGACAGCAGGGATTCCGCGGCCAGCAGCCCGAGAGCGACCGTCTGCTTTGAATCAGAGCAGCGGGGCGATGAGATCGAGCGCGGCGCGGAAGAGCTGGGTGAGGAGCCGCGGCTTCTTCGCCTCGACGGGCTCGCTCGCTTCGATCAGCGCGGTGAAGTCCCGCTTCACGTCCGGGAGGCAGTCGGGCTTGTACATCCAGAGGCCGCACTCGAAGTGGAGGTAGAGGCTCCGGTAGTCGAGGTTGACGCTCCCGACGACCGCGTATTCGTCGTCGACGAGGAAGCCCTTCGCGTGGACGAAGCCGGGCTTGTATTCGTAGATCTTCACGCCGTTCGCGACGAGGTTGGGATAGTAGGATTTGGTGGTCTGGTTGATGAGGATCTTGTCCGGGACGCCGGGGGTGACGATCCGCACGTCGACGCCGCACCGGGCCGCGTGGATCAGCGCCTGCTCCAGCCGTTCGTCGACGATGAGATAGGGCGTGGTGATCCACACATAGCGCTTGGCGTTCTCGATGAGGCCGAGGTAGACGTTTTCTCCGACGGGTTCGCCGTCGAGCGGGCTGTCGGTATAGGGCTGGACATAGCCGCCCCCGTCGATGCCGTCGAGCGCGCCGGGCAGCGGTTCGTAGGCGGAATAGTCGCCGACCTCGTCGGTCTTCGTGCCGCAGAGATAGTCCCACATCGTGAGGAACATGACGGCGAAGCTCCACGAGGCCTCCCCGCGCACCATGACGGCGGTGTCCTTCCAGTAGCCGCACCGCACCTCGGTGTTGATGTATTCGTCCGCGAGGTTGATGCCCCCGGTGAACGAGGTGACGCCGTCAATCACGCAGATCTTGCGGTGGTCGCGGTTGTTCTGGCGGGCGAAGAGGAGGGGGATGAACCGCTGGAAGATGCGGCAGTCGATCCCCTCCCGGCGGAGCTTTTCGTCGAAGTTGCCGGGGATGGCGAGCGCGCTGCCGATATCGTCGTAGACGACGCGCACGTCGACGCCCGCCCGGACTTTTTCGATGAGGATCTCATGCACGGCGTCCCACATCTCGCCCTCACCGATGATGAAGTATTCGAGGAAGATGTAGCGCTCGGCTTTTCTCAGTTCTTCGAGCAGGACGGGGAACATCGCCTCGCCGCTCTCGAAATAGCGGGTCTCACAGTGCTTCACGGGCGGGCAGAAGGACGTGGTCTTGATGTAGCGCGCCTGGCGGGCTGCCGTCGGATCCTCCGCTTCGAGATCCCGGAGCGCGCAGCTCTCCCGCGCCGTGCCCGCTCTCGCCGCCTCGCTCATGAAGCGCATTTTCCCGAGCGTCCGCTTGGAGGCGCGCTTCCCGCCGAAAATGAGGTAGAGCGCGACGCCGAAGACGGGGAAGGTAAAGGCGACGACGATCCAGCAGAGCTTATACGACATGCTCCGGCTGTTTTTCATGAGGTAGAGGACGAAAATGAAATCGAGAAGCGCCGTCGCGGCGGAAAAGACGTAATAGAAACGGGTGAACTGGACGGCGATCAGAAAGATGAGGAAGAGCTGAATGACGATGAGCGGCCAGACGATGGCGGCGCGGCTCGTCGCGATGCGTTTGAGCTTTTTTTTCATAGAGTCTCCTGAGCTGAACATGGAAAAACAAGGGCGGCTCAGGATATATTATACCCTTTTCGCGGGAAAAGTCAAGCAGGAGACGCACGGAGCCGGTCGATTTCATGAAATTCTAATCAAGATATCCGTCTGCGCGGCGAATTCGGATGGCCGAAAAACGACATCCCGACGGTCGGACGTGCGTCCTTCAGACGGTCGGATGTGCGTCCTTCTGGTGGTCGGACGTGCGTCCTTCAGACGGTCGGACGTGCGTCCACAAGTAAATAGAGTAGAGTAATATTATAAGAGTAACATGAGGGGAGTGAGAGAACGCGCGCCGCAGAGGGCGAACAGAGACGGGTTCGGATGGACCATCGCAGGGATCCGCCCATGAAAAAAGGACCTCATCGGTCCCTTTTTCACAAGATGATGCAGATCAGCCCCTGGCTGCCCTCGTTGATGATCTTCGAGAGGGTCTCGCCGAATTTCTGGCGGGCGTCCTCGGGGATATGGCCGAGCTTCGCGTGGAGGCCGTCGTTCACGAGCTCGTAGAGGCTCCGGCCGAACATGTTCGACTGCCAGAGGCTCGCGGGATCGCTCTCGAACTCCTCCATGAGGTAATTGACCATCTCCTCGGACTGCTCCTCCGTCCCGACGATCGGGTTGATCTCCGCCCCGATCTCTGCGCGGATCATGTGGATCGACGGTGCGGACGCCCTCAGCCGCACGCCGTAGCTCCCCGCCTGCTTCATGATCTGGGGCTCCTCGAGCGTGAGGTCCCCGGCCTCCGGCATGACGATCCCGTACCCGCGCTCGTTCACCGCGGCGATGGCGTCCCGGTAGCGGTCGTACTCCCGCTTCGTCTCGGACAGGCGGTTCAGGGCGCCGAGCAGCTCCTCCTCGTCCTTCATGGGGATCCCCGTCATCTCGGAGATCGTTGCATAATAGAGACTGTCCGGCAGGGTCACCGTCAGCGTCGCAGAACCCCGCCCGGCATCCGTTTCGGTCACCTCGACCCGGGCCTCGGCGGGATCCGATCCCCCGGCCGCCACGGTCTTCGCGATCCCCTCTCCCAGCGACTCGGCGAATGCGCCCCGGATATCGGAGAGCCGCTTCATCTTCTTCGACGCCGCCGTCACCGCCTCTCTCAGTCCGACGGTCAGCCGGTGGTCGGGCGGCAGGATCCCGGTCCACGCGGGCAGGATGATATCCGCCTCCTTGGCCGGGAATTCGCCGAGCAGCATCCCGAGGATGTGCCAGATATCCTCCGCGTCGAGATCGAGGCAGTTCACCAAAGCAACCGGCGCGCCGTACTTCTCCTCGAGGCGTTCGGCCAGGCGCACCGCTTCCGGCGTCTCGGGGCGGGCGGAATTGAGGATGACGGCGTATGGCTTGCCGAGCTCGGACAGCTCCGCCGCGATCCGCTCCTCCGCGCCGACGTAGTTCTCCCGGGGGAGGTCCCCGATCGTGCCGTCCGTCGTGACGAGCATCCCAACGGTCGCGTGCTCGGCGATGACCTTGTGCGTCCCCTCCTCGGCGGCCTCCTCGAACGGGACGGGCGCGGGATGCCAGGGCGTGTTCACCATGCGCGCCTCCCCGTCCTCGGTCCCGCCCATCGCCTCCGGGATCATGTAGCCGACGCAGTCGACCATCTTGACGCAGAGCCCGACGCCGTCGATGTCGACGCGGACCCCCTCGTCCGGGATGAACTTCGGTTCGGTCGTCATGACCGTTCTTCCCCCGGCGGACTGCGGCAGCTCATCGCGCGCTCTCGCCCGATCGGCCTCGTCGGTAATGTTCGGCAGGACGACGGACTCCATGAACCGCTTGATGAAGGTGCTCTTCCCCGTCCTCACGGGTCCGACCACGCCGATGTAGACGTCTCCGTGCGTCCGCTCCGCGATATCGCGATAAATCGAATCAGTCAAAACAAAAACCTCCGTGTGCTTTCCTGTGCGGTACAGCTTATGCACGCGGAGGTTTGAATATGCAGGGGATCGGCGCGATTTATCCGAAGAGGGAGAGCTGGTTCGTCTGCGACATGCCGGCGAGCGCGCCGTTCTTTTCGAGCAGCTCGAGCACGCTCTTCGAGACCTTCGCCTTCGCGCGCAGATCGTCCACGGACCAGACCTCGCCGGAGTTCATCGCGTTCATGATGCTCTCCGCGACGCTCGTGCCGAGGCCGGGCAGGCTGGAGAACGGCAGGCGGATCTTTCCGGATTCGGGCAGGAATTTCGTCGCGTGGGATTTCTTGATGTCCACGGGCAAGAAGTCGTACCCCCGCTCGTAGTATTCGTTCACGAGCTGCAGGGCGTCCCGCACGTCGGCCTCGGTCGCGGACAGGTCGCTGCGCTTTTTCAGATCGGAATAGACCTCCCGGACGTGACGCCGCCCGCCCATGACGATCTCCCCGTCGAAGCCGTCGGGCGCCGCCGTGAAGTAGGCCGCATAGAATTCCACCGGGTAGTGGATCTTGTACCACATCAGGCGCACGGCGTCGATCGCGTAGGCCGCGGCATGGGCCTTCGGGAACATGTACCGGATCTTCTGCAGCGAGTCGATGTACCACTGCGGCACGTTCTGCGCGTGCATGGCGTCCTGCATGTCCTGCGGGATCACGAGGCCCTTCTTGTTCTTGCGCACGAACTCCATGATCTTGAAGGCGAGGGACTTCTCCACCCCGTACTTGTGGATCAGGGTCATCATGATGTCGTCGCGGCACCCGATGACCTCGGAGATGGTGCAGATCCCCTGCTCGATCAGCTCGTCCGCGTTCCCCTGCCAGACGCCCGTCCCGTGGGTCAGGCCCTGGATCTGGAGTAGGTCCGCGAAGGACTTCGGCTGCGCCTTCATCAGAACCTTTCTCGACAGAGAGGTGCCGAGCTCTGGGAGTCCGAGCGTGGAGGTCTGGGCGTCGATCCGCTCCGGGTCCACCCCGATGGGGGCGGTGGAGGTCAGGCCCTCGTAGAGCAGCGGCTCGGACAGCGGAACGTCCGTGACGAGGACGCCGGAGTATTCTTCAAGCCTCTTGTACTTCGTCGGGATATCGTGGCCGAGGATGTCGAGCTTCAAAATCGTGTCGTGCAGGTACTTGAACTCGAAGTGGGTCGTGATGATGTCGGAGTTCGGGTCGTCGGCCGGGTGCTGGATCGGGCAGAAATCGTAGACCTCGTATTCCGCCGGGACGACGATGACGCCGCCGGGGTGCTGGCCGGTCGTGCGCTTGGTGCCGAGGCAGCCGCTTATCAGCCGGTCCATCTCCGCGCGATTGACCGAAATGCCCTTCTTTTCGAGGAATTTCGCCGCGAAGCCGTAGGCCGTCTTGTCCGCGAGCGTGCCGATGGTCCCGGCCTTGAACGCGTGGCCGACGCCGAAGAGGACTTCGGTGAACTTGTGGGCCGCGGCCTGCACGTCGCCGGAGAAGTTGAGGTCGATGTCCGGGGTCTTGTCGCCCTTGAAGCCGAGGAAGGTCTCGAAGGGGATGTCGTGGCCGTCCTGATCGCACGGTGTGCCGCACACGGGACAGACCTTCGGCGGCAGATCGAACCCGGAGCCGACCTCGCCCTTCGTGAAGAATTCGGACCAGCGGCACTTCGGGCAGCGGTAGTGCGGCGGGAGCGGATTGACCCGGGTGATCCCCGCCATGGTCGCCGCGAAGGACGAGCCGACGGAGCCGCGGGATCCGACCTGATAGCCCTTCTCCTCGCTGTTTTCCACGAGCTTGCGGGCGATGATGTACATGATGGCAAAGCCGTTCGAGATGATCGAATCGAGCTCGCGCTGGAGCCGCGCGGACACGACCTCGGGCAGGGGATCTCCGTACAGCTCCTTCGCGAGGGACCAGCACTTCGTCGTGAGCTCCTCCTCCGCGCCGTCGATGTGGGGCGGGTAGTTCCCCTTCGGGATCGGCCGGACGACGTCGATGCTGTCGGCGATCCTGTTCGGATTGGTGACGACGACCTCGTAGGCGGTCTCCGGTCCGAGGTAGGAGAACTCCTCGAGCATCTCCTCCGTCGTGCGGAAATAGAGCTTCGTCTCGCGGTCCGCGTCCTTGTAGCCGAGACCCGTGAGAATGATCCGGCGGTAGATCTCGTCCTCGGGATTCTTATAATGCGCGTCGCAGGTGGCGCAGACGGGCCGTCCGGCCTTTTTGCCGATCTCCACGATCCGTCGGTTGAAATTCTTCAGCGCCTCCTCGTCCGGGACGGTCCCCTCGAGGATCATGTACGCGTTGTTCGCGATCGGCTGGATCTCGAGATAGTCGTAGAACTTCGCGATCTCGATGATGTCGTCCTCCGGCTTTCCCTCCTGGATCGCGCGGAAGAGCTCGCCTTCGGAGCACGCGGACCCGAGGATCAGCCCTTCGCGCAGCTCTTCGAGGCGGGTGCGCGGGATGCGCGGATGGCGGTAGAAGTATTTGAGATAGGAATCCGAGACGAGCTTGTAGAGGTTCTTCATCCCGGCCTGGTTCTTCACAAGGATGATCTGGTGGTAGGATTTCAGCTTCAGGGGGTCCGCCTTCTCCGCCATGGTGTAGTTGAGGCGGGCGATGTCCCCGATGCCGTCCTCCTGGAGGCGCTCGACCATGCAGCCGAAGATCATCGCGAGCATTTCGGCGTCGTCGCAGGCGCGGTGATGATTGAAGTCGCCGAGGCGGTAGTGCTTCGCGAGCGTGTCGAGGCGGTGGTTTTTGAGTTCCGGGTTCATGTAGCGGGACATGGCCACGGTGTCGAGGTAGGGATTCGGAAAATCCAGCCCGTTCTGCTCCGACGCCGTGCGGATGAAGCCCGTGTCGAAGGAGGCGTTGTGGGCGACGAGCATGCGGTCTCCGACGAAGGCATAGAACGCCTTCAGCGCTTCTCCGACCGGCGGCGCGTCCGCGACCATCGCGTCGGTGATCCCGGTGAGCTCGGTGATGTTCTCCGGGATGTGCACGCCGGGGTTGACGAAGGTGTCGAAGCGGTCGAGGATCTCGCCGTTCTTGAAAATGACCGCGCCGATCTCGGTGATTTTGTTCGACGCGGCGGAGAGGCCCGTTGTCTCGATATCGAAGACGGCGAATTCGTCGTCGAAGGTGACGTCCTCGCCCCGGTAGGCCGCACGGGCGGTGTCGTCGACGTAGTACGCCTCGACGCCGTAGAGGATCTTGATCTTGTCCTCGAGCTTGTCCGCGGCGAGCATGGCGACGGGAAAGCTCTGGAGATTGCCGTGGTCCGTGATCGCGACGGCGCGGTGACCCCATCTGTACGCCGTGTTCACGATGTCGTCGGCCTTGTTCGTCGCGTCCATCGCGGACATGACGGTGTGCAGATGCAGCTCGACCCGTTTCTCCGGCGCGCGGTCCGTGCGGGCGTCTTCCTTCACCTTCAGGATATCGGTGAACTGCATGTAGAGCTCTTCGTCAAACTTATCGGTCCGGATCGTCCCGCGCACGGCGTACTGCTTCCCCTTCGAGAAGAGCGTCTCGGTGTCGTTCGCTTCCTCCGCCGGAACGGTGATCTTGATGTAGATCGATGCCTCGCGGTCGGTGACGGCGATCGTGAACATCACCTTATCGCCGCGCCTCGTCTCCTTCTGTTCGACGGCGAAGACCTCGCAGAGGATGACAGCGCCCTTTTCCGGATGCCGGATCGCCCGGATGGGCTTGACGTTTTCGATCGGGAAGAGCTCGCCGAAGACGACCTCGGGCGCGGAACAGTCGAAGGTGATCCGTCCGCAGCGGATCCTGCCCTCTCCGAGATCCGCAGCCTCCGCGCTGCCGTCGAAAAGCGAATCGACGCGAGGAAGGGCAGCCTTTTCCTGGGCAGCGGGCGCGGCTTCGCTTGCGGCGGGCGGCTCCGCTTCCATCTGTTCGTACCGGGTGAGGATCTCGGCGGAGGTCGCGTTGAGGCGCTCGAGCTGGCGGGAGAGGTATTCCGCGTGTTCCTCGTCGGCGTTCTTCGTCTGTTCGATCGAGACCTCAAAGCGGAGGCCGAATTCGCTGAACAGGATCCCTTCGATCACGCGCGCGGTCTGGGCGAGGTCGAGCAGTCCGATCCCGCCGCGGGAAAAGGGGATCGAGATGGTGATCCGTTCTCCTTCGGCGGCCAGCTCATAGCGGTCGAAGAAGCCGTTGCAGACCACGCCCACGCGTCCGGCTTCCGCGAGGATCTCGCTCATGTAATCCATTGAAAAAAGAGCGGGATCGTAGCGCGTGAGGATGCGGACCTGCGCGAGGTCGTAGGCATCCCGGATCTTCGCTTCGAGGGCATAGATGTCCCGCTTTTGATAGAGGCGCGGCAGAAGGCAGCTGACCTCCGCGATCCGCGCTTCCCGGCTGACCTTCAGACGGACGTCCGTCGCTTCGAGGAAGAGATCGCGGCTCACCCCGGTGAGGGCCGGCGCGATTTTCGAAAAGATTTCCGAAAGGGAGCGGGTGGGTTTGTCTGACATAGTGCTGTTCCTGTATTTCTGTCCGTATTCAAACAAGTCGATGGTTTATGTGCCGACGGCGCGGCGGGTCTCCTCGACGAGGCGCAGAAGGGCTTCGTCCTCCGAGAGCTTCTCCTGCTTTTCGCCTTTCTTGAAAAAGACGCAGCAGCCGTCACCGCCCGCGATCCCGAAATCGGCTTCCTTCGCCTCGCCGGGGCCGTTGACGACGCATCCCATGACGGCGACGCGCAGATGCTTCCCGCGCGGGTCGAGGTCCCGGATCGCGTCCTTGAAGCGCTTTTCCAGGCCGATGAGATCGATCTTCGTGCGCCCGCAGGTGGGACAGGAGATCACCTCGATGACGCCGCGGGGATCCATGCCGAGCGAACGCAGGATCTCGCGTCCGGCCCGGACCTCTTCGAGCGGATCGGCGGTGAGGGAGACCCGGAGCGTGTCGCCGATGCCCTCCGCGAGGAGCGCACCGATGCCGACGGCGTTCTTCACAAGGCCCGAATAAGCGTCCCCCGCTTCCGTGACGCCGAGATGCAGGGGGTAGTCGGACCTCTCCCGCACGAGACGGTTGGCGGCGAGCGTTTCCCGGATCGAGGAGGACTTGATGGAGATCACGATATCGGAGAAGCCGCAGTCTTCGAGGACCGACGCCTCCTCCAGGGCGGACTGCGCGAGGGCTTCTCCCGTCGGCGCGCCGTATTTCTCGAGGATCCGCCGGTCCAGCGAGCCGCCGTTGACGCCGATGCGGATGGGCAGACCCGCCGCGCGGCAGGCGTCCGCCACTTCCCTGACCTTCCACCGCTCGCCGATGTTGCCGGGGTTGATGCGGATCTTGTCCGCGCCTCCCCGGACCGCGGCGAGGGCAAGGCGGTAGTCGAAATGAATGTCCGCGACGAGGGGGACCTTCGCGCCCGCTTCCTTGGCAGCCCGGAAGACCGCCGCCGCCCGTTCCGAGGGGACCGCGAGCCGCACGATGTCACAGCCGGCCTTCTCCAGGGCGAGGATCTGCGCGACGGAGCGCCCGGTGTCCTCAGCCGGAACGTTGGTCATGGACTGGACGGTCAGGGGATGCCCGCCGCCGATCGGCAAGGTTCCCGCGCGGACGGTGCGGGAGGGGGAGTTTTTCATGCCAAACTGCCTTTCCTTCGCATTCAGAGCAGACTGATGACGTCCTTCACGGCGACGACCGCCATGAGGATCATGAGAACGACAAGCCCCGCAAAGTGGACGTAGCCTTCGAATTCCGCGCGGACGGGCTTGCCCCGGATCAATTCGATGAACTGGAAGAGGAGGCGTCCGCCGTCAAGCGCGGGCAGGGGCAGAAGGTTCATCACGCCGAGATTCATCGAAATCACGACGGCGAGGTACACGAGGTCCGTCGCGCCCTGTTCCGCCGCCTCCCCGAGGGCTTTGGTGACGCCGACGGGGCCGGAGATGCTCTCCATGCCGTACCGTCCGCGGATGAGATCGAAGAGGGATTCCCAGATCATGCGGATCGTCGAGGTCGAGCGGTAGAAGGCGTGCTTCAGGACGACCCCGGGCGTGATCGTCTCGGGCATGACCTTGAAGTCGACCGTCCCGAAGCGGGTGCCGCCCTCGGTGAAGGTCGGGAAGAGCACATCCTCGACGACAACGGTTTCGCCGTTCCGGACCACGGTGATGTCGAGCGGACTCAGGCCGTTACGCATGATCTGATAGACGACCTCGTTCGCGATGTGCGTGCGGGAGCCGTTCACGGCGACGATTTTGTCCCCGATCTCGAGACCCCCGGCTTCGGCGTAGCAGACCCCGTCCTCATCCGGGACGAACGCGCCGATCGTATTCGACGGCAGGATCTTCATCGTCGAGACGAGGATCAGCATGACGAGCATGCCGACGAGGATATTCATGGCTGCCCCGGCGGCGGTGATGATGATGCGCTGCCAGACGGGCTTGTTGCGGAAGGCGTTATGGTCTTCGGAATCCTCGTCCTCCCCTTCCATCGCCACAAACCCGCCGATGGGCAGGGCGCGCAGGGAGTAGGAGATTCCCGTCTTCTTCGAGACGCGCGTGAGGAGCTTCGGCCCCATGCCGATGGAGAACTCCTGTACGGTGACGTGAAAGAGACGCGCGGTGAGATAGTGCCCGGACTCATGGATGAAAATGAGGAATCCGAAAATGAGCAGGGCAAGCAGGATCGTTCCGATGTTGATACGATCACATCCTTTGCATGAGTTCGATCTGACGGCGGGCGATGCGTCGGGCTTCTCCGACAGTATATGCCGCCGTTTCCGTGTTTATTTCAGTGAGAGCCGGGATCCGGCCGAGCGTTTCCGTGACGGCCGCGGCGATATCCGAAAAGCCGATTTGTCCGGCGAGGAACGCGTCGACCGCTTCCTCATCCGCGGCGATGAGTCCGGCAGGCGCGGTCCCGCCCATCCTCAGGGCCTCGCGGGCCGCTTCGAGGAGGGGGAACGCCGTCGTGTCGGGTTCGGCGAAGGTGAGCGAGCCCATCGCGGCGAGATCGAGCGGCGGATGGCTGACCGGCGCGGCGTGGGGCGCGGTCACGGCGTAGCGGATGCAGTCGCGCATGTCCGGGCGTCCCATCTGGGCGAGGAGGGTGTTGTCGTTCCATTCGACCATCGAATGCACGACGCTCTGCCGGTGTACGAGGACGTCGACGCGGTCCTCGGGGACGCCGAAGAGCCGCACGGCCTCGATGATCTCGAAGCCCTTGTTCATGAGGGTCGCCGAATCGACGGTGATCTTCTTCCCCATCTTCCACGTCGGATGGGCGAGGGCTTCCTCCGCCGTGACGGCTTTCAGCTCCTCCGCCGTCCGGCCGAAGAACGGTCCCCCGGACGCCGTGAGCAGGATGCGCCGCAGATCGCGGATATCCCGCCCCTCGAGGCAGCGGTAGATCGCGCTGTGCTCGCTGTCGACGGGGATCAGTTCCCCGCCGGAGGCCTCCATGCGCGCCAAGATCAGGTCCCCGCACGCGATGACCGCCTCTTTGTTCGCCATGCCGACGCGCTTTCCGGATTCCGCCGCCGCGATCGCCGCATCCAGACCGACGAGCCCCGCGACGGCATGGAAGATGATGTCCGCCCCGGTAGTACGCACGGCGTCGAGCACTTCGTCGGGCCGCCAGAGGATCTCCGGCGCACCGTCTCCGAGCAGATCGCGAAGCTCACGCGCCGCCTCTTCGGTCGCCATCGCGGCGATCTTCGGGCGAAAGCGTCTCACGAGCGGGGCGAAGCGTTCGGCGCCCTCTCCCGCCGTCATCAGTTCCGCGGGGATGCCGAGCTCCGAAAGAACGTCGAGCGTCTGGATCCCGACGGATCCCGTCGCGCCGAGCACGCAGGCCGAGCGGACCCGGAGGGCGGGATTCGGCTGTAAATTCACCATATCAAACTGTCCTGTCTTATATGAGATACGCGGAGAGCGCGGGAATCTGCGAGAGCATCACCAGGACCGGCGCGGTCAGAAGCACGCTGTCGAAGCGGTCGAGCACGCCGCCGTGGCCCGGGAAGAGATTGCCGTAGTCTTTGATGCCGTACCGCCGCTTGATGACGGACATCGCGAGATCCCCGATCTGGGAGACGACCGCGACGACCGCGCCGGAGAGCGCCATCACGAGGAGATTCACGGAGAGCGACGGCGCGAAGAAGCGCTTCACGATCCAGCCGCAGAGCACGAAGGCCAGCGCGGCGAAGACCACGCCTCCGACGGCGCCTTCGACGGTCTTCTTCGGGGAGACCTCGGGGATGAGCTTGTGACGCCCGATCGCGCGGCCCGTGAGATACGCGAAGGTGTCCGACACCCACGGCCCGATGAAGACGAGGAGATAGCGGTACGGTCCCGTCGTCGCCCGCAGCCAGACGAGGCAGGCAAAGGTGAAGGAGGTATAGAAGATCCCCATGAAGGAAGCCGCGGAGACCTCATAATCGATCTTCCCGCGGGAGAAGACGTCCGCCGCGAAGGTCCAGAGAAGACAGGGGACGTAGATCCCGAGGATCCCCGCCCAGGGATTGCCGGGAAACCGCCAGCACACAAAGGGAACGCTGACGGAAGCGAAGAAAGCCGGAATGAGCAGGGAGATGTGCTTCGACGCTCCGATGCACTTCGTCATTTCCCACGCCGCGACGACGGACAGGATCGTCATGGCGACGGGCCAGACGTCGGTGTCCGAAAACCAGCAGATCGGGATAAAGACCGCGACGGCAACGATCGCCGTGATCACGCGTTTCAGCATATCATGTTCCCTCCTGTTCGCCCTGAGACGCCGCCTCATTCCTGTCCAGCCCGCCGTAGCGGCGGGAACGGGATGCAAAGACCCGCACGGCCTCGTCGACGTCCGCCGTCGTGTAATCCGGCCAGAGACGGTCCGTAAAGTAGAATTCCGCGTAAGCCGCCTGCCAGAGCATGAAGTTCGAGATGCGCATCTCGGCGCCGGTCCGCACGATGAGGTCCGGGTCCGGGCATTCGTTCGTGTAGAGGTTCGCCGAAATGTCCTCCTCCGTGACCGCGGTCTTTCCCTCGGCGATGAGGCGGTTCACCGCCCGCACGATCTCCGCGCGTCCGCCGTAGTTGAACGCGATGTTGAGACGGTAGGGACGGCCCCGCGTCTCGTCTTCAAGTTCTTTCGTCCGCCGTCCGATGGTCTCTCCGAGCTGTCCGGGCTCGCCGATGAAGCGGAATTCGATGTCCTCCTCCTCGCCGGCCTCTTCGATGAAGGAGATGAGCAGGCGGAAAAGGGCCTCCACCTCTCTCTTCGGACGCTTGATGTTCTCCGTGGAGAAGGCATAGACCGTGCAGCATTCCATGCCGATCTTCTTGCAGTAGCGGACGATGGTCTTGAAGTTGTCCGCGCCGACCTTGTGTCCGGCCTCGCGCGGGAGCATCCTCTTCTTTGCCCAGCGGCCGTTCCCGTCCATGATGAAGGCGATGTGTCTCAGCCCGGACTGCTTCACGAGCTCGGTCACGGGGGCATCGCCGATTTCGCGGTTGATTGCCATGTTGCACCCACTCTCTTTGTCTGTGTGATGCCATTATAGCACAGGGATAACCGATTGTCAATAACTATTTATCGATTTTCGATAAATTCTATTCTTTCCTTCGCCGGATCCGGACAGGAAACAGAGCCCGCGCCGCAGGCTCTGACGATCTCCATCCGCAGGAAACGCCCGGCGGCGGACTGCATCCGATGCCGGGCGCGCGATCCTTGTCAGATCTCCATGATTTCCTTTTCTTTGGCTTCGGTGATCCCTTCGATCTCCTTGATGTACTTGTCGGTGAGGGTCTGGATATCCTTGTCGGACTGCTTCTGTTCGTCCTCGGTCATTTCGGAATTCTTCTTCATGGCCTTGGACTTGTCGTTCGCGTCGCGGCGGATGTTGCGGACGGCGACCTTCGCTTCTTCGCTCATCTTCGAGATGTTCTTGTTGATCTCTTTTCTGCGCTCCTCGGTGAGCTGCGGGAAGACGAGGCGGATGACCTTGCCGTCGTTCATCGGTGTGATCCCGACGTCGGACGCGAGGAGGGCCTTTTCGATGGCCTTCAGCGTAGACGCGTCGTACGGGGTGATGACCAGCGTTTTCGGGTCGGTGACCTTGACGTCAGCCATGGAGGTGATTTCGGTGGGCGCGCCGTAGTATTCGAATGTCACTCTGGAAATGACGGCGGAGTTCGCCCGGCCCGCGCGGATGACGGAGAGCGCTTCCTTATAGACCTCGATGGTCTTCTTCATTTTGTTCTCATAGTCTTTGGTGTCGAGTTTCATAGTCAGCCTCCTTTATTTCCTTCGAGTTTTTCTGTGCGTTCAGGCTTCGGGGTAGAGCTCGGCCTCGCAGTCGGCAGCGGTCAGGAGCGTCCCGACCTCTTCTCCGCGCGCGGCCCGTAGGATGTTCTCGGGGTCGGCGAGGGAGAAGGCGCAAGAATCGATCCCCTGATCGTGCGCGAGGAGAGCGGCGGCTTCGTCGATGGCGTGCAGGTCGTCGTCGACGCACTGGCGGTAGCTGATCTTCCGATAGCGGCGGGCAGCCGGATCCTTCTTCGGGTCCGCGGTGTAGACGCCGTCGACGTTCTTGGCCATGAGGATGACGTCGGCTGCGATCTCCGCGCCGCGCACGACGACCGCCGTGTCGGTGGAGACGTAAGGGATGCCGAGGCCCGCGCCGAAGATGACGACCTTTCCGGCGGCGAGATATTCGCAGGCGGCGCGGAAGTTATATGGCTCAGCGAAGGCGTTCATCGCGACGGGGGACATGACCGTGACGGGAACGCCCGCCTTCTCCACGGCGTCCTCGAGGCGGAGGCAGTTGATCATCGTGCCGAGCATGCCCATCTGGTCCGCTCTCGCGCGCCGCACGCCTTTTCCGTACGCGCCGCGCCAGATATTGCCCGCGCCAATCACGACGCCGACCTCGGTGCCTTCGGCGACAAGCTGCCGGATGATATCGGCGATTTTCGCGACCATGGCGGCGTCGAAGATCTCCCCGGTCTCCTTATTGGCGATGGCCTCGCCGGAGAGCTTCAGAAGCACCCGTCCGAATCGCTTTTCTTCGTTCTGCATCGATGGTGTCCTCCCACCTGTCCGTGTTTTCCCTATTGTACCCCATTTCCCCCGTCAGGTCAATAGACAATCCGTAAATTCATTTGCAAATTTTTCGCATCCACGAGAAAAAGAGCCCCGGGATCCGAGGCTCTTCCCTGTTTGATTTACTGCGCCTTGCCGGTGAGCTGCGCGATCTCTTCCGCGAAATTGTCTTCGCGCTTTTCGAGACCCTCGCCCTTTTCGTAGAGGACGAAGCTGTCGACCTTGATGGCCGCGCCGAGTTCCTTCTCGACCTGCTTCGTGTACTGACCGACGGTGATGCTGTCTTCCTTGACGTACTTCTGCTCGTTCAGGCAGGCTCTCTCATAGAACGTGCCGATACGGCCCTCGACGATCTTGTGAAGGATGGCGTCGGGCTTGTTCGCGTTCTTTTCGTCGTTCTTGAGCTGGGCGACGAGGATTTCCTTCTCTTCCTTGAGGACGTCTTCCGGAACGTCTTCCTTGTTGACGTAGGTCGGAGGCGTGCCGGCCGCGATCTGGAGGCAGATGTTCTTCGCATATTCCGCGAATTCCGGCTTGCCGGCAGTTTCGGCGTCGGTGTCGAACTTCACGATGACGCCCGCGATGCCGCCGCCGTGGATATAGGTGGAGGTGATGCCGTCGACGATCACGAAGCGGCGGATGTTCATGTTCTCGCCGATCGTGAAGATCATATCCTTCAGCTTCGCTTCGACCGTTTCGAAGGTTTCGTCGTACCGGAGAGCTTTCAGCGCCTCGACGTCAGCCGGACGGTTGGCGACGATGACCTTGAGGATGTTGCGCACGAATTCCTTGAACGTGGCGTTCTTCGCAACGAAATCGGTTTCCGCGTTGACTTCGATCATCGCGGTCACGCCGCCCTCGGAGAGGATGTCCACAACGCCTTCCGCCGCGATTCTGCCGGCCTTCTTGTCGGCCTTGGAGAGACCCTTCTCGCGAAGGACCTTGATCGCCTCGTCGAAGTTGCCCTCGGTTTCCACGAGCGCCTTCTTGCAGTCCATCATGCCCGCGCCGGTCTTCGTGCGGAGTTCGTTCACCATTTTTGCTGTGATTGCTGCCATTTTATTTTACTCCTGTTCCTTGATATTCTCGATCGATTATTTCGCGTTCTTCGCGTCTTCCTCGTCCTGGGCCTCTTCGGCGGCGGTGATCTCGGGCTCGGCGGCGTTCAGCTGTTCGCCCTGCTTGCCTTCGAGAACGGCGTCGGCGATGATGGAGGTGATGAGGCGGATGCCGCGGATCGCGTCGTCGTTGCCGGGGATGATGTAGTCGGCGTCGTCGGGGTCGCAGTTGGTATCCACGATGGCCACGACCGGAATGCCGAGCTTCTTGCACTCGAGGACGGCGTTGTGTTCCTTGCGCGGGTCGACAATGTACACGGCGGAGGGCAGGCCCTTCATGGTCTTGATGCCGCCGAGGTTTCTCTCGAGGTTGAAGATTTCCTTCTGGAGGGCGGCGACTTCCTTCTTGGGAAGCATGTCAAAGGTGCCGTCTTCCTGCATCTTCTCGAGGTTGCGGAGCCGTTCGATGGAGGAACGGATGGTCTTGTAGTTGGTGAGCATGCCGCCGAGCCAGCGCACGTTGACATAGTACATGCCGCAGCGCTCCGCTTCTTCGCGGATGGTGTCCGCCGCCTGCTTCTTGGTGCCGACAAAGAGGATGCTGCCGCCGTCTTCGGTGGTGTCCTTCACGAAGGAATACGCCTCTTCAAACTTCTTGATGGTCTTCTGCAGATCGATGATGTAGACGCCGTTGCGCTCGGTGAAGATGTATTCCTTCATCTTCGGGTTCCAGCGTCTGGTGTGGTGGCCGAAGTGGACGCCCGCTTCGAGCAGCTGCTTGATGGAAACGATAGACATTTGAATGTCCTCCTTTGGTTTTTTGCCGCCATGCCGGGGTCCGCCGCCTGTATTTTACGGAAGCGTATGCAAGGATCTCTCCTTTTCTTCCGTCCATCCGGCAACCTCTGAAAGGGCCGTGAATTTGGCAACCGGGCGGATCGACGGGGGCATGTGAGAATTTCGTGTGACAGTGCACACAAAGTGTATTATACCACATTCGGAAGTCCCATGCAACAGGATGGATAAAATTCACATTTTTTTTACAATCTTCCGCCCCACCCTTCCCTTTACCATCCGCCGAGGCCGAAGAAGCCCTTGCCCGGCTTCGGTTTTTCCTCCTTCGGCAGGCCGTCGGGCAGCTTCACGAGGATCGCGTCCTCGCCGATGCAGCAGATCCCGTTCCACGGAATGCGCACGCCCGTCTTCGGGGAGCCGAGGAAGCGCGGGGAAACGATCAGGGCGGCGACCCTCCCCTCCGGCGTGATCTCACAGTCCGTGAGGAACCCGACGCGCCGCCCCGTGCAGACGTCGATCACGTCCTTTTCTCGCAGTTCTGAAAACCTGCGGTCCACATCGCATCACCTCCGCCTTCATGTTATGCGTCATCCGCGGGCACGATACCGGCCGGAGGCGCGCAACCGTCCGTTGGAAAAACAACAACAAATCGATTGTTGACTTTTCCGCAGCCGCATGGTATCCTGTATCTGCACCGGCCGGTGACACTCATTTCTGCAAAAAGGAGAACGATCATGGAACTGAAAATCGGAGACCGGATCCGGGAGCTGCGCAAGAAGGCCGGACGGACGCAGGAGGCGATGGCGGCGGCGCTCGGGGTGACCCCGCAGGCTGTCTCGAAATGGGAATCGATGAACGGTTATCCCGACATGGAGACC